>Ga0255400_10139_pt1 | contig 9575 bp, 5 predicted proteins | sample ANMaggSeSYBR01G7_FD_182117 | JGI IMG/M metagenome (GOLD analysis project Ga0255400, IMG submission 182117) | Sediment cell enrichment communities from methane seep in Santa Monica Basin, California, United Staets - ANME aggregate JGI... | ecosystem: Environmental > Aquatic > Marine > Cold seeps >... | reverse complement strand
TACATAGAGCGATTTGTGAAAGGTTCCTGCCGGGTTAGGTGTCTTATCAAAGGCATTATCCAGCTCAACATAGCCAACAGTAGCCGTTGATTGCCATGCTTTAGCCCACCGGTGATCATAAGCAAACCAGATACCAAGGGCAGGGATCACCTTCAGGCTGGTCGAATCATTGGGGTTTGGCACGGCGTCTAACCCGAAACCCTGTGTATCATCAATATAGGCGCCAAGCCCTTCCCCGTATAAACCGCCGAAGATAACGTTGTCGTTTCCCCAGGTATCTATGCTTCCGCTAAGGCTGATTCCCCATCCGTTTACACTCATGTTTATGTCTTCACCATTTGCGTTTAGTTGACGGTAAAGACCGGCAAGTTCGATGTGTGCCCGCTTGGGTTCATACCCCACTTTACCAATGAAAGAAGGTACCTTATTCAAAGGTGATACGTTAGCTGGAAGTGTCATATCTGCCAGTGCTTCTTCCATACCCAAACACAGGAAGTAACCCTTGGTACCGAGAGGTATTTTCAGGCGTACCTGGGCGAATCGCGGAGTCGGGATCGGGTTTGGTCCTTCGAAGTCCAGTGTGTTAGGAACTGCATCCGGGTTGAGCCACAGTGTCCAGTCAAACCCTGCTTTAAACCAACCCCACTCGCCATATACCTTGTAAACCTGGAATTGGGTGCCTCTAACCAGTTTTGTCAGGTTGAACCTGCAATAAACTTTAAAATCACCATGTCTTGTAGGTGTTGATGCCCACATTGAGAAAGTACTCTGGTTTGGACTGAAGCCTGTGCGGTTGTTGCGATCTGCAGCAGGTCCTCCGACAGGGATGTCTCCGGTGATAAACTCATTCTCAAAATTCTCGTTGGGGTCTAACCCTACGGAGTTAAAGTCGTGGATGACATCGAGCTGAACGGTGCCGTCAATACCCAAATGGACATTGCGCCCGAACAGATTCATTGGCGCAGGTGAGACTGACTCCGGCACACCTGCCGTTGCCGTGGTATCGGATGACGATATATTCTGACCAAATGCCGTTGTTACCTGAATAAGTGCAAACAACATAACAACGGCTGTCAGAATAATTTTATAAAATAGATATTTCATAATTTATAAATGTTTTTTACGTACTTCATACATTATTATTGCAGGAATAAAAAATATAACATCAGCAATCATTTTTCCAATAAAAGTACCTAATAAAAACTCACCGGTGAGTTTCGGGATCAGGTACATAAAAAATGGTCTTACGGCAAGCACATCCAGAATTTCAGCAGGTCCAAATTCAACTATCAGGTTTCTGAAATCTGCAAAAAATGATTTGAACTCGTATTTTGTTTTACTGTTTTTGTGCTCTTTAATACTTTTCCGAATATCATTATAAGCAACAATGCCGTAAAAGCTAATCGAGGCAATAGCAGAACCGACAAATGCAGCCATTACCCTGTCTTCTGTAAGTTCCATAATCAACCATGCAGTAAACAAAGAAAGGGCGGTGCTTAAAATATCAGCAAGTAAGTATCGTTTAATCCATTCTTTAATCTTTTTCTTCATTGATTATATTTTAATTAGATAGCCAAAATATCGTACACCCGGAAAACTGAACAGTACTGACACTATCTTAGATTTTTGTAATGTGTCTCAAACCATTCTACCCAGTGTTCAACAGTAATATGCCCTGCAATCATCATAACGGCAGCAATTAGAGCAAGAATTACAAGAATAATTGCTATAATTTTTTCATAAGGTTTGAAAAGTTTATCATCGGTTTTCTTTTCTTTATGTGCCCTAATATAAACCAGGATTCCCAAAGCATAAAGGATAGATGCCATAAGGATATATTTCAGACCTGCAGCATAAACAAGCCAGATACCATAAACCGTGGCAATAATACCCGTGATGACAGCAAATATTTTACCTTTATTGTCTTTTTCAAAACCTTTGCCTCCTGATGATAGTTTCCACAGATACATTGCACTAAGGACATAAGGAATAAGTATCATAGAACCCGACATACAAATTATTGCCAGGTAAGCATTATTAGCAATCAGAACCGTAAAAAGGGTGATTTGCATAATTATACTTGTAGTAATCAGGGCTGGAGCCGGTGACTGCTTTTTATTTAAGCGTTTAAGGTATTTCGGCAAAACACCTTCCTCGGCTGCTGTGGAAGATACTTCTGCTGTGATAATAGTCCAGGCTATCCATGCTCCGAGAATTGAGATTATTACCCCGATATTTATTACGATAGCTCCCCAGTTACCGACAATTGCCTGTAAAACATAAGCAGTTGACGGACTTTCAAGTTTGGCAAGGTTTGCCTGGTTCATAATACCAAATGAGAATATACTTATAGAAGCATAAATCAGAATGGCGCCAATAAAACCTATTAGTGTGGCTTTTCCGACATCTTTCTTGTTTTTTGCTCTGCCTGAAATTACTACAGCTCCCTCAATACCAATAAAAGCCCAGAGAGTAACAAGCATAGTGCCTTTAAGTTGCTTCGGAATATCACCAAGCGATGGATTTTGTGTTCCCCATAAGTCGAACGACATTTTATCCCAATGAAAAGCAAACAACAAAATAATTATAAAAAGGAACAGCGGGACTAATTTTGCGACAGTTGAAATGACATTAAGAAGCGCCGCACCGTTTACACCCCTCATAACCAAAATATTCATCCCCCATATTATTATTGTACCTCCTATTATTGATTGCCAGTTATTTCCTCCCACAAATACAGGGAAAAAGTAACCTAATGCATCCATCACCATAACGGCAAAAGAAACATTTCCTATAGCAGCGCTTAACCAGTAACCCCATGCCGAATTAAATCCTACATATTTTCCAAAGCCTGCCGACGCATAGCTGTATATTCCGGAACTCAGATCGGGTCGTTTCTCTGATAAAATTTTGAATGTATTTGCAAGAAAGTACATTCCAAAAGCCGTAATTAACCAGGCGATAAGAACCGGTCCGAGTGCAGAATTCACAGCCATATTTGAAGGGAGATTAAAAACACCCCCTCCTATCATCGAACCTACCACCATCGCGATAAGACCGAGTAATCCTATTTTTTTTACATTGTCGCTCATTATCGCCTCATTTATTGAATATAATTACGAGTCTCCAGTATAAAAAGAGATAAAAATGGTTCACGCAAAGCTCGCAGACGAATCGCAAAACACTGAGTATAAATATATTTATTTTGCGGTCTTTGCATTAAAACTTTCCGATCTTTGCGTGAAATGAGTTTTTAGACTGGACTAAATTATTAAATCTAAAATCTAAATTCTTAAATCTAAAATTATACTTTACTTCTTCTTAATACACATGGTTTTAAAATATTTTTTACCATCTCTTTCATCTCTTTCTACGCCATGTATATCGCTTTCATAACCGGGATATTCATTTTCGAAATCCTGGCGAAGTTTTAGATAGTTAAAAATCGGGGCAGCTTTTTCATTCAATATTTCACCTCCCATAATGATCGGGATACCCGGAGGATAGGGAACCATCATTACCGCGGGCACACGATTCATCATTTTGCTTAATTCAACATATTCAACATTTTTCTTAACAACCTCGTGATATGCTTCGGATGGTTTCATTGCCTGGTCGGGGATAACCTGGAATGCCTGTTGCATCATATCCAGGATATTGTTATCCCTGAAATATTTATGTATTTCATTACAATGGTCTTTAAGCCCGACATTTTTATATTTATCCGGATATGCTTTTACCATTTCAGGGAATACTTCAGAGAGAGGAGTATTATTATCATATAATTCCTTGAATTTAAGCATTTCTGCTAATAATGTTCCCTGCTTGCCTTTTGTAGTCCCTAAAGAATTGAGTAACAAGAAAGAATAATAATCGGTTTTTTCACAAACAATTCCTTTGTTAATAAGATAGTTTGAAACAATAGATGCTGGTATTCCTTCATCAGCCATATTTCCGTTATCATCAATTCCGGGAGTGGTTAAAGTAAGTTTAATGGGATCAAGCATAATATAATCGTCTTCCATTTCTTCAAAGCCATGCCAGTCATTCTTTTTACTCATAACCCAAACATCCTGATTATTGGCAAGATATTCTGTTTCTACTTCCTCAAAGTTCTTAAATTCACCGTTTACTTCCACTTTCTTTGGCTGCCACATTCCAAAGAACCATTCATTTTTATTTTTTCTCAGGAATTCTTTAGCAATACTAACAACTTTTTTTCTTAATTGAATAGCTTCAACAATAATATCATGCATCATTATTTCTCCGTTATCATCCATCATTTTTGTTGCTACATCGAGTGATGCAATCAGGTTATACTGCGGAGATGTTGAACCATGCATCATATACGATTCATTAAATTCGTCAGGAACTATCTTTACCTTTCCGCCTTGTTTTATATGAAGCATTGACGCCTGTGAAAATGCAGTAAGCAACTTATGTGTTGATTGAGAACAAAAAATCGGGGGATGATTTTCGTCAAACAAGTCATCAGCCATACCGAAATGATTTTTATACATCGGATGAAATTTTGCATAAGCATACCATGCTTCATCGAAATGAAGATTTTCAACTGATTTTTCCAGTTGCTTTTTAATATTTATAACATTATAACAAACTCCGTCGTAAGTGGAATTTGTAAGTGTTGACATTTTAACTTTATTGTTTTTAAGGCTTTCGGGAATAAGTTTATTATTTTTTATTTTTCCCCGGATAAATTCAGGAGTAAACTCCGAAAGCTTTATAGGTCCGATAATACCGCGCTTGTTTCTGCGAGGGATCATATAAACAGGATATGCATCGGTGATAACCATTGCATAGTTCATTGATTTATGGCAATTACGGTCAACAAATGCAATATTATCTTTTAATACCTGGCTTCTCCATATCACCTGGTTTACATTTGAGGTACCATTTAAAATATAATATGTAAAATCGGCGCCGAATACTCTTGCCGAATTTTTTTCCGCTTCACCGGTAACGCCGCTATGGTCTAATAATGATCCTAACTCCGGTACTGATACTGAAAGATCGGCTCTGAACATATTTTCCCCGAAAAATTTATGTATAGCAACTCCGGCAGGGCTGCGCAGAAATCCTTCTCCGCCCATGTGCCCGGGTGTATGCCATGCATATTTGTATTCCTCAGCATATTTTACCATTGCGGCAAAAAATTCCGGGTAAATACTTTTAACATACTCAATAAGGTGTGTTTCGATGCGACCCGACAAAAACTCTATTGTATCAGCGGTTTTCCATAAATAGCCGTTTATATTTTTCAGAACTTCAAGAGGTATTCCTTCTATTTCCAGCCTGTCGGTAAGCAACAGTATTGGTATATTCCTGTTTCTTTTTCTTATCTTGTCAATAAAATAAACAGGAGACATTTCTTCCGAAGTATCTTCTTCGGGTAAATCCCAGTCAACTACCACAGTTCCAATATCGGCTCTCGATATAAAAATTTCAAGGGCATCCTCATACGAAAAGGAAGGAATTACACTACATTCCTGAACTTCTTCAAGTTCTTCTAAAAGCTCGTTCAATCTGTATCCTTCATCATTTTCGTCGTTAAACTGACCGGATACAATAAGTACAGGCCATGATCTTTTTGTTGTTTTCATTTTTTAAGATTTAGTTATACGTTATTAGTTAAATGTTATATGTTCATAAGTAATAGTTCCATCAGGTTGTTTTTCCTGGTACATTCCCTGTATTTCGTTATCGATGATTAAAAATTTGAAAAGTTTTCGATATTCCATGATTTTTAAATCTTGGTTTTACTCTTGTTTTATTGTTAATGCGTAAATGCTTAAATCATTCTATCATTTTAGCATTCAATCATTCTATTTACTGCAAGCCTGTCAGCCTGTTTAGTTTTGACAAAGAAATCAGATAGTTAAGCTTTGAACCAAGAAGGTCAGCTTCGGCTTTTGCATAATCAGCTTTTGCCATCAACAATCTCGATGGCAATGCTTCACCTTCCTCAACAGAGTTTTCAACAAGTATCAATTCTTCTGTTCTGACTTCAAGTGCTTTTTTTGCTGTTTGAATAAGTTTATAAGCATAAGTTAAATCTAAAAATGCTTTATGCACTTCCACTTTTACAGTTTTACTTTTATACTCAAAATCCTTTAAAGCCTCATTATATAAAGCATTTCGTTGTTTTATGAGCGCAGATCTTTCACCGGAGGCAATTAGTGTCCATTTTAAATTCAATCCGGTCATAAAATAATTATCAGGAGTGAGAGGGATACCATGCTGATAATTATACTTTGCAAAATATGACAGTTCGGGTATGTAGGCTTTTTTTGCAGCAGTTATTCCAAGTTTTGCTTTACCCACTGTAGCGTTTGAAATGTTTAATTCATAATTGTTTTGAGAGGCTAAAATATAATAATCTGCGATATTTTTTTTGAAATCAAACAAATCAATAGAATCTAAAATAAGAACCGCTTTTACATTAAAATCAATGCCAACCAATTGTTTAAATGACAATACATAAGATTCTTTTTTGTTCTGCGCTTCAAGGAGTTCCTGCTCCTTTTCGTATATTTCTGCCTCCAAAGCCGTAACGTCAATTTTCAGTGCCTCGCCCGATTCAAAGGCATTTTTTACATCATTGTAATTGGCAATATTATATTCAAGCTGATATAAGGCAACCTCTTCATATTTTTCTTCAATCAGTATCCCATAAAACAGTTCTTTAATGCCCAAGCTTATTTCCGATATAACATTGTCAAGTTGTAACTTGCTTATGTTTAAATCAATGTCAGTAATTTTTCTTCCTGTATTAACGGTTGTTAATTGACTTAACGGTTGATAAAGGCTTACATTTGCTATACAAAAAAGCTCCTCTCCTTTAACCATTGTTATTTTTTTTGGAGGAAGAGGGAAATTATCTTCGAGATATTTTGCAAAATCTTTATCATCCAATAATTCTTCATAGATAAAACTAAACTGACCTTTCTTAGCAGTAACATTCGGATTGCTGTTATATCCAAAATTCCCCTCTGCGATTACTCTTGGGTAATAATTGCTCTTCATTTCTCTTAATTTCCCATCAGCATTGTCAATTTTGTATTGAAATATCTTTATCAACTGATTTTGCTCAACAGCCATTTCCAAAGCCTGATTAAGACTTAAGAAAACCGTATCCTGTGCGGAAGAAATTTTAAAAGCAAGGATTAAAAAAACGATTATTAGATTCTTCTTTAACATTCTATATATTTTGTAACTGTAAACGGCTTAAATCACAAATTTATGTCTGTCCATAAAGTCGGTAAAAATCAAAAAAATAAATATATTATCTCTTAATCCCCCCGACCCCCTTTTAAAAGGGGGAGTTTAAGGTATTTATTTTTTTGATTTTTCATAACTTCAGTTGTGAAATCTTACTATGTTTTTTATTGGTCAATTTGCTTTATCGGTTTAATTAAAAGACTATATAATACCGGGATTACCAGTAATGTAAGCACCATTGAAAATACAATACCAAAAGCAAACACACTGGCTAAAGGAGCCCACAAAGGATCCTTCATAATTATCATTGGAACAACACCAATAGCGGCAGCCATAGTGGTAAGAAAGATTGGTCTTAATCTTCTCTTAGCTGATTCAAGGGCAGCTTTTTTATATGAAAGACTTTCTTTAATCACCAATTCATCGGAATATTCAACTATTATCAGAGCATTTCTAATTACAATTCCCACCAGGGCAATCAGTCCGACAAATGCCGTGAAGCTAAAAACATTGCCTGTGATCAACAAACCGAGAAGTGATCCGAAAAGGGTTAACGGAATGGAAACCATAATAATTAATGGTCTGATCATATCTTTAAATTCATACAGAAGAATTAGAAAAATACACACTAAACTAATAATAATCGCTATAATCATTTTCCCAAATGTTTCTTTCTGGTTTTTAATAACACCGGCATCCACTATTTCATATCCTGGTAAAACAGAAAGTGAGTCAATGCCTGGCTGGATAGTATTAAGAACCTCTGAACTGAGGTAACCGGTTTTTGTTTTGCAACCAATTGTTAATGTCGGTATTCCGTTTCTGCGTGTAATTTTCCCGGTTTGCCACATCGGAGTTAATTTGGCGATTTGTCGTAAGGGTATATGCTTTTTTGTAATCGGAGATGTGATATAAGTGTTTATAATATCACTGAAATTTTTTCTTTGCTCTTCCCCTAACCGGAAAGTTATATCTATCGAATTATCTCCTTCCCATAATGTAGTTACCGTTGCCCCGTGAAATCCGATAGCAAGCAAATCGGCAATAACTTCAGTTGTAAAACCCAACTGATTTGCTATCTTTTCATCTACATTGATTTTCATTAGATAATTATCTTCAAAATCTTGTCTGATAAGCCTGCTCCCTTCAGCATTTCTAAAAACTCTTATAACCTTTTCTCCTATTGTTTTTATTTCTGTGATATTGTCTCCGAAAATCCTTACCTCAACCGGAGAAACAACAGGTACTCCCTGAACAAACTCCATTACGTCAACCTGGGCATTAGGCAGAAAACCAGTTAGCAATTCCTTATAATAAACAGCCATTTTGCTTGTTTCTTTCACCGATGTAGTATTAATCAGAAACATAGCATAACTTTCTTCGGGAAAAACAGGTGAAAAACTATAATACACTCTTGGAGCGGAAGTTCCGACAAAGGTGGCAAAACTTGTAATATTAGAATCACTTTTTAAAATCTGTTCAATCTTTCGGGCATCGGCATCAGTAATATCGAGTTTTGTTCCCAGCGGTTCGAAAATCTGAATAATAAACTGACTTCGTTGTGCGCTTGGGAAGAATTCTTGTTTTTGTACTTTCATTAAAAGCACACCAAGAATTATTGCTGCTATTGCAAGGATAATTGTAGTATATCGTCTTTGCATTGCCCAGTTTACACCTTTATCAAATATATGCTGAATTATGTCTAACAACGAGAATTTTTTCTTTGTTTTTTGAGTTGTGTTCTTATTCTTTTTAAGACCTTTTTTAATAAAACAGAATGCCAGAAAAGGGGTAAGGAAGAAAGCTACCACAAGTGAGCAGCTCATAGAAATTGCAACAGTGATTGGCAAACTTATCAAAAACTGACCGGTAGGACCGGTTAGCATAAAAACCAGGGGCAGGAAAGCCATTATAATAGTTAGTGTTGAGCTAAACAGCGGAATTGAAAATTCATTAACACTTCGCCATGCGGCTTCATATCTGCTTAAACCTTCGTCAAGTTTCGAAATATAGTCATCAATAACAACAATTGCATTATCAACTACCATCCCTAAAACAACAATAAGTGATGCAAGTGAAACCTGCTGCATTTCAAAGCCAAAGTAGAAAGAAAACTGACTGAAGCAACCCAATATATACGGACAAATGGTAAAAACAATAAAACAATACTTATTTCCCTGCAGATGCAGCCTGGTCATAATATTGTTGATTTTGGTAAAAAAATTGACGTTGCCCTCGAAAAATCACGCAAATTAATACCTGAAGATGTTAACCTGCAAATAATCAACAATCAGCCACAAACGGTTAAAATTGCTGTTAATGATTTCTTAACCGAG
>Ga0255400_10137_pt1 | contig 9593 bp, 6 predicted proteins | sample ANMaggSeSYBR01G7_FD_182117 | JGI IMG/M metagenome (GOLD analysis project Ga0255400, IMG submission 182117) | Sediment cell enrichment communities from methane seep in Santa Monica Basin, California, United Staets - ANME aggregate JGI... | ecosystem: Environmental > Aquatic > Marine > Cold seeps >... | reverse complement strand
AAGCACAGCCAATTCCGGCATATCGTTGACTGCCAATCGGGTCTCCAGGGTATCCAAGAGCACATCAGACCCGCCTGCTGATTCGACATCCACATGGATGCCCCATTCATTGTGCATATTAAACTCATTAGCCAAACCCTGCACAAGCACGGAGGTTTCACCCGTCCAAGGGTGCAAGAATTCAATCGAGATTCCATCTAACTGCGTCGGATCAATTTCCAAGTAAGGCAAACGTGTTGCAGTAGCAGATTCTAGTGCTTCAGTAGCTCTCTTTGTTGGTGTTTCACTCGCCTCAACAGAATATTCATACGTTTGGGTCAACCTCAGCGAAATTTCCCCTGCCGAGTTGCTGCACGCAGTCAATAAACTACTGACCAAGATCAAAATGAAAACGAGGGAATAAAAATTCTTTTTTAGTTTCAGCATCAAATTTAACCTGCAATCATAATTAAAGGAACGGGCATGAATATCAAAATAAAAACAATCAGCACAAACACAGCTAGAACCTTTCTGCGTTTACCCAGGGCTGTGATCTGGTCTAGCGGTTCAGCATATCTTCTTCCGAGGAGAAAGATCAACCCGGCCCACAACCACCAACCATACCATACAAAACCTAAAGCGATTAAAGCGATCAATATAAAAGGCAGCATCCGCTTGGCATTCTTGCGTCCAATAAGGACATACAGAACATGGCCGCCATCCAATTGCCCGGCAGGGATAAGGTTTAAAGATGTCACTAATAGCCCAGCCCAACCAGCCCATGCGACTGGATGGATCATTACATCCAATCCCCCCAAAGGCAACGGAAGGCCTGTGAAAAAATAACGCAACCAGTAGAGTATGGGGGACAGCGTTCCATAGTTAGCTGGTTGAGGTAGTAACTTTCCGAACACCGCATACTTTGCAAATAAATAAAAGATAGAATTCCCTTCAATTTGGAAAGTCATGTTTTGAGAAATCACAGTGGGAATTCCATCAAGTTTTGAAAGACTTAGACCAATAAATAGAACAGGAACAGCAATGCAAAGACCCGCCAGAGGACCCGCAATACCAATATCCAAGAGATGCTTTCGGTTTCTTGGCGGTTCTTTCATATTGATAAAAGCGCCCATGGTACCGATAAAACTGAATGGGAAAGGTATAAAATAAGGCAGAGAAACATTAACTTTATGCAGCCGACCTGCAATGTAATGGCCAAACTCATGGGCAGCTAATATTGATAAAAAACTTGTCGCAAATGGCCATCCCTGCCAAAGGAAATTCATAAAAGCAGCAAATGTTATCCCGCTGGAAAACGGATCAATCTCCGCTGTATAAAGCGCACCGGCAAAAAGGACACTCAGAAATGTCGATGCGAACAAAAGAATGTTGACCCAGGATTTATCAGCTTTCGCTTTTGGTAACGCTGGAATGATCAGAATCACCTGTTTTTCCTCTTCCCATTTGAACAAGGGGATAAGAGAATGCGGTTGAAGCTTATCACTCAACCAGTCATACGCTTTTTCACTATCATGATCTTTCAGCATGCCATGGTAACGGGCGACATAACCCTGCTGCTTGCCACCAGTAGTAATATCTTCGATGGTGAAAATCACTTCGACGATTTTTGTAAGAGTATCGGTATTTGCCATCCAGGCTGAAACCATCAATCAGTGTTTTCCTTTCAAAGAGAGTCAATATTATGACTTTATCAATTAATTATATCCGCATAGTTGCATATATCTTCCCAATTAAACCACAAATTTACTCTATTATGTTCTTTCGACATTCATTGAGAAGTCACTTTTTAAAGGTACATGGTCAGTGTTATAATCCACCTAGCTCGTCCTTCCAACAACAGGGATTACCTATGCGCAAGAATATATTGCCCTTTATATTTGGTTTGGCACTCGCATTGAATGCCTGCGTTCCCATAGAGGCCCAGGAATCGACTCTTGAACTAATAACTCTACCTAAAAGCCCCTCTCCTTCCAGTACCCCACCTAAACTTTCGCCAATCAAATCTGAGGAACCCCAGTTTCAACACCCGCAGCCTCAAGTATGGGATGTGCCCCAAACCCCGCTTGAAATACTGCGGTTAGAGCTTGAAGATATCAAGACCTATTCACCTGAAAATTTTCATGATTACACAATGCTTTGGAATCAACATGAGACAGACACCCAATTAGCAGAACTTTTTGGCGCACCTCAAAATTACCAGGTGACACGCTTTGTTTCACCCCTCAGTCCAGAAGCTCTGCAAATCGCACGCAGTCAAAGCGGTGTGATCTACCTAAAGCACATAGATTCGAGTGCTGGAATTTCTGTGATTGACCTCGAAAATGGACCCGTCAAACCCATTCTGGACCTATTCGAAATCCCCAGCAGTTTTCAATTTGTTGGCGGTCCCGGTGATGCTGTCTTTGTACGAATTCATGATGAAATGTGGTTGCTGTATCCAGATGGCTCTCACGAAGTTTGGTCCAAGCCATGCGAAGGAACCCCTTTCTTCTATTCGCAAGATGGACGCCTGATTGGTGCAAGCGAAGATAATAAAAAAGTGATCCAATATCATCAGGATGAAAAACCAACCACTCTAGCGGATGGCTTTGAGCATATCCAAGATATTGTTACGCTGGAGGACAAAACCCTTTTAATCTCGGATTGGGAGACCGGTGACATCACACGCGTCTATTCCAGCGGAGAAAGATCTATCTTGCTTGATAATATCATCCAGCGGGATCCTTTGATTTTGGAAATGGACCATCAGAACCAAGTTTTCCTCTATTCAATAGCGACAGGCTTTTGCATGCTTGACCCGGAAACCGGAACACTCACGCGCATGGACAATGTTCAGGGTCAATTGCAGCATACTCCCAGCTTTGTCTTCGTGCCCCCTTCAGGCATTGTGCTGATTGGCTTAACGTCCGCAGCGGTTGGTTGGGCTGACATGGAGACGGATGAAACAGGGATAATTGCCCCATCAATGGGTGTTAATAGCGAAAAAACCAAAATCGGCCCAGACGGCACACTTTATACGCTCACGGAACGCTTCGGCGGCCCCCCAACGAATAAGATCTTGAACATCGATCGCCTTGGAAATTCTAAAATCGTTTTTGAGGCTGCTCAAATTGAGAACTTTGCATTCAATGCAGATGGCAGTTTATATTTCTTTGGTTCTACAGACAACACAGATCAACACGGGTTGTATCTCCTCCCTCCCGATGGCAGTCAAGCAGAATTCCGCTGTCAAATGGACTATAAAATATCACGCTCATTTGGTGTCGACTCACAAACAGGCTGGCTCTTCGGTTATGAGCCTGAACAAAACAGAGTTATTGTGCAGAATGATAGCTGTCAGCTAATCCACGAGTATGCGCTTGATTTACCTAAAGAACCCTTAACGGTAGTGCTGGCTGGGGGATCAGGTAGCAAAGTTTACGGCTACAGCAGCGAAAAAGAACGCAATCTCACCGGACCCATTATTGAACGCTGGATATTTGAGATTAATCTGCTCACAGGCAACTTTAAAATTTTAAACCAGTTCAATCTTGAACATTTTATTGGTGTGATGGGGCAAATCCGGGTGGACTCTGTAGGAGAGATCTGGGTGATCTCAGGACCTGAGGTTTTTCAAGTAAACAAGAACGGGTTGATGACCAAATTCGTTGAAGCGGTCGTGATGGATCCTGCAGCAGTAAATTCAGATGGTCAGGGTCAAATTTATATCAGCAGCACAGCTGGTATATTCCTGATATACCATGTTGGGGGAGGTTGATAATATACATCATAATCAGCAGGCTGCTGGTTACAGATCAAATCATTGAACCATAATTCTCGAAAACCATCTAAGTCCAGATACAAAATAGAGCTGAGTTGATGTACTGGCTCATGTTGTATATTCATCCCACCACACGCCAGAAACCATATTTGGATAACATCTATCGTTAATAAATTAATGCTATCCAAAACCAAGATTAAGATAACTACACGGGAATGGATGGGTGTCGAACCCACCACGGCTCGCAGCGCGACCCGTCACCGATGTTGAAGACCGGGAGGCCCACCGGGACCTAACCACTCCCAAGCATAAGCATATCGAATGCGGTCTTACTTGTCAACCCAGAACACATCTTTTTTCTATAAATCGAATACATTCTCACAAACCGTTGTATAATCTCTAAGCTTAAATACTCAAATTGGAGATTTATCTATGATGGAACTCAACACAACCCCCGATTGGGTTAAAAATGCAGTCTTTTATCAGATATTCCCCGATCGTTTTGCAAAAAGCAAGTGGATCGAAAAACCTGATAATTTTGAAAGTTGGGAATCTGCCCCCACTGTTCACGGATTTAAAGGCGGAGACCTCTTAGGGGTTTACGAAAAGCTTGATTACTTACAAGATTTGGGAATCAGTGCAATATACTTCAATCCGATCTTTCAATCAGCTTCAAACCATCGCTACCATGCCCACGACTACTATACCGTAGATCCCCTCCTCGGGGGAAATAAAGCATTCGAAACACTCTTAAAAGAAGCGCATAAGCGTAATATTCGTATCATATTGGATGGTGTGTTTAATCATGCCAGCCGAGGTTTTTTTCAATTCAATCACATCCTGGAAACCGGTGAGAAATCCCCTTATTTAAACTGGTTCAACATCCACAGCTATCCGTTAAATGCTTATCAAGGAAAACCCAATTACCAGTGCTGGTGGGGGGCACCAGCCTTACCAGAGTTCAACACGAATAACAACCAGGTCAGACGTTACTTGTTTGATGTGGCGCGCCATTGGATTGATCAAGGTATTGACGGCTGGCGGCTTGATGTACCTTTTGATATTGATGATGATGATTTCTGGCGAGAGTTCCGCCGTACAGTGAAAGAAGCCAATCCCGATGCTTATATCGTCGGTGAGATACCTAGTGAAGCTCAACGGTGGATGAAAGGCGATATGTTTGACGCTGTGATGAATTATCAGTTCACGATAGCTTGTTTGAGCTTCTTTGGCGGTCAAAACACAGATCTTGAATTAGCTGAGGGAATGATGGGTTTTTCAAACATCAGAACATTAGATGCAGAAATGTTCTCAAAACGCAGCATTGAATTGATTAATCTCTACCCCCACGACTTTTCGCTCGCCCAGTTAAATCTCCTGGATAGTCATGATATGCCAAGGTTTTTAAGCTTGGTTAAAGGCAATGCAGACGCGTTTTTGTTAGCCACACTATTTCAGATGACCTATCCCGGTGCACCGTGTATCTACTATGGCGACGAGATCGGTTTGACTGGCGGTAAAGACCCCGATTGCCGCAAAGCTTTCCCATGGGACGAAAGTAAATGGGATCATAATCTTCGTAATCAAATTAAGACATATATCCAACTGCGCCATGCACACCCAGCTTTACGAACCGGAGATTATATTCCTCTTTTCGCTGAAAATGGTATCCTAGCCTTCATGCGCAAGGATGATATAGAAAGCCTCATCATCATTATTAACACTGGGTCGACAGCTCACAACATTGATATCCCTATAAAAGATCTTCTTCCAGAAGGCACTGTTCTAAAAGACCAACTGAGTGATAAGAATGCTATGATTCAAGCAAATCATCTGCGTGATTTCAACATTCCCCCACATAGAGGTGTAGTCCTGGCATAAAAGGCATTTAGGTAATTAACAAGCAATGATGTCCATCACAAACATTGTCTATATTAGCAAAGACAATAAGATATGGGAATGCTAAAATAGAAAGGGAAAACAGGTCACAGCAAAGGGATATAATGCAAGGGCTGTCAAGCCCATCGTGACGCCAATCAGCCAACCGACTACCACATCTGATAGATAATGTACGCCTAGGCTGATTCTAGCTAACCCTACCAAGGGTGCCCAAAAGATTAATAACAGTGTAAACCACACTGGCCCAATACCAATAGCCATGACTGCCAATGCAGCAGCTCTGGCAGCATGACCCGAAGGGAAGGAATGCGGATCTGTTGCACGGTATATCTGTCCCCATTCTCCCTTTGGACGAGGCCGCCGTATGGTAAATTTCAGAATGATCACCACGATGGCAAGGATGAATAAGCCTATAGCTAGAAAAGCTACCCGGTCATGCCATGCTTTATTACCAAAGAACCATATAATCACTAACCCCATTAGCCAAAACCATGAATCACCTGAATGAGCAAAGAAAATCAGGATAGAGCGCCAGAATCCTTTTGACTGACGCAGTTTCAGCTCAGAAGAAAAGCGGATATCCGCTTCTATAAGTCCCCGAAGACTCATCAGGATACCTTCTCTGACAAGAAAGCCTTTATGATATCCAATTGATGAGGTTTATCAACATCCATAGCCATTTCAGCATACGGCACAAGCAAAGCTTTCCCGCGAATCTTCAATTTACGACAAATTCTCTTCGCCGCGCCATCTAATGTGATCGCCTTCAACAACACAAGGATCAAGGTGGAAAAGCCTATCAAAGCCGCCTGTTTCATGGAACTTTTACGCGATTCAGACAAACGTTTCCAGAGATCATTAGCCTGATTAAATATTCGAGAGTTAATGATGTTGACATCCCCGCCACAGATTTCAACATCTCTAAGATGTACATAAGAACGGTTCGAACCTGGGAATTGAGCTTCCATGACCTGGCGCGTGACAGTGGAATAATAGATATCATACGAATCCACCTCGATTTGAGAGGCGAGCCAATCAACCATTTCACTGGTCAGTGCAGGTATATCCCCTGAAGCAACTACAATCATCTCATCACGAGCTGACACTTCTACTATCTTTTCAACTCCAAAACGAATATTATCGAAAATTCCACCCTGATCAGGTAAGAATACGAGAGGTTTCTTTGAAGAAAGCTCACTCTTTTCAGCCAATCCAATAACGAATATCTTTTCAATGACTTTAGAGCCACTTAAAGCATCTAAAACCCACTGCACCATAGGTTTACCACAGATGGGAGTCATTGACTTCATTTCCGTGGATATCAAATCATACAACGAATCATCCGGCTGTATCCGCCCGCCAGCAAGAAGAATAGCTTGCATTAGTTTAATTTCCTCAATTGAGGTTTGAAGCCAATCTTTTTAATCAAATCTGACATTAAAGCAAAATATTCATCCGCATGGCGATAATCAACTGGCTCTTTCCGTCCAATTGCAGCAATGATCGCTGCTTCCATCATATTAGTACCAAATGACCTCCCATCCAAGACTGGCGTGGTGGTCAACAGATATTTTACACCTGCGTTCGTAAACAGCTCAACATCATGCGGCGTTGTTGTATTGGTCACAATGACCTTGCCCTTTAGATTATCTGGCATGTAACGTGTTATGTAATGACAGTCTCCGGCAATCACGGAGACGCGCTTGAACACATTTTCATACTTCGGTGTCCGTTCGTTCTGGGCTTCACCCACTGGATAGAACCATTCGAAGGGTAAACGCCCAACGATCGGAATCAATACAGCAGCCATTAATTTGACCGCTCTCTCTCGGTATAGAGGTATAGGTAGACCTAAAGAAAACATCATATCCCCAAATATACATTCATAATCTGCTTCAACAAAGGAACGCAGCAGTCCATAACGATCAACAGCCGTCATGACCAGCACTTTTCTGCCAACTTCACCCAAGTAATCAGCGATCTCTGCTTCCAAGGCTTTAGCAGCCCCAACTTCTAGAGTCGTTTTCAGTCCACAGCCATCCACGACTGGTGTCTTTTTAACATCTTTGACCAGAAATTGTACAGAATGCAATGGATACCATTTCTTGTCAACATATAATCCAAGGTCAGTACCGCCAACGCCAAAAGCGTCAACCTTTCCATCTAAATCACGGTACATTTGCGCGGCTTTCTGCATATCGCCATCTGTCCCCACCCGACTGATATGAACATCCTCACCCAAGATATTAATGGTTGTTTCCTTATCCCGCACTGAAGAACCTATACTAATGCTGATTGCTTTTTTCATGATCATCTTCCTTTATAAACTGGTGCAAAGTATACTGTAGTTGAGTAATATATCTTAATCCAGTTTCTATTATACGCTCAAACCTATTAACATGCACGCTAAAATAAAGTTATGAATTAGCGGTTTCCAAGAAGTATTCTAAATAACGCTTCTGCAGAGATTTTTCCCTTACGGTAGTTATTATCATTGTATAATGGATAAGGAAACACTCAATGTGTACTGTGACCATGGTTTTGTTCCTTTATGGAACAGATTCGCCCGATTCATCGTCCTTTAAAATATACTTTTCCTATTCTCAGCGATTAGTTGTTCAGGAGATGTGCAATGAGCATAGTAAATCGAAAAGACAAACTACTCTGGAAACGAATTGCGATATCTATGGTATTGATCTTCGTCTTCCTTTCCGCATGCAACCTTCCTTGGAAAAGATCCCCCACAGAACCCACCCAGCTGACAGAGATCGAAATACCAGTTACCCTAAAACCACGCCTTGACCTCCCACCTACACTGGTTGAAAGCACGCCAATCCCAGGCAGCGAAATTTCATTAAGTGAAGGAATTACATTCACATTTAACCAGGCAATGGATAAAGCATCTGTAGAAGGTGCGATACAAGGATTCCCCGCTTTAAGCGGAATTTTCTCCTGGGAGGATGATACAACAGTTACATTTATTCCAGATAAGCCTTTCATGCCCAACAGTGATCTTGAGATCACAATAACTGTGAACGCGAAAGCCGTAAATGGAAAGAATCTACTCTATCCAGTACTAATAAACTACCATGTTTCAGGAAATCTCAAATTAACAAGTATGCTGCCCTTGACAGACTCGGATGATGTTGATCCAAGTTCAGCGATTGTTGCCGCATTCAATCAACCAATTGTCGGGCTGGGTCAAGAAGATGCCCCGACTGCTTTCACGATACAACCTGAAGTCACTGGCCGTGCAGAGTGGATAAACACAAGCACCTACATCTTCTACCCCGAACCGTGTCTCTCTGGTGGCTCAACCTACACTGTCACGCTTAACAACTCCCTGACCAGCCTCAGCGGTGCGCCCCTGGATAATACCTCACCCACGATGTGGCAGTTCGACACTGCGAAACCAGAGGTGCTATCGGTTTCGCCAGATATCGACATGCTTAAATTGGATGGACCTATCGTAGTTGAATTCAATATGCGTATGGATGTAGAAAGCGTCAACAATGCCTTTACTTTATTGGACCCTCAAGACAATTCCATCCCTGGCGATTTCACGTGGAATGAGAGCGGAACTGAAGTAACCTTCATTCCACAATCAAATCTACAACGAAGTATGAAATACACGATGGATCTGACTTCATCTGCAGCATCCTATGGAGGTATTCCACTTGAAGAAAGTTACATACAAATATTCCTCACCTATCCTGTTTTCGGTCTCAACGGAGTCACGGATAACAATTTCGAACCATTCGCTTCCGGAGCTGGAAGGCTTGAAGTTTATTTTAAGACGCCATTGGACAAGACTACCTATACACAAGCAATAGAGATATCACCAGAAGTCCCAGCTTTGCGAGTGTATCTTTCAGATAAGGATACAACTTTAAATATCTTTGGTTATTTCAAAGCAGCATCACAATATACACTG
>Ga0255400_10136_pt1 | contig 9661 bp, 7 predicted proteins | sample ANMaggSeSYBR01G7_FD_182117 | JGI IMG/M metagenome (GOLD analysis project Ga0255400, IMG submission 182117) | Sediment cell enrichment communities from methane seep in Santa Monica Basin, California, United Staets - ANME aggregate JGI... | ecosystem: Environmental > Aquatic > Marine > Cold seeps >... | reverse complement strand
TAGCCCGCCTGGTTTCCGCAATCCCTTTAAAAGACAGGGCAGAACATACTGTGTTCTATGAAATCGTAAGTTCAGAGTAAATCATTAAAACCGAAAATTATTGCGCCTGACCAGGTTAAATCAACTTTTTAAATTTTAGCGGTTTTCCGTAAAGCTTTTCATTATTCATGTTCTTTTTTATAAATTTATATAGCTCTTTGGAAGTTTTAAACTTTGTTTTAATCAAATCATTACTTATCCATCGCCAGGTTAATATTCCATCTTTGGAAAAAGAATATCTAAAAAACATAAAAGGTCTTTTATCTTTTTCATTTGAAGATATATACTGCACATTGCAAAAAGCCACGCCATCCACCATAATGGTATATGCCCGGCAAAAGTAAACATCGGCTGAAACAGACCAGTCCTTTTTTTCCCATATCTTATGTTTTACAAAGTATTCCGTGTCATTAAACTTTAAAATCACCATCTTGGCCGCCGCATCATCTTCCAGGTCTATCGCTTTCCACCTTCCTGGCAGCTTCGCATCAAAAACTGCATCCTTGACAGGAGCCATCGGCACCTCAGAATCGTAGCAGCCTGCTATTATAAATAAGACAGCCATCACCATAGTGGCTTTGAATAAAATTCTCATTTTTTTATCTCCTTTTTTTAAAAAACAGGACACAGATTTTCACAGATTAACACGGATTTTTATTATGTTGATGTTTTCTTGCCATAGTAGATAAAAATAATACATCTGTGTAATCCGCGTTCATCCGTGTCCCATTTAAAAAAAGCTAAAATCATACAAACTTTTTATCTTACAGAGTTTTTAAAAGACCATCTTTCTCTCTTTCTCTTAGATAGCGCCATGAACCCTCGGAAAGCCTGCCCAGCTTTATATTGGAAATCCTTATACGCTTTAAGCCGATGACCCTGCCTCCCACCTTTCCCACCATCCGGCGTATCTGCCTGTTTCTCCCCTCTTTTAATATAATCCGAAATCGTTTTGAAGACAGTCTTTTTATCTTTGCCGGCCTGGTTTTTGTTCCCATCACGGGTAGGCCTTTCTCAAGACTTCTAAGGGCTCCATCGGTGATGTGGCTTGCTACTATAACTTCATACTCTTTTTCATGGTCAAAGGAAGGATGTGAAAGTCTGTGGTGAAGCCTTCCGTCATTGGTTAAGAGTAAAAGTCCGGTGGAATCCTTGTCAAGTCGCCCTACCGGATAAATACGCTCCGGAATATTAATAAGATCAAGTACGATTTTTTCACCGTGATGATCACAACTTGTTACATATTCTTTTGGCTTGTTTAAAGCTATATAAACCGGTTTTTGATTTGCTTGAACAAGCGTTCCGTTAACTTCTATGCGATCGTTTTGCGGGTCGACCTTTGTACCGAGTTCTAAAATAGTTATCCCATTAACCTTAACAAGGCCTTCTTTTATATACTCTTCACCCTTTCGCCTTGAACAAAATCCGGCGCTCGAAAGATATTTTTGAAGTCGCATTAAAGGCATTTTTTTAATTTGGGACACAGATTTTCACGGATAAACACAGATAAATTTTGATGGGCTCGTAAAAAGTCTGAAAATATCTTTTTTGTCATTCCGGCGAAAGCCGGAATCCAGTCATTTCAATAGCTTCTGGACTCCGGCTTTCGCCGGAGTGACGGAATTAGAACTTTTATAAAACCGTCAAATGTTACAGAAAATCAAATTTGTGATGGCGTCGTAAAAAGGCTCATATACGCCCCGCAGGAAGTGCCCTTGGGGTGCAAGGCGTAGCAATTTTTTAGGAACGAGACTATACGTGTAGTATGTCGAGTTCCTGAAAAATCGCTACAACGCAGTAGATGAGACTTTTTACGACGCCATCAGCTTCTGTAATCTGCGTTAATCCTAACATAGTCAATGGAAAAATCACATGTAAAGATCGAAGCAGATCCCTGCCCCATATTCAAATCGACAGATATTATAAACTCGTCCCTTTTGAGAATCTTTGCAGCCTCCTCCTCGGCATTTTCTCCGCACCACATACCGTCTTTTGCTATCATGACATCATCAAAAAAAATGTCGGCTTTGTACGGGTGTATCTTAACCCCTGCCCTGCCCGCTGCAGCGAGTATTCTGCCCCAGTTGGCATCCTCTCCGAAAAGGGCTGTCTTTACCAGATTTGAGTTGGAAACCGTATCTGCAATTTTATATGCGTCTTTGTTTGTCAGGGCACCCCTGACAATAATCTCAACGAGCTTTGTCGCACCTTCTCCATCTTTAACAACCATTTTGGAAAGACCTGTCAAAACCTCATCCAGCACGATTTGAAAAGATTCCTTATGAGCCGGATTTTCGACAGTTGCACCTGACAAACCATTAGCAAGAACAAGTATCGTGTCGTTTGTACTTGTATCGCCATCAACTGTAATCCTGTTAAAAGATATATCCGTTGCAGATAGAAGTGCCTCAGTCAATAAATCATGGGAAATCTTAATATCGCTCATAACAAAACACAGCATGGTAGCCATATCCGGACGAATCATCCCGGAACCTTTGGCAACACCGGTTACCGTATAAGGCTTTCCTTCTATCTTTCCCTGCCGTGTTACGACTTTCGGCACTGTATCGGTTGTCATTATTGCTTCTGCAAAGTTGGTCATACCATCTGGTTTTATATCTTTTGCCAGTTCCGGCATTGCAGCTTCAATTTTCCCTATATCAAGAGGCTGGCCGATAACACCCGTCGATGCCACCAAAACCAGTTCTTCGGGTATTCCAAGGCTTGATGCCGCAAACCTTGTCATTGCAATAGCATCAAGCATTCCCTGACCACCTGTGCAGCAATTGGCATTACCGCTGTTTACGATAACCGCCTGGCATTTGCCCGATTTTATTCTTTCCCTGTCAAGCAAAACCGGTGCTGCCTGAACCAGGTTTTTTGTAAATACTCCAGCAGCAGTTGCCGGAACCTCGGAGTAAATCAGCCCAAGATCCTTCCCACCGTTTTTTTTAAGCCCTGAAGCAACCCCTGCCGCTTTAAATCCTTTGCATATAACTTTTTCCATATTTTTACCTGTATATCTGTGAACTCAGTGATCTCAGCATTTACAAATTTTGTGTTGATTTAGTGTTTCTATCTATAATATCCTTCAAAAAAAAGCAAAATATTTAAAGTATTGAAAAAGATGCCCAAATGAGCATTCGGATGATCCGATTTAAAGTGGGTCGCTGTTTGAAGGCATTAGTCAGCGTTAAGAAAGAACAACAAGCAAACACATTGTATATGTAAGGCAAAGAATATGTTAGTTTAGCAAGTATTCTATAAAAAAATTGCACCTGTTCTTTCTTTACGCTTACTTATGCCTGAGTTCGACACATCTTTAAATCGGATTATCTGAATGCGGCTATTCATAACGTTAAAATGTTACAAAGTGATAAAGATTAATTCCTGTATCCTGATCATCGTTGTTTATCCTGTCAAAATAAAATGAATAAAAATTTTAAAATAATAATCGAATACGACGGCACTTCCTACCATGGCTGGCAGCGGCAAAAGAATGAGCGTACAATTCAGGAGGAAATCGAAAAAGCTCTTTTAACCATGACAGGGGAAAAGACAGTTCTGACCGCTTCCGGCAGAACGGATGCAGGCGTACATGCACTCGGACAGGTGGCAAATTTTCATTGCGATACAGATCTTTCTCCCCAGGCCTTCCAAAACGGGCTCAACAGTCTTACCAAAGATGATATTGTTATTATCTCGTGCGACATTGCATATGAAAACTTTCATTCACGTTTTGATGCTAAAAGTAAAATCTATAACTACCGGATACTAAACCGTAACCTCCCTGCCGCCATAAACAGGCAATATATCTGGTTTATACGGAAAAAGCTTGACCTTGTTTCCATGCGCCATGCAGCCCGTCACATCATCGGCTCCCACGACTTCAAGGCTTTTGAAGGGACAGGCAGCCCACGGTCTCATACAACAAGGTGTGTTATGAAAGCAGATATTGTTGAGCAGGAAAACGGATTTATCGTGTTTGAAGTAGAAGCTGATGGTTTTTTGCGGTTTATGGTACGAAATATTACCGGAACTCTTGTGGATGTTGGACTTGGTAAAATTACTTCTGACGATTTTAAAAAAATACTCCTTTCAAAGGATCGTTCCATGGCCGGAGCAACTGCCCCGCCCCATGGCCTGTTTTTAATAAAGGTAAAATATTAACCCTTTAACGACATTTGTCGTTAACCACAATGCGTCTTTTTTATCTTGTTTATTTGACTCTCACGTAAATGTTCCGGGTTACGAGTTGCGGGTTTTAAATCCAGATAAAGATTCCGACTAATAACACGAAACGCGCAACCCGTAACCCGCAACAATATCGCGTGACACAAAAAGAAGCTGTTACTAAATAAAGCTGGTAAGTTGCGTTGTAGGGTTAATGATTCCCCATCTTCATTTTCTGCACCTGCTCGTTATAAAAAGAAATAACCTCTCTTCTTCTCAGCATCCCGATAAGAACACCATGATCGTCGTCCTGAACAACAGGAAGACTGTCTATGTTTTTTTCGGTGAATTTTTTAAGCACGGAATTCAGATCGTCGGAAGGCGTGGTAAAAATCATATCAGAAGTTCCTATGTCCTTCATCATAACCATCTTTTCTATTTCACTTGAAAAAAGAACTCCCCGGATATCATTAACGGAAAATATGCTGACCAGTCTTTTAGCTTTATCCATCACCGGAAAATAATGCTGCTTTGTCTCGGAAAAATATTTTTTAAAGTCTGAAAACAGCATATCCTCCGGAATAAGGTTTACTTCCTTAACATGATCTGTCAGGTCTTTTACTTTTATGGTCTGGAGGATATCCACAAAAAAATCGCCTGCGTGTGCCGGAGAATCAATCTTGCTTTTAACCTGCTTTTCGTAAATAGTCCATTTCTGTGCTGCAAGATAAGACACTGAACATACCAGAAGGCTCGGCAGGAGCAGATGATATGAATTTGTCATTTCGCTGACAAATATAATTGTTGAAATCGGAGTATTTGAAACAGCCGTAAAAAAACCGGCCATGCCCACAATAACAAAAGCTCCCGGCTCAGTCACAATCCCCGGCATTATCTGGTGAAACGCTCTACCCACAACACCACCCATTGCGCCGCCTATTACAACGGATGGGCCAAATACGCCACCGCTTCCCCCTGATCCAATGGAAAAGGAAGTTGTAAGAACTTTACCAATTGCAAGTGAGAGTAGAAACGGAATTGTCAGTTCATTATTAATCGCCATCTGGGCAAAACCGTAGCCAAAAGCCAGGCAGTGGCTCCAGTAAAATCCGATAAGACCGGTACAAAGCCCTCCTATAGCAGGCTTTATATGGTTTGGGATTTTAATGGCTTTGAAAATCCTGGTTACTCCATAAAATGACTTGATGTAAAAAAAACCGATACCAACAAGAACAATAGCCAGGACAACATACGGCCCCAGTTCTAATGGATTGCGAAATTTAAAAGCCGGCGACTCAAATAATGTTCCCCATCCAAACACCAGGCAGAAAATACAATAAGCCACTACTGAAGATATTCCGGCAGGTATGATTACTTCTGACTCGAACTCCGGATCTCTGTAAAGTACTTCAGCGGCAAAAAGTGCGCCTGCCAGGGGAGCCCTGAAGATACTCCCGACCCCGGCGCCTATGCCGGCAGCCATCATTATCCTGCGTTCCCTGTCAGACAGTTTAAGTTTTGTTGCCAGAAATGAACCGAAACCGGCTCCTATCTGGGCGATGGGCCCTTCCCTTCCCCCTGATCCGCCTGTTGTCAGAGTAATTGCGGAAGCAATGGTTTTGATAATGGGAACTCTCCCTCGAATAAGCCCACCTGTTCTGTGATAAGCGTTAATAGCTGCATCAGTACCATGGCCTTCTGCTTCAGGTGCAAAAGTATATACAAGCCATCCGCTTAGAATTCCGCCAAGTGCCGGAAGAAAAAGTAGAATCCAGCGATTAAAGGTCGTGCTGGTGGGAGGGAGCAAATGTTGTTCGCCTGCAGGCGCAGGAGGCCTGTAACCAGCCATAAAATCCATAAAATAATGACTTCCAAGCTGGCATAGGTAATGAAAAGCAACTGACCCAAGGCCCGCAATAATGCCTATTATAATAAAATAAAGAAACCATTTGCTTGCCTGGGCTATATTTGCGGACCTGTCCTTGCCGACTAAGGCTTTAATACTATTTTTTAACCGAGCTATCATTGCCATTAATTAATCACTAAACCCCAACAACACAAAAACAGGGCTTAAAAAAAATATTTATTTCGTGCTTTTCCTATTTCGTGTTTTCGTGATTATTCTTTTATTTTTTAATCAGGAAAAACAAATAATTTGTTAATAATATGCTAAACCAATAAATCCTGAACCCCCTCCAGTATAATATCAAACAACTCCTTAATATCACTTTCTTCTACGCATGAAAAAGCAACCCGCAGGTTCTCATCGTCTATGGAAATAAGCCCTACACCGTATTTATCAAGGAGATGAACTCTCAAGCTTTCAGCATTCACAGTCTTTAACCTGACACACATAAAATAGCCTGAATTAAAGGGGTGAACGTCCCATGCCTCCTTGTATTTTGGGTCGGTCAGAACTTCCTTCACACATTCCGCCCTTTTCTTTAGTATCATAAATTTTTCTTCTTTTTCAGCCGGGTATTCATCGCTAAGCATGGATCTTAATACGATGGACTGGCTCAGGTGAGAAGCGTTTGATATGCTGCCTCTTACGCTCCCTGCCGCCTTTTTTTCAAGGGCCTCATATACAGGTGCAGGATCACCTTCAACTTTGCATCCATAGGAAATAAAACCGATCCTTAAGCCCCACACAAAGTTCTCCTTGGTGCATCCGTCAAGCTTAACTGCAAGAAGTCTGGAATTTTTTCCGCAAAGCCGTGCAAAAAGAGACTCTTTTATAGTTTCTTCTTCATAGAAAAGGCCGAAATATGAGTCATCAGTAACAGCAAGAATGTTTGTACCTTCTTCGGCTTGGTTTATAAGGGTTTCAACAATACGATTTCCCTCTTTTTCCGTTACTGTATAACCGCTGGGATTATGCGGAAAGTTTAAAATTACTATAAGCTTTTTGTGCTTCCCGGCCTCCTCTTTAATCTTATCCTCAAAAGCTTTAAGATTAAATTCACCGTTTTCCGTAAAAACGGAATACTTGCTTATTTTCGCACCTTTTCTGACATCTAAAATCAGATTGTAGTTTCCCCACATCATGTCAGGCAAAATCACCACATCCCCTGGTTCGACCCAGACGTCGGCAAAAACACTGATACCATGTGTAATGCCGCATGTGACTACGGGAAGGGAGATTTTTTTGCCTGAAAGGGAAATATTTTTCTCAAATATCGATTCCTGCCATTTCTTCCGCAACGCAGGGATACCGAAAGACGGCGCATATGTTAATGATTCTTCCGGCCGTATATCATTAATCGCAGCCATAACCGAATCAAACCTCATCGTTTGGCCATTTTCTTTTGCTATTCCTATGGTTGCGTTGATCTTATGGGCTTTTTCCTTTGCTTCCGCGCCCTGGCTCAGTATCCCCTTTGGAAAAAAGAGTTTTTTGCCGACGTCGGACATCATTTCCAGTAAAACAGGATTGCCTTTTTCAATATCCTGGTTGAGCTGTTTTGCGATTGGGTTCATTAATAAAACCTCCTTAACAAAATTTATTGCAAATTACATTTGGAACTTCTTATAGTCTGGAAATAATATATGTCAAGGGAAAAGAAGTTGGAAAATCAATAAGATGAAAATGCGTTGGATGGGCTGCAGAAAAAAAACCCCGCTTTGAAGTCAAACGGGGTTTACCTTTTGATCGAAAGGAGCATTATCTGTTTCCTCTCTTGGATGCCTTAAGTGGATTGATCTTTACTTTTGAGCCGTTAGATTCCGAAACAACATGAGTTGCCATATTGCATTTTCCCACTTTCCACTTTAACTCAGGATCAGGACATGCTGTGCAGAACCAGCCGGAAGAAAACTCAGAACTACGATTGCAACCATTACACTGCTCCACGATCTCATGGCAAATCCCGCCATTGTATGAACACCCACTGTTTGTCATGAAAGGGCATTCCATACCTTCTTTTAAAGTTGTACAAACCAATGTAACCACCTCCTTTATAAATAATGAAAAACTTAAAAAAGGCCGGAGAATTAGTCTCCCCGACCTGAATAAAAAACAGGAATTTAGAAAAACAGCCGGAACATAATCAGGCAATCGCTGCTTGTCAATAAAATATTTTCACTAAGAATATGAAAAAGAGCGGGACTTGTTTCCCGCTTTTTTTTGGAGAACACAACTCACAATTTTTCCACCATGCTCTTTCCCTATACAACAAGACTTTTCGTTTCGAACAATCTGAAAACCTGATGTCCTCCCCGGCAGGAATAATTCCTGTTTCACTGGAATTTTCCTGCTTAACAGGATAATTTGTTTAGACTCTGACTCGCTCCAATTATATTATAACTCCTTGACTTCAATAATAAAATACTTCTAAAGCCCGCTCTGGCATGCTTCTTGATTACTGTTGTTGGTAACAGTTTTTTCAAGGGAATGACTTTGAGAATGAATTTAATATATTCCAAAAAAAATATGCCAAAATATCCCTAAATTGAATGATTTTACAGCAACATATACTTTATCAAATATTGCCGGCTAAAACCAATGCCACTAACGGTAAGCTTTCTCACAATCCAACCGTTATTTGGTATCATAATAAATTCGTAAAGTTTTTATATAAAATGCCGATAATTGGATAAAGGCGATGAGACATAAAAAACGCATTACTCCAACTTCGTTCCAATCGGCTTGTCTGGGTTAGGTGAAGATAATGAAAAAAGCTGTGATAGCCTTATTTCTGGCAGCAGGGATAATATTTACAATTCCTGTTAATGCCAACGCCCAAAGCGACTATGAGTTTTATTTCTTTGGTATCAATCTCAAATGCTTTCAGGAAAGCAACTGGCTAAAGGTAACTGCCGGCGCTGTAGCTTCAGTACTGGTCCACGAGCTTGGTCATGCATTATACCTGCAATCTCGGGGAAAAGACTGGAAACTAAAGTCATCATCTTCCGGATTTGCCATACACACATACGATAATTTATCAGAAAGGGAATCCCAAAATTTTGGCCGGGCAGGCTTTGCGCTGCAATCAGGCATAGGCGCTATTTTAACAGCTTTTGAAAAAACAAGAAGCTCTGACTTTACAAAAGGCTGGGTGGGTATTAACGCCTTTCAGATTTGTTCGTACAAAGTGCGAAATCATGATATGGGCGATGATTTCGAGATGATCGACAGGGGTGGAGGCAACGGAGATTTTGAGTTTGGAGTTTTCTATTTAATGAGTTCATATAATTTATTAAAACTGGACGTGCCGGCACAAATGCCCCATTTTTCAGTTACGACAAAAGCCAAAGCATGGCCGGGAAGCTTTTACACCTGGAAAAACAGTCAGATCAATATGAGCCAATTTCAAGACGCCCCCTTTCGCCCAATCTCTGCGCCTGCCTGTGCGGTGCACGCAGACAGGTCAGGCTCAAATTTCGGCACTTTAGTGAAGCTTCAGCACTATCCTCGAAATACTCAATATATCTTCAATTTGTCAAAAAA
>Ga0255400_10135_pt1 | contig 9662 bp, 8 predicted proteins | sample ANMaggSeSYBR01G7_FD_182117 | JGI IMG/M metagenome (GOLD analysis project Ga0255400, IMG submission 182117) | Sediment cell enrichment communities from methane seep in Santa Monica Basin, California, United Staets - ANME aggregate JGI... | ecosystem: Environmental > Aquatic > Marine > Cold seeps >... | reverse complement strand
CTGCATCGAAGGAATGGTTGCTTTTATGGAGAAACGAAAACCTGTATTTAAAGGTAAATAGAACATATTTGATGTATTAATCATTGTTAAGTTATGGAGAAAAAGATGTTAAACAAGGGAGCTTTAAAAGGAATAACGGTTCTGGATCTTTCTCGCCTGCTGCCCGGGCCCTATTGTTCTATGATCCTTGCAGATCACGGAGCACGTGTGATCGCGGTGGAAGACAAACGATTTATAGCCGATGGCTTGTTTATGGATTTGGTCTATCGAAACAAGGAGCATATGACCCTTAATCTTAAGACCGAGGAAGGTAAGGAGATATTTTTTCATCTTGCCAGAGAAGCGGATATCGTTATGGAACAATTTCGACCCGGAGTTGTCCATAAGCTCGGTGTCGATTATGAGTCTGTTAAAAAAGTTAATCCCGAGATTATATATTGCTCCATTACAGGATATGGGCAAACCGGCCCCTATAGGGACCGGGCCGGACATGATGTGAATTATCTGAGCATTGCGGGAGTCCTTGATCTTATCGGAGAGAAGGACCGTCCCCCTTCGATTCCCGGTATTCAGATCGCTGATATCGCTTCCGGAGGAATGAACGCGGCCATCGGAATTCTTCTGGCGCTCCAGGCGAGAAATAGCACCGGAAAGGGACAATATATCGATATCTCCATGACGGATGGTTCAGTGGGATTTATGCCGGTACCCCTCTTTTATTATAAACTTTTGGGTATAGCTCCCGAACGTTCCGATTTCATGCTCTCTCACCGCTATGCATTTTATAATACCTATGAAACGGCCGATGGAAGGTATATATCCATTAATGCTGTTGAAAATAGGTTTTGGAAAAACCTATGCGAAACATTTGGTGTTCCCGAATACACCGAACTTCAATATGATGAACCTCGCCGGGAGGAGATCCTGGATTTTATGCGGGCCGAGTTCAAAAAAAAGACTTTATCCCAATGAAAAGATGACATAGGTGAGCTTGATGTCTGCTGGGCTCCTATTCAGACTCTGCCTGAGGTCTTAGAAGATCCTCATTTGCGGGAAAGGGAGGTGCTGGTTGATGTTAAGGACCGAGAGGGTAAAACGTATACAACCCTTGGGGTTCCAATCAAACTCAGCGAAACTCCCGGTTCGCTCCGAACTCCGCCTGTTAATTTCGGAGAGAATACGGAAGCCGTGCTTATGGATTTCGGTTATTCAAAAGAAAAAATCAAAGAATTAGTTGACAAGGGTGTGGTTTAAAAAAGGGAGGTGACGGATATGAGTAAAGCTACAATAGTAAATAATAAGGTATTATACGTCAATTTATCTTCGGGTCTCATCAGTACTATCGAAATAGGAGATGTGGAAAGACGTCGCTATATTGGCGGGAAAGGTCTTGCCCTGAAACTGATGCATGACAACATAGAGCAAGGTGTGGACCCTCTTTCTCCGCAAAACATCCTGATAATGATGACAGGTCCTGCTGCAGGAACAGCAGCTCCTGCAGGCGGCCGTTTTGCAATTGTGGGAAAATCGCCCCTTACAGGAATATTTGTTTCCTCATTTGTCGGCGGCCGTTTCGGCCTAAGTTTGAAAAAGGCGGGTTTTGATGGCATTATGCTTACAGGCAAGGCTGACAAACCATCCTATATAAGAATCAATAATAATGATGTCTCAATCTGCGATGCCTCAGACCTCTGGGGTATGGATACATACGATTTTCAAGAAGCACGTAAGGAAGACGGTGACTGGGTGGTGATTGGTCCTGCAGGAGAAAACCTTGTAAAATATGCGGTTATCGCATCAGATAAACGCGTAGCAGCACGTGCGGGGCTCGGTGCAGTCATGGGTTCAAAAAATCTGAAAGGGATTGTGGCAAAGGGCAGCTCCAAATTTATGCCGGCAGATCCCGAGTTATTTAAGAAATCTCTTAAAATCGCTCAAAAAAAGGTTTTGGCCCATGACAATACAGGCAGGGCCTTAAGGGAGCTTGGCACGCCACAGAATGTCCGGATTTACGGAACTACCTCGATCATGCCGGTACGAAATTTTTCAAAACCCTCCTTTGACAGGCTGGAAGATATCAGCGCTGAAAAGATAAGGGATGAACACAAGGTGAAAAACCACGGCTGCACTGGGTGTGCCATTAAATGTGGAAGATACGGAAACTATGGCGGCAAAAAGATGATCTCTCCCGAATACGAAACCATTGCCATGATGGGCCCCAACCTTATGATCAGCGATATAACCAAAATTGCGGGATGGAACGAAAAACTCAACCGGCTGGGGTTGGATTCCATAAGTACCGGCAGTACCATTGGATTTGCCATGGAACTTACGGAAAAAGGGATGATGGACACACCACTGGCTTTTGGTGATTCATCAAAAATTGATGAGCTCTTAGATGATATTGCAAATCGGCGCGGCCTTGGCAATGAACTGGCTGAAGGTGTCAAACGATTGTCTGATAAATACGGTGGCAAAGAATTCGCTAACCATGTCAAGGGCCTGGCACTGGCTGCCTATGATCCCAGGGGATGCACCGGACAGGGATTGGGATATGCCACTGCCAATGCCGGAGGCTCCCAGCTGTCCGGCAGCACCCATGCCACAGAGGTTAACTCGTATCTCCATCCCCACGGGACAAGGGCTAAGGCTCATTTTGTAAAATTAATGCAGGATGTTACTGATGTTGTAAATTCAGCAATTTTTTGTATCCAGACGGAATATCCTTTTCTGGAGGAGAATCCTGCCTATAAAATAACCCCCAAGCCGGTGCTTCAGTTTTTTATGCGCAATTTTCCCGCCCTTGCCGCTGCAACAGTTGACCTGTCGGATTATTGCAATCTTTTGTCAGGTCTTTTGGGCTTTAAAATTAAACATGGCGAATTATATAAAGTGGGAGAGCGTATTTTTAACCTTGAAAGATATTTGAATTGCCGTGAGGGAATAGACCGGAAAGACGACACCCTGCCGGAAAATATGCTCAAAACCCCCACTGAGGAAGGTTGGGCCATAGTGAAGCTTGATAAGATGCTAAAGCAATATTACCGGCTGCGGGGATGGGACAAAAACGGTCAGCCAAAAACCAAGCTACTGGAAAATTTACTAATTATTAGGTAGACTGCACGTCAAGGTTGAAATGTCTGAAGGTTATTAATGGATACTTCCGGGAAGCTGGGGTTTCTTGTCAAATTCTGCGCCTACAGCATCTTCGGATTGCTCTCATCCATTCTTATCTGAATCGCAATTCATAGATGATTTGGATTGAAACCCGAATTAAAAAATACCCAAATACCACTGCGTAAAATGCGACAAAAAATCTCCACAGGCTCCAGGCAATCCCAACCAGGTTAAAAGGAGGCTGGACCGCATCCATTAGTTTTAAAGATCCGCCTTGAATCCCCCACGTCCCGGCAAGATAAAAAAGACCAAGGCCCATAATGATTGAGATAATAATGAGTCTTACATTCATTCCCTTTCCTCCAGATTTATCGCTATGTTATTATCAAATGAGTAAAACCCAGGCCCGGAGGTCCGGTTTTTATATGTTTAAAGGTAACATTAATTAAAGCTTATCAACCCATTTCACCCTCAACTGTTCCCGGGCAACAGGCTTGTCGATTTTTCCCTTTGGATAGCCGAGCGATATTGAGGAAAGTATCTTAAAAGGATAGACCTCCCCGAGTTTTTCAGCAATTTTTGGGTAGAACATCGGAATCATCTCAATAAGGCCCACATAACATGTCCCCAATCCAAGAGAGTGCGCTGCAAGAACCACATTCTGGGCGCAAATGCCCGTGTCAAGCTCAACTCCGACTCTCCCAATAGCACGCTGATCAACCAGGCAAATGATGAGAACCGGTGCACGGACAAAGGTATCGTAATCAGGATCTGCCGGCGGGGGATTGGCCCCTCCCCTCCACACGCGAGAGTCCAATCCACCCTTAAATTTGCTTATTAACAATGGATTGACAATCTTCTGCCACCAATTGAATTTAACCTCCGCATCACCGATGGGTGTTTTTTTATCTCGCTCTGCATGGGGTGTTCGAATAAAAGTCATGACTCGCAAAGCCTTCTTGCACATTTGATTCACCTCGTCGATGGTCTTTCGATCATCAATAACAACGAACTTCATGCCCTGTGTATTTCCCGATGTAGGCGCAAACCGCCCCGCCTCAAGAACTCGGGTGATCAATTGCCTGTCTACGGGTTTGTTTTCAAACAGACGATTACTCCGGCGCTTGTAGATGACACGCTCGGTTTCGGTTAGCTCATTTTCAAATTCTGAAAAAGGAACATTATCTTTTTTGCCAAGCGGATTTGGCATGGTTTTTGTGTCATGGTATAGGTGATCATTTTTCCAGTAACCTTTATGAACACGATAGTCCCCTGTAATGGTAATAGCGCCTGTGGGGCACACGGCAAAACAATTTTGGCATGCAATGCAACGCCATTCCTTATACCGATGGTTAAACCCGGCCTTTTTGTCATCTGATAATCCGATAACCTGAAGCGGGCATGTCTGAACGCAGCGCATACAACCAGTGCATTTTTCCTGATCAACCGTAAATTGCGGCCAGGTGGTGGGTGCTGTAAGCTTATACCTGCGGCTTTTATAAATAATACCTTTATCATCTGAGACCATGATTCTCTCCTCTTATACTTGATGAAAAATATTATCCTCCACCCACCCCTTTGCATGTGATGATCCAAAGAACCATTTCACCTTGATTATTTTTATCAACCATTTCCCGTCCCGTTTTTCGTATTGCTCATCATATATTCCGGAAAGCCACCCGGCGCCCTGATCAATTTCCCTCGTGCAAGGCACGAGAAACGACCAGCGTCCTGTGGCCTGATTCTCATCTATGATTTCTATTATCGGATTGTGCAGTAAATGCTGGCAAAAGGAGAGGCCGGCAAAAACCATATTTTCGAAAAAGTCTTTGACTTCTTCCTTGTTTTTAGCCTTTCCCAGCATTGGGCCAAAATCGAGTTCGGCTTCCGGGGAAAATACTTCGTTCATGAGTCTGTCCAGATTTGTCGGGTCCTCATAATAAAGATCGGTATAGTAGCAGTATTTTGCTTTCAGTATCTTGATGGATTCAATGTCTTCGAGTCTTTGGATTCTTTTTTCCAGATTTTCTTTCATATTTGATCTCCCCCATGCATTGGCAATTTTTTAATTTTGATGGCACTTCATTATAGCATAATCTTTCTCATGGTTGTAAACGCTCATGGTGAAATGCTTAAGCTGCTTTTTGAATATTTTTTGCTATTTGTTTAACATTTAAATTCGGACTGCTACCGCCCAAAAGATTCAATACTTTACTATCTCTCATCAGCTTTTCCATACCATACTCATGCATGTAGCCGTAACCGCCAAGTATTTGAATCGCATCGGATGTTGCCTCAAGTGCTGAATCCGTACAAAAAATTTTAGCAGCACTCCCATCTGCGGATGCATAGGGCAAATCCAGCTTATCTTCATTAAAGACACGTAAATAAGCTGATGTTCCGACACTCAGTTTTGTGACCATATTGCCTAGCATCCTCTGCATTTCAGAGTGATGTATGATCATTTCTCCGGATTGGTAACGTTTCCCAGCGTATTCCAGCGCTTTCTTATGGGCGGTTCGAATCATCCCCATGGCCATTGCGGCGATAAAGCCGTTGAATGAATTTTGGGTTTTTTCCATTAATGACCGGCCTTTTTTGCGCTGACCAATGATTGCATCTGTATCAATCCATGCATCATTAAAAATTAGTTTTTGAAAAGGATTTACTTTTAGCCCCGGCAGTCTTCCCGGCTTGCCCATTGAAAAACCGGCTGTGTCTTTATGAATCATGATACAGGTGATTTCATCCGGAGAAGCGCCGTCCTGGACAAAAACCGTAAAAATATTTGCATGCCCGGCATTGCCCGTAAGGCCGCTGGTTCCGGACAAATAGAGTTTTCCTTTTTTTTCTTTTATTTTAATTTGACAATCATCATAATCTGAAGGAAAAATAATTGTTGCGATCACCGGTTTTTTGGGGTCGGCATTTGTAATTGCGCTTAAACCATTTGTTTTTTGATCCTCGATAATCGGAATACATCCGGCATAGTGAAATGCAAAGGCTGAAGCAATGCCGGCGCAGTCCGAAGCCAGTAAATCCAGAATAATAGCGCAACATAATTCGGATTCACCCACTCCATTGAATTTCTCAGGTATGGGAAGTAACGGCAGATCCACTGCCATGCTTTTCGTCCAGATCGATGTGAGCCATTTGCTGTTGCTTATAAAATCCGCATCCAGGGCCTGATCGCAAATTTCTTTTTTAGCAAATCGACTGCATTCCTTTATAATTGCGCCATAGTTGTTTACAGATTGTGTCATCTGATCACCTTCCTGAATTCATCGTTAAAATGCTGCACAGAATGAACCTGATTAATGCCGTCATAGATTTGCAACAATTTGGCATCTCGAAATAGTTTTTCGATTCCATGGTCTCGGGTCATGCCTTCCAGGCCGACAATGTCTAAAACCCTTGAAGTAATTTTCATGCCTAAATTTGATCCGGTTACCTTCAGTTCTGAAGAATAACTTTTGAAATAATTCACAGTTTCCTCGGGAACGATGGATTTTTTGTAGGCACTTGTTATATCACTGACGCGTTTTTGATCCGTTATCCATTTACAGGGTTTGGTCAGAAGGAGTTCCCTGGGAATCATGGCCAATTTCATCGGTACTTTAGTCATTAAGCTGGCAAAATGAAGCGTGTCCAGCGCAATTACAAAATCATAAAATCGACTGCGAACGGCTTTGATCTCACCAAGCATTTCGGCTATAGCAATTTGAACCCAGTTTTCATCAATTAACCGAAGGCCGCCTGTTTTTTTTTGACATGCAAATTGAATACATTTCTCTACAGCACCTCGTGCAACGGCAATACCATTGAGCGCAACAGAGCCGCTTGTAACCGATAATATCTCTGTCGTATGCTGCATCCCCTTGCCCGGCTGGACCCAAATGTTTTTATCCGGAACAAAGACATCTTTTAAAACCAGTTCCGCAGTTTGAAATGCTTTCTGTCCCATCTTATGTTCCACCCTGCCGACAGAAAATCCTTTTGAATCCGTTGGGACAAAAAAGCAGCCCATGGTTTCCAAAGGACGTTCACGATCAACGGATGCAGCAAACAATACATAATGGGCCAGACTGCCGTTGGAGATAAAGCATTTCGACCCATTCAATTGATAGCCCCCGGACATTTTCTCAATCTCCATTGTGGGACGACCGGTTTTGCAGGGTTCTTTAAATAAATTATCCGTACCGCCGGCAGGTTCTGTGACCGCCCAGGAAAAAAAGACAGGGCGCTTTTTATTATTCGCTTGAATAATTTCCCGGGCAGCATGCATAAACAGATCCAATCGCATATCTGAGACAACTGCCATAATCCAAAACCCATTGAATAGATGGGTGGATGCATTTCCGATATCTGCTGCTAAAAGCTCTTCTGCGGCAGCAGCATAATCAAGCATACTCCAACCCAATCCGCCAAACTCCTTTGGAAGCCAGCAAATGTTGATTTTAGCATCATTAAACGCCTTCCAAACTTCCTGATCAAAAAAAGTCGGGTCTTCATGGCATTTTTCATCTGTTTCCAGGGCCTTTGGCAGTAGGACGTCCCTGGCCAGCCGGCGGCCATATAGCTGCGCTTTTTCAGCATTTTTGATATACTGCGGAAACCGTTTTTTCAGTTTTCCAAGAGAAGGCGCATTGTAAAGCAAATCCGATTCATCATTGAATAGTCCGTATTTAATATTTGAAGTGATCATTATAAACCCTTTTAAGTTTACTTCGTCATTTCATCATAACGCTTTTCCAACAGTTGTGTTTTCTTGGTTGCCCGTTCCAGTGTATTTGGCGCAAGCCAGGTAATCGCCGGGGCGAATTTTAAGTTCTTTGTGCATTTTTTCCAGAACTTTTTCTTCAATTTTCGGCAAATCCTCTTCCCGGATACCTTTGGCATATTCTATTTTCATTTTTAGCGGCGGTACGACACTAGGCGGCGGTTCATCTAAAACAATCCGAAAAAAACCGGTCAACTCTTTCGGGAATGAATGAATCACACCTTCAATCGACGCCGGGTAAACAGGTACTCCTTTTATCTTTAACATGTCGTCGACTCTGCCGACAATTTTATAGCGAAATCCGCTTTGGCCACAGGGACAGGGATCAGTAAATACCTGATGGATGTCGTTCATTGTAAAACGAAGATCAAACCAGCCTCCCATAGGCGGATAAAGGGATGTTGCCGCCATCAGGCCGGTAGCCCCATGTTCTATCGGAACCGGCTGTTTGGTATCCGGGTCCACGAGTTCATAGAAGCAGTAGTCATCAAATACCCAATGCATGCCCTGATACACCGGATGATCACATGAAACCCCATAACCGGCACCCATATCATACACTTTGGCGCCATACTCTTCTTCCAGACGCTGCCGGACTTCCGGTATACCGGCACCCGGCTCCGCTCCGCAAATAAGAATGCGAATACCTAAATCCTTGATAGGTACTCCCAGAACTTCGGGACACTTTTCGATTAAATGAAGGGCTAAAGACGGTGTTCCTGAAAAAACAGTCGCTTTAAAAAGTTGCATGAATTGGAGAATTTTTTCACTCCCGGCTTCAGCACCAATCGGAATTAAAGAGATTCCCGGATATTTCTGATAACACAGGATCTGTGGTGTGCTGGCTGCATGCATGGCCAGGCCGAAACATATGGCGATTCGATCTCCGGGCCTCACACCAGCCCGCCATGCGCATCGACTGGTAAATTCCATTGCCGGTTCAATGGTTTCCCTGACAAATGGGTAGGGTGTCGGGATACCGGTGGTACCGGATGTGGTATTGATCATATAAAGATCTTCCATCCGGCTTTCACCAAACATATGGGTCATCACCTTATTCATATCCAGACCAATTTCAGAAATTACTTCTCTGATTTCAGCCTGGCCCACAATCGGAATTGATTCTGAAAACGCTTCATAGCTGTTAATATCATCTGGCTTAACACCGGCTTTGCCCATGTTATTCCGATGAAATGGCGTGTGCTCATATTGCCAGGCAACTGCTTCCTGTAGTTTACCCAGTTGATATTCACGCATCTCAGGCGTATTCAGTTTTGGTTCTATATCCATGTTCCAGTATCTTCGATCATTATGATTCATTTTGCCCCCTTATCGTTTTAAAATATGCAGCCATGAATCCCCATGCACAATATCAAAAAGAAGTGTCATTGGAGGAGGTGCTCACATCCGGGGACATATCTTTTCCCTTAACCAAGCTGATGTGTTCACCGATTTGTGATGGATCCGCAGCGGTAATTATCTGCTCAAAAGATAAACTCTCTCAGTTTACCCAAAAACCGATCTGGATTGAATCATCCGTTATTGGCAGCGGAAAAATCAGCTTTGACTTTGGCGATAGTTTAACCCGGCGATTGGGGCCGAAAGCCTATGAATCGGCCGGCATCGGTCCTGAAGATATTGATCTCATCGAAGTTCACGTTGCGACCTCTCCGTCTGAAATTATTGCACTCATAGAGCTAGGCATCTGTCCCGGCGAAGCGGCACCAAAGTGGATCGATGAAGGCGAATTGGAAATAGACGGCAA
>Ga0255400_10134_pt1 | contig 9692 bp, 6 predicted proteins | sample ANMaggSeSYBR01G7_FD_182117 | JGI IMG/M metagenome (GOLD analysis project Ga0255400, IMG submission 182117) | Sediment cell enrichment communities from methane seep in Santa Monica Basin, California, United Staets - ANME aggregate JGI... | ecosystem: Environmental > Aquatic > Marine > Cold seeps >... | reverse complement strand
TTCGAAAATGGGAGCGGTTGCACGATCCATGCTGCAGCGGGCAAAATTGCTGTCTCGCCCCGCCTTTGGATATTCCATCCGAAAAATTATTGACACGGTACCGGACAAAGGTATTTTAATCGAAAATGACGTGTTGATACCTGTCCCTACGATTATCCCGCAAGAGTTGACACACATTGTTACCGTAGTCTGCACGATCGGCCCGGACCTTGAAGAAGAGGTTAGCTCGCTGAACGCGGAAGGTGAGCACCTGAACGCACTCTACCTTGATGCATCGGGAGTAGCCTTGCTGGAAGATACTGCACAAAAGGCTCATGAGCAGGTTTGCCGGCCGGCATATAAGAAAGGGCTCTATGCCGGATGCCGCTTTGAACCGGGATGTGAGAAACTGCCCATGGAGGCCCAGAAGGTTCTCTTTGATCTCGTTGATGTATCTGCCATCGGGGTTGAGCTGACGCAAAGTGGGGTCATGCGCCCGCTTAAATCTCTCTCCTTTTGGAGTCCGCTATCGAGGCTTCCGCTTGTACCTGTTGACCGGAATAAGTGCCGGGCCTGTGGTTTGAAAGACTGTATCTATCGAATAAGTTCATCCGGCAAAAGAAAGACAAATCGTAATGAGTGATCCGGAAAAGAAAAAGATTCTCCTGCTTCCTGAGAATCAGCTTGTATCTGCTGATGATCAACAGAGCCTTTTTGAAGCGTTAACCATGGCAGGTATTTTGATTCGCTCGGACTGCGGGGGCGCAGGCCGTTGCGGGAAATGCAGCGTGAGAATTGTTGATGCCGGGAAAACGGAAGATTGTCCGCCGGATGAACTTGAACAGCACCTGATTTCTGAAAAGGATTTAGGGCGCGGTTTTCGCCTGGCATGCCGGGTGAAAATTGAAAGTGATATGACGGTGGAAATTCCGGACAGTTCCAGATTCATCCCTGAGGTAGTTGCAAAGCCTGCCACACAGCAGCTTCTTGATGAGGCGCTTGCCGTCAGGGGAAACGGCCAGAGCACTTTGAAAGGGTATGGGTTGGCTGTGGATCTGGGCACCACCACCATCGGGGTTTACCTTTGTGATCTCTCCTTGCTAAAGGTTGCTGCTTCGGTTGCGATCAGAAATCCACAGTCGATGCTCGGTGCCGATGTAATCAGCCGGATCAGTGCCGTAATGATGGACCAAAGAAACCTGTCGCGCCTCCAGCAGATGGCGGTTGGCGGCATCGAAGCGGCTGTTCGTTCTCTTTGCGATACCGCACATATCAGTTCTGAGGAGATCAACCGGATGACCATTGTGGGCAATTCAACAATGATCCACCTGATTCTCGGAGTAGATCCTTCCTCCATCGGCATTTCACCCTATCAGCCGAAATTCACTGAAGAACGGAAGGTTCCGGCGCAGGAAATCGGTTTTCACTTCAATCCTGCGATAACGGTTTATACGCCGCCGCTGATCTCCGGGTTTTTAGGAGCCGATATTCTGGCGGCGGCTTATGCCGTTCGGTTTTTCGACCAGCCGCCTGGTACACTGCTGGTTGACATGGGTACCAACGGGGAATTGATGTTAAAGGGTAAGGAGGGAATAACGGCAACATCCTGTGCCACAGGACCGGCTTTTGAGGGAGCCAATATCCATCACGGGATGCAGGCCACACCCGGGGCTGTTGATGCGGTGAAACTTGACAACCACAGCGGTGAAATTAAGATATCCGTGATTAAAAATAACAAGGGGCGTACAGTTAAACCTTCCGGTATTTGCGGATCGGGGATTCTCAGCGCTGTTGCGGAGTTTGTACGCTCAAAAGCTGTTCTTGAAGACGGAGCATTCAACCCCCAGGGCACTCATCCAGGTCTAAAGTTTGATAAAGGAAAACTCAGAGAATTTATGATCGCACCCAGCGAGGCGACTGCAACAGGTCGCGACCTTACCGTTACCCAGAAAGATATCCGTTCCATCCAGCTTGCAAAAAGCGCTCTATCTTCAGGAATCAAGATGATTTGCGAAAAAGCAGGCATCAAACGACCTGAAAAGATACTGCTGGCCGGTGCGTTTGGAAACTATATGAACCTGGACGACTGTTACACCATCGGTCTGCTTGCAGGGGTTGGTCCTGAAAATATTAAAGTAATTGGGAATGCCGCCGGAGTGGGCGCAGTAATGACGATGTTTGACCAGACGTCAATAGCGGAACTTAAAAAACTGGCCCGGCTTGCAAAAGTGTTTAATCTGTCAGCCAATCCCGAGTTCCAAGACATATTTGTAAAAAACTTGAACTTCTAGAACAAATCACTGATAGACTTGGTATGCTCCAATATGCCTGAATTCATATTGATCTGAATATGTCAATAATGCCCGATGTATGCCTCACTTTTTTATTGGGGAAAGTCCGAGAAATCCGTGACATCCTTTCCTGGGAGAACTATGCACGGATGACGTATCGAGCGTGATTTTCCATGGTCTCTTTTGCTGCCCTGGCAATATACTCGGTCCACAGTACACATTAACACACGTATGCTGCCACTTATACAACAGCTTAATCATATCCAGAGTGATACCTTGTGCAGGAATATTTGCTCCAGTGCTTTTGTATCAATGATGGGCGTAACTGTCAGCATACCGTTTGCATGAATGACGCCGTCGGAAATCAGCACGCCTGTCCTTGGCCAATTTTTTAATACTTCTTGACATTATAGCCTTTTCGTTCTTATTTTTATATTTTTGCAGCTAATAATGATGAATACGTAAAAAGCTATAATATGCCCTATCTACTGCTCACATTGACGGTGCTTTTTTGGTCTGGAAATTTTGTTCTCGGAAGGGGTGTCCATGATGCTATTCCTCCAATTGCAATGTCCTTCTGGCGTTGGACCATTGCCTTGCTGATAATCCTGCCCTTTGCCGTAAAACCACTTAAAAGCCAATGGGATTTGATCCGAAGCCACTGGAAGATCATTACGATTCTGGCCATTTTTTCTGTAACCATTTTCAACTCATTTATATATTTGGCCCTGCACTCCACTCTGGCAGTCAATGCAATTTTAGTAAATGCCATGACGCCGATATTTATTGTTTTATTTTCGTGGATCGGATTCAAGGACAAGATTACCCTTTTGCAGACATTTGGAGTTATCATTTCATTTTTCGGGTTATTATGGATCATTTCCAATGGCAATCTGAGGAATCTTATGCCGGTTCAATTTGTACGAGGAGATTTGTGGACTTTATCCGCTGCTGTGAGCTGGGCTATGTATACGATTTTACTTAGAAAGAGGCCTGATAATTTGAACCCTATCTGCTTTCTTTCTTCGATTATAATAATCGGGCTGTTCTTTCTATTTCCATTTTATCTTTGGGAGATTCACACAGGCGCCACAATAAGACTGACAATGACAAGCGTCATCAGTGTTCTTTATGTTGCGATTTTCCCATCTGTACTCGCCTATATGTTCTGGAACAAGGCAGTAGAAATTATCGGACCAAGCAAGGCCGGAATATTTATACACCTAATGCCGGTTTTCGGTGCTATTATGGCGTACATATTCTTAGGCGAAAGACTGCGTTCTTACCACATTGCAGGTATCTGTTTGATATTCTCAGGCATATATTTAACCACCATTCACAAAACAAGAACGCAAACTGCCCGAATAACATCACCCAAACACCTGCCTAAGTAAAGCCATTTGAGGTAAAAAGTGTGCAGTGCATCTATTCTATATTTATATTAAAAAATTACCTTAATTCAATCGCTTTTTCCGGGCAAATTTCCTGGCAACAAAAGCATCTAATACAGGTTTCATCGTCAACTTCAGGGATGTCTTCTTTCATGAACAAGGCTGACACCGGACACTGATCGACGCAGGTTTCACAAGCTGTACACAGATCCGGATTCGCCTGTGGTTTTAGAAGGGTTCGACTATGCATCATTTCCTGGATCGCCTCGTTTTCCATGATAGCTTCGCCCCCTAAGGGCGGGAGTTTAAAATCGGGCAACGTTTTCAACTCCCCTATGATTTCTATCTTATCAAGATCGTAGTCACCCAGGCCAATTTCCCTGGCCTTTTTAAGAAACCGCAACCGGCCTGGATCTAATCCCATCATCCTGGCGATGACTGAATCTAGGGCCACCGCGTCCGTGGAGGCCAGGATCAAACCGATACTCCTCAGGTCTGTGGAGGCCGGTCCATTGCCCTCCATACCGACCACAGCGTCTACGATAAAGAAATCAGGCACCCGAAGTCGAAACACGTCCACAATAACTTCGTGAAAGCGTTCAGGGCTGCCGGCTGCTCTGTGCAGCCGAGATTTCAAGGCTCCGGGTAAAAAACCATAACTGTTTTTTATTGCTCCGGTCATTACCGTCAAACCATGGGTTTTGAATTTAGGAAGGCTGATTATAATATCAGCTTTGAGAACAGCTCGAGAAATGCTTACCATGGGCATGAAATCAGGGTTAAAGTCAACCTTGACTGAGTCGTTCCCAATGTTCTCATAATAATCTTTTGCTGCGGACATCAACCCGGTCTTTTCAAAACTCTCCTCATTTGCCCCGTAATTGAACAGGCCTGGGTTGTCCCCCACTATGAGCGAGGCCGGCTCCATTTCCTCAACTTTTTCAACCACAGCCTTCAAGACCGCCGGATGTGTTACGATGCCTTCTTCGGCTTCTGAAGACCGAAGCACATTGGGTTTTATCAAAACCTTCTTGCCTGTCACCTGTAACGGAAAAAGTTTGAAGGCACTTCTTACAGCCTCATGGACATCATCATAGCTCGCCGGATGTATCATTACTTTGGACATGGTATGCTCCTTTGCAATATGGTGAACCTTTTTGATTTTTTCCTGCGCTTCCTGAATAAACTGTTAAGTTGAATTTTTTTAAATTACCCCAACACCCATACCACAACCGCTAATCTTGTGCCAAACAGAAAATGTAGCGACATGGAGTAAATGAGCCCCCGGGTAACAAAAAGGTAGCCAAATACAAAATTTCCGAAAAACAAAATGAAAACTGGGACAACTCCATGATAAGAACAGCGTGGAAATCAGAGTGCATCTGTTCTTGATTTATATTGTACAGATAGATTATATTACATTTAGTTAATCCTTATTGCCCTTATGCACCAGGCTATTGATTTACTCAAAGCATGTCAAAGGAACACCTACCATGATAAAAGGTGAAATATGATGTATTGGATAATTGGTGGAGGTTTCATAATTATTAATGCTTTTGTTCTCTATTTGCTTTATCAAAGAATAAATACGAGTTTGGATGCGAGTCTTAATATCCCTGAAATTAATAAATATAAGCCGATTAGCATTATTAAACCGGTTTGGGGTAAAGATGAATTTACTGAAGAAAACTTCAAAACATGGGGAAACCAGAAAAACGGTGGCATAAATGAGATTATATTTTCTTTTCAAGAAGAGAATGATCCAGCCATAGAGATTGCCAAAAATTTAAAAACTCAATCGAAAAAGAAAATCATCGTCAATGCAATCAAAGAAGGCTTCAATGGAAAGATGTCTAATCTGTATTATGGGGTGCAACATGCAAACAACGATATCTTAATCTTTAGCGACAGCGACACAGGTACGGATGCTTATTTTTGTGGAAAATCTTTGTATTTATTAGAGAATGCAGCGGATATTGTATTCGGCCTGCCCATTCATTGTAAAACAGATAATTTGTGGTCAAGGATCTTTGCGAATCTCTATAATATTGAAATACTGGGTTTTCTGGCGCCTGCAATACTAAAAAATGGTGATACCGGAATAGGGTTAGCTGTAGCGATGAATAGAAAAACACTAAAGAAGATCGGTGGAGTTGAAGCGTTTAAAAATACACTTGCCGACGGCAGATACATAGGGAGAAAGGCTAAAGACCTCGGATTAAGGGTGAAGGTCGGACCACAAATATACTCGCCGATTGGTAATATGTCATATCAATTATTAATGGATAAGCTAACCAGAGCGGTACTATTTGAAAAAAGTAAAGAATCCTTATTGGATACAATTATGTATCGCATAATATACACTTATATAGGGATTTTCCTTGCAGGCATAATCATGTTGAATATACCGCTTTTTATATTAGCGACTCTATCTGTCCTGCTAAGACTTATTTCTGCATCAATGATATGGGCGAAAGTAACCGGTAAAAAAAGAATACTCTTTGAGGTATTAATTTTTGATTTATTAATAATATATGTTTATTTTAAATCCTTTTTTCATAAAAAAACAAACTGGGGAGGCATCCAATATATCGTTTCAGAAAAAGGAGATATGAAGGTAGATAAATAGATTAAGGTTGCTTTGGTACAGAACGTGAGTTAATTTTTTACGATTCTTCCTGCCGTAACTTGGAAAATCTGAATGGCGTCCCGAAGCCGAGGTGCCGTCTCCTTCACAAAAGGAACTTAAGATATTGCGTAAAAAATGTGATCCGTAAAGATTGATTTTAGGATAAACCGGTTCAAACATGAAACTTGCCATATCCCGCCGCTGGGCCATCTTTATTATAACATCACTTTTGTTTGTTCTATCCCAGTTTTACAGATCGTCCATCGCTGTGATCACACCGCAGTTAATGTCGGATGTTTCCATTGATACAAAGGGGTTGAGCCTCATGTCAGCCGCCTTTTTTTACGCCTTTGCTTTGACCCAGATTCCCATAGGAATATATCTTGACCGTATCGGTCCGAGAAAAACCATGACTGTTTTATCTCTCGTTGCTGTCATCGGTGCGCTCATCTTTGCATGGGCCAATTCACTGGAAATGCTTGTCTTGGGTCGATTGTTGCTAGGAATAGGTATGGCCTGCAACCTTATGGGATCCTTCAAACTTTTAACCCTCTGGTTTGGCCCCTTAAGATTTGCGACACTATCAGCGTTTATTCTCTCCCTGGGAACGGCAGGTAACATTGCCGCAACAACCCCCCTTGTACTTTTGGTTAAGGCGGTCTATTGGCGACCTGCTTTTACAATTATTGCTGCAGTAAATTTATTATTAGCCATAATCTTTTTTTTAATTGTTCGAGACAGGCCGCGTGAAACACCTCGATATCCGGGCACTCCGGAAAACTCTATGAATCTGCATGAGATACTTTCAGATCTTTACAGCCTCTTTGCAAAAAAAGATTACTGGATTATCTCCATTGGAACATTTTGTAGATACGGAGTTTATGCTGCTGTTCAAACCCTCTGGGCAGGTCCCTATCTCATGAAGGCAAGGGATCTTTCTGCATTTAATGCAGGCAACCTGATTCTTCTGATGAACATAGGCTTTATTCTGGGTGGACCATTTTGCGGCATATTATCTGATAAATTACTGCAAACACGCAAAAAGATCGTTATTGGGGGACTTGTGAGCCTTGCGGCTGTTTTGCTTTCCCTTGCTTTCCTTCCGCAGAAAGCAAGTATTTTAACATTAGCGATTCTGTTTTTTTCTTTTGGTTTGGTGAGTAGTGCCGGAGGGGTAATGTATACTCACATCAAGGAGCTTATGCCCATTGAAAAAGCAGGAGCAGCTATGACCGGTATTAATTTTTTTACCATGATAGGTTCAGCTGTATTTCTTCAGGGGCTGGGAAACCTCATGCAACACCTTTACCCCGGCGCATCTTTAGGTGCACAGGCGTTTAAAAGCGCCTTTCTCCTTTGCGCAGCGTGTCTTGCGTTCGTATCATTTTTGTATTTTTTTACAAGGGACACTCTGGGAAAAGATAAAAACTTGTAAAAGCCTACCAACGTTGTTATTTAAGTAAACAAACCCTTGAATTCTTGACCCCTGGCTTGCCGGGCGTAACCGGAAGTGAAGCCTGGAATCCTTGGACCCTCTTCTCCAACTAATTTGGAAAAGAACCACTTTTTTTATCCATCAAAACCAATATCTGTAATGAAAAAGGAAAGCGATCAAATAGAAATAGAGAATATACTCCACCACCTTAATTACAGGTGGAACATAGAAGTCCTTGCTCAATGGGAGGGCGTTAGAGTTCCTTTCAAACCGTATCAGATCTATGATGGTTATGAAATTTTTATAAGCCACGATACTTTACAGCGAATTGATAAACTAAAAAATAAGTCTGCCGGAACACGACTCAAATATGCTCTAATTGACCATTTCCTCCAGCGATCACTCCTTCCCCACGAAACCGAAATGAGAGGATGGATGCAGGGTGCTGCGGCGATTGTCAATGGGAAAAAGATTAAATTCCGTGATATCATTCCATGGTGCCAGAAGTCGAGCACATATAAATCGAGACAGATTTTGCAAAAAGAAACAGGGCCTCTTTGTAAATTTTTAAAACCCTTTGCTCTCAACTACTGGAACATCCTGCTCGATATCCTTGAAGAGGAATTTGGATTTAATAGTTATAATAATTACTGCCAAAAGAAAAAAGGGATCGACTATCTTTATTTCTATAATTACTTTAAAGACTTCCTTTTAAAAACAGACGATTTATATTTTAACGTCATGGAATGCTGGAGCCGTGATCAGTTCGGCTTGCCGCTTAAGAAACTCACACGATTTGATGCCATCAACATTTTGAGCCTGGTGCAGTTTGATGATTTTTTTCCGGAAAAAGCCATGGAAAAACTAATTGGCTTTTTTAACAAATGGAGTATTGACCTTAAAAAAACACAGGGCCTTAACCTGGAACTGGAAAGAGAAGAAAAAAAGAGTTCACAGGCAATTTGCTTTATTCTCCAGATACCTGAGGAGGTTTATGTCCTTATGCAGCCTGAAGGGGGCTGGGTCGATATGGAAACACTCTCACATGAGCTGGGACACGGGCTGTCGGCTGTCTTCACTTCACCTGAACTTTCCATGATTGACAGGGAAATGGCTACTTCCTATAGCCTGTCGGAGTCTTATGCTTTTCTTCTCCAGAATATGGCATTATCCCGCCCCTTTCTGAAAAAATACCTTGGTATGGATACTAAAGACGTAAAAGAGCTGGTTCACTACAAGATGCTCAAGGATCTTTCAGTGTTCAGACGATATGCTGCCAAATTCATTTCAGAGTTTGAGATGTTTTCAAAAGGAGATCTTTCAGATGGAGAATCCTATGCAAGGCTAATGGCCAGATATACAGGCTTTTACCATCAACCTGAAAGTCACCTTTTTGATCTTGTCCCTGAATTTTACAGCCTCGATTATCTTCTCGGATGGATGGGAGAGTCGATTATGGAAAGATATCTTTCCGAGAGTCTGGGAACCGGCTGGATGCTAAAACACGAAGCAGGCGATATTTTAAAAAAATGGTGGTCGCAAGGTAACCGGCTTGATATTTTTCAGTTTTTCGAAATAAACGGTCTCGGTCCGTTGACTACGGGTCTGCTCTTTGAGCGCTGGAAGGAAAATCTGTCATAAAAAGGAAACATTGAAATGGAAAATTTCAGAGAGAGTGTATTAGGCAGCACCGGTCTACGCGTTGGACAGCACAAAGCGATAACAATCACTCGGCACCGGCACGGATTCGCCAGACGGCATCTTTTTGGGATTTAGCATCTGACCCCAGCGGGTGGCAGTATAGGTGACGATGCCCGGTCGGCCGTCGCCCATCAGTGGAGGAAAAGATTCTTCTTCCGCTCCGCGATGGGCCGCATTGTACCGGATGTGAAACAGATCGAACTGGCTGGTTGCTGCCATTTGCGGGAAAAGGGTGCGATTGTGTCCCGACATACCCAAAAATCGGA
>Ga0255400_10133_pt1 | contig 9726 bp, 12 predicted proteins | sample ANMaggSeSYBR01G7_FD_182117 | JGI IMG/M metagenome (GOLD analysis project Ga0255400, IMG submission 182117) | Sediment cell enrichment communities from methane seep in Santa Monica Basin, California, United Staets - ANME aggregate JGI... | ecosystem: Environmental > Aquatic > Marine > Cold seeps >... | reverse complement strand
TGAGTATTCATTGCATAAACATCCAAAGAGCCGTCACTCAGATGAGTGACGGCTCTTCCTTTTGAGAGGCTTTGTGGGCGCGACCCCAGAACGGAGTGACTTAAAGGATGTTTATTGGACGGGCGCTAAATGGCTGCGGGGGTTAGAATTCATAGCGTATGACCGGTTTGGGTTATGGGAGAGAGCAGGCTATCATAATGTGGGGGACGCGTGGGAAGAGCAGCGTTCAGTAGAATGAGTCAGGATTTGCGCGAACGCAAGGTGTAGTAACCCAAGCCTAAGCCGCCAAGAAAGATAAGCAAGCCAGCAATACCGAGCCAGGGGGAACGGCCGCTGCTGGTTTCATCAGTTGAAATAACATTCGAAGATGTCTGTGCACCGAAATCTAGGGTGGCTTGATCGCCTGCCTGGAGCGTGAGGGCATAGTTCATCGAGGTGGTGGGGTTGAAGCCGTCAGGTATTGCGACGCTGATGTTGTATTCACCTTCGGGGATTTCCAGGAAGCAGAGGGGGTCAACTAGTTCAGGATCGCCGCCGATTGTTTCGCCGGTTAGTGATATGGTACCACTGCGATTGTTGACGCTGGCTGCGCCGCCGCCAAGGTAGGGCTCTTCTTCGGTGCGCATGCTATTTCCATCAATATCATCATAGAGCACGATGCAGATTTCTGCGGTGCCGAGGGGAGGCGTTGGTGAAGGAAGCGTATCGCCGGGTGCTGGGGAAACATTGGCAGTCTCAGTGAGGTTCGGCGATTCCACGATACCAAGGATCAGTTCGTCACCGGGGAAGATGGCACAGTCGGCATCCAGTCCATTCAGGGCGATCAATTGGCTGATTTCCACGCCGGTGAGCAGGAAGACGCGCGTGCAGTTATCCCCTTCCTGGACGACGTAGATAATGCGGCCATCTGCGCCGGGCGTGGAGGTCTTATAAGTTGCCTGGGCTTGGACGTTGGTGCTGTACTTTTGTGGCAGGATGAATAAAACCCCGGCCAGGAGAATAAACAGGCTAATTAGTGTTAATTGGACGTATATATTTTTCCTCATAATCTTTCTAAGAAGATTATAACATTCATTTGGGAGCTTTCAAGGGTATTAAAATGCGGGAGCGGGGGCGGATCGGTAACCCCGCGCTGATACCTTGACGACCAAAGGGCTAACGTGGTATGGTGATATTTGGTAGAATGATGACAAATGGGAAAGTGCATGAAACAGTGTTTTTATCTTAAGAAATTTATTATATTTAGTTTGATTGGGATGGGCGTTTGTCTGTTTGCTTTGCTGGCTGGCTGTGGGGGTGTATATGTGATGACGCCTGTACCAAGCGAAACATCGACAGCTACGCCTGAGCCAAGTGCAACAATTGACTGGTTCCCGGCGACGGCGACACCCACGCAAACGCCATTCGTTATACCGGCAACAGTTCCCACGCTGCCGGAGCCGCTCCTGGGTGTTGGTGCGGAGATCATCGCAGATGATTTCAGCGATACAAGTTTATGGGGCACGAGCCAGCTTGAAGCAGGCAATGTTGTTTATGGGAAGCAGGTCTTATCCCTGGCGGTGGCAGGCAATAAGGGCATCCTGACCAGCTATAGTCAGCACGAGCTGCTGCAGGATTTTTATATGGAAATGAAAGCCAACATCTCGCTATGCCAAACGGGAGATCAGTACGGAGTCCTGTTCTGGGTGCTGGCACCGGGGGATGCTTACCGTTTGGTGCTTTCATGCGAAGGGCGCTTGCGGCTTGAGCTGATTTCGGGTGAGGCGGCGATTGTACTGCATGACTGGGAGTATGGCAGCCGTATCCTGCCAGGCTCGCCAGCAGAACAGCGTATTGGGATTTGGGCACGCGATGGCGAGATCAGGGTCTATGTGAATGGCGCATTTCAATTCGCTGAGAAGACAAACCCTGATCGCGGCGGCATGCTGGGTGTCTTTGCACGCGCGGGGGGTGAGACAGCAATAACGGTGGGCTTCTCCGATTTGGTCGTTTATCAGGTGAATCCGGCGCCGTAGTGTTGATGTTGGGGGCATTTAGGGGATATAATTAAGCAGCATAAAGCTCAGGATTGAAGAGGTTGAATGTATCGCCATGCTGGCATGTATCACGCTGATGAAAATAGTTTTATCAAATGGAGAATATCTGACCTTGCATCGAAAAAGGGCTGGTCTTGAATAAGCAGCAGGATCAGATATGAAATTCATGCAGAGAGAATACTAGGAGGCATTTAAAAATGACCGAACCTTTAAAGATCGCAATCCCGATGGCCGGGCTTGGTACGCGCCTGCGCCCCCTGACCTGGAGCAAGCCTAAACCGCTGGTTTCGCTTGCTGGACGGACGGTGCTGGATCACTTGCTGGATATGTTCAAAACCGTACCCGGCGTGGAGACGGCGGAGTATATTTTCATCCTGGGGCCGGTGATGGGTGAGCAGATAAAGGAATATATGGCCAAACATCATCCGAAGACAAAGGTCAAGTATGTTGTGCAGCATGAGATGTGCGGTCAGTCGGATGCCTTATGGCAGGCGCGCGCTTACTTGAAGGGGCCTATGCTGATGGTCTTTTCGGACACGTTAATCGAGAACGATTATTCTTTTCTCGCCAAGGATAAAGCGGATGCTATCGCATGGGTGAAAGCGGTGCCAGACCCGCGCCGTTTTGGTGTGGCTGAGGTGGGTGCTGGCGGGATAGTGACGCGTTTAATTGAAAAGCCGCGTGATGTGAACAATAACCTGGCGGTGGTAGGCTTTTATTATTTCCGCCAGGGCGAGGAACTGGTTGAGGCAATCGAAGAGCAAATTAAGCGCAATGTTTCACTAAAGGGCGAATTCTATCTGGTGGACGCGATCAACATCCTGCTGGAAAAAGGTACCAAGATGCGCATCGAAAACGTTGAGACATGGCTGGATGCGGGCACATCCGAGGCACTCTTGGACACGAACCGCTATCTGCTTGAGCATGGGCGCGGGAACAGCCATGAGATCAAGGACCTCGGAGATACGGTGATCATTACGCCGGTGAATGTACACCCAGAGGCGCGCGTGAGCTGCTCGATCATCGGGCCGCATGTATCGGTGGGGGCTGGAGCGGTAATCCAGTCCAGTATCCTGAAGGATACGATCGTGGGCCCGGGTGCGCACGTGACCAACTGTCTGTTGGAAGGCTCTATATTGGGACAAAATGTGGTCGTCAATGGGCAGGCCGGGAAACTCAATTTGGGCGATCAATCCTGGGCGGTTAAGTGAGCGAAATAGTCAGTTGTTACTCGGGTGGGCGCTACGCTGAACGTCCTCAGCGTTTGATGTGGGAGGGCGGCTGGCTGGGGATAAGCAAGATATTAAGCAGCTGGTGCAGCCCGCAGGGACCTTGTTTTAGAGTGCTGACAGAGGATGAACGGCGCTTTGAGCTGATGTTTGCTGAAGCTGTGGATGATTGGCAAGTCAAGGCGCTTTAAATAGAATCAATTGGGAAATAAATCTTGAAGAAGGTTGCGCAGTCTGTATTGAAAGTTGATATTTGCTTGACACTTCTGATGGATAAAAAAAAACATATAAAAGGAGCATGAATGCCGAAAAGTTATCTTGCCAAACGTGTGCTTGGTCTAAAACCTTCTGGTATCCGCAAGTTTTTTGATATTGCTGCGACGATGGAGGACGTGATCTCACTGGGGATCGGTGAGCCAGATTTCAGCACACCCCAGCCAATCATTGATGCAGGGATGCAATCCCTGAAAAATGGCGAGACGCATTACACGTCTAACTATGGCTTGATTGAGCTGCGCCAGGCACTGGCCGAGCATCTTTCTGGGCGCTATCAAGTGAATTACAATCCAGATTCAGAGCTGATAATGACGGTGGGAGTCTCTGAGGCGCTTTACCTTACTTTTACAGCCCTGCTGGAAGCAGGTGATGAAGTCATTATCCCGACACCCTGTTTTGTCTCGTATCAGGCGGAGGTGATATTGGCGGGGGGAAACCCGGTGGAAGTTTACACCGACATGGAGAATAATTTCGAGCCGCAGCCAGCCTTGATTGAGAAAGCCATCACCCCGCGCACCAAAGCCATTCTGCTCGGATACCCGAACAACCCGACTGGTGCGGTTGCCAGCCGCGAGACGCTCAGAGCAATCGCTGACCTGGCTGAAAAGCATGACCTGATCGTAATATCAGATGAAATCTACGACCGCCTGGTGTACGGCACGCAGCATGTGTGCTTCCCGTCGCTGCCGGGCATGCAGGAGCGTACGCTCCTGCTGGGCGGCTTCTCAAAGGATTATGCCATGACCGGCTGGCGGATCGGGTATGCTGCGGGACCATCCGAACTGATCAGCGGCTTGGTGCGCATTCATCAATATTCGGTGATGTCAGCGCCGACCATTTCACAATTTGCGGCTCTGGAAGCCTTGAAGACAGGTGAACCTTACGTTAGGGAGATGCTGGTTGAGTATGACAGGCGGCGAAAGTTGATCGTGGGTGGGTTGAACGAGATGGGGCTGGCGACCTTTGAACCGAAGGGAGCTTTTTACGCCTTCCCGAGCGTGCACAATACTGGTATGGATGATGAAGCCTTTGCTGACGCACTGCTCAAAGAAGAGCATGTGGCGGTAGTACCGGGGAGATCTTTTGGCGAGGCAGGCAAGAATTTTGTGCGCTGCTCGTATGCCACGTCCTATGACAAAATCGAAATTGCTCTGGAGCGGATTAGAAAATTCTTAAAACGACATTGTTGATTGCAATAAAGCTGGAATCAAGGCAGACGTTGGGTTTGAAATATATCCAGGCATAAGCCAAACCAGGGGTTGGCAGATGCTTCAATATGAATGTCCGCCGCTGGAAGGAAGGCGTTTGTCGATCTAAATCAATGACAAGTTGCGAGAAGTGAGATAATAGATAGCTCACTTAGAGAAAGGGGCAGATACACTATCTCATATGCTTGAAGTTGATATTTATTATGCTTGAGAAAACTTAAGTCGAGCTGAAATGCTGCTGTTTGAGAGCGTTTCCAAGGATATTTTGTCAGATGATGTGTTTGAGCGTGAGCGAGTTAACCCTGAGGTCATCAAAGAAAGTGCTGCAAGCACAGCTCAGGCAAAGAGGAATTCGCAGCAGATATCAATGGGCATGAAGGATGACAGGAATTTGTCATGCGTAAATATGGCTTTATCATCTTGACGTTATTGGTAAATTGGATTAAGGTTAACCAGAAAACAAAATCTGAGGCAATCATGATTTTCGTCCAGGAGATTCTCACCAATTTCGCAGGACAGCGGGCACGGGACCGAGGTGCCCGTTTATGTTTTAATAAGATTGAGAAAACCAATAATCAAAGTTAACAGGAGGAAAAATGGCAGGTTCAACCAACGCATTTAAAATGGCTCAACAGCAATTCGATCATGTAGCTGATCTTTTAGGTCTCGACCAACAAGTTCGCGAGATGCTGCGCTGGCCGATGCGTGAGTATCACTTACGCATTCCGGTACGCATGGACGATGGCAATACGCGCGTCTTTGAGGGATTCAGGATACAGCACAATAATGTGCGTGGGCCTAATAAGGGCGGCATTCGCTTTCACGCCGCAGAGACAGCCGACACCGTACGTGCCCTGGCAATGTGGATGACATGGAAATGTGCTGTTGCAGATATCCCGCTGGGCGGCGGCAAGGGCGGCATTGTGCTTGACCCGGCAACGCTCTCAGTAGGTGAAAAAGAGCGCCTATGCCGGACTTACATCCGCTCGCTGTGGCGTGTGGTAGGACCCAGGCAGGATGTCCCCGCACCGGATGTCGGCACGACGCCGCAGATGATGGGCTGGATGATGGATGAGTATTCCAAGATCGTCGGGCAGTACACGCCGGGTGTGATCACCGGCAAGCCTGTCGGCGGCGGTGGTTCTTTGGGGCGCACGGAAGCCACTGGCTTCGGCGTGACCTACACCATACGTGAAGCTATGGAACATTTGGGCATTGACCCGAAAAAATCTGTAGCAGCCATTCAGGGCTTTGGCAATGTGGCGCAATATGCAGCCATCGGTTTCATTGAAACCCTGGGCGGCAAGGTGATCTGCGTCTCTTATTGGGACCGCGAAGACCGCAAAGCTTATACCGTCAGCAAGGCAGACGGCATTGACCCGCATTTCCTGATGAGCATCACTGATCAATACGGCAGCATCAACAAGGAAAAGGCGAAGGCTGGTGGCTATGTGATCGAAGACGGTGATGCATGGATCTCGAAGAAGGCCGATGTGCTGATCCCGTCAGCGCTTGAGGGGCAGATCAATGCCGAGTCGGTCAAGCTGATACACGAATCCGTCAAGATTTTGGCAGAAGGTGCCAACGGACCCACCACCCCCGAGGCGGATGAGGTTCTCAAGGAGCGCGGCATCTTCGTTATCCCGGACTTTTTGTGCAATGCCGGCGGTGTGACCGTATCGTACTTTGAGGGTGTGCAGAATGATATGAACTTCTACTGGACGAAGCAGGAAGTCCTTGAGAAGCTGGACGGCAAGATGACGCAAGCATTCAAGGGTGTGCTGGATATGGCACTCAAGCAGAAGGTTTACATGCGCGATGCTGCTTATATGGTGGCGATCCACCGCGTGGTGAAAGCCATGGAGCTGCGCGGCTGGATATAAAGAAAGAATGAAGGTGATTTCAAGGCGTAACACATCGAGTGTTACGCCTTTTTTGTTTATGGGCTGGGACTAGTAATTTTTTTGAGGAAGTCTGCTATAATGGATTTCAGCCATTATTCAGCAATACCTTTCAAAACTCCCAAAGCAGATGATCAGAAAGCCAGTAATTCGTAAACTTAATTAGACTGCAATACCAAGGAGGAACTAATGAAAACAGGCATAAAGCGAGCTCTCTTCTGGACTCCCAGGGTTATGTGTATTCTTTTCGCACTGTTTTTAAGTCTGTTTGCCCTGGATGTGTTTGATGAAGGTTATGGCTTTTGGGAATCAATTCTTGCCCTGCTGATCCATCTAGTTCCAGTATACATTGTTGTGATCGTATTAATTATCGCGTGGCGTTGGGAATGGGTTGGGGCGATTCTGTTCACCGCTTTGGCGGTGTTCTATCTCGTCTCGAGCTGGGGACGTTTCCATTGGAGCGCTTATTTGGCAATTTCTGGTCCCCTGGTATTGTTAGGCGTTCTTTTTCTGTTCAACTGGATATACAGAGCACAACTGCGAACGCGATAGCTGCAGCTGATCGCGCTTGGCTCGGAGGGTGCGCGGCGCGATTATTAACAATTGGTTACAAGCAACGGATGGCATTAAGTAAAAATAATGCCGAGTAGCACACGCCCTCGTTAGCTCCTCATCTGTAAAAAAGGGTATTCGATGAGTTCAAAAGAAAAAGCTTGTGCTTACTGCGGTAAGCTTGTTTTAAAACGAGATAAAGAACACGTATTCCCTAAATGCCTCTATCCTCCATCAAAAAACAATTCTAAAGTGCAAAGATTAACCATTCCAGCCTGTAATGAATGTAATAATGGATGGGCGGATGATGAAGCACACTTTAGGAATATGCTCGCTTTAGCAGGTGAACCAAATAATGTCCGTCGAGAGTTATGGGAAACCACTACTCTACGCAGTTTTGAGGAAGTTGACGGATTACGTCGTATGAATGATCTTATTGCCCAAATGAAGCCCGTAAGCACAGATGGTGGCGAGAGGTACATGATTTTCCCTGGGCAGGACCAAAGAGTTATTCGCGTTGTACGGAAAATAATTCGCGGGCTTTGTCACCATCATGGCATTTTGTCACCCGTCACAGAACAATGTGTTTGGATTGATGTTTTGAAGTATGTTGTTCCCCGAGAAATTCTTGATCAGATGATGTATCATCATCGAGAACAAGATATAGTTGAGTATAGATATAATATCCTGAACGAGGATGAAATAAATTCAGTTTGGCTTATTGCCTTCTTTGAGCGAGTTACTTTCATTGGCATTGTATCCATATCAGAGACAGGCTTCAGCCGATAACGAAGCCGCACCTAACTCGGCGCGCAGTAGACAAAGCTGTCACCCCCGAAAACTGGTGCGATTTGAAAAAGGAAGGCAAAGCTCGTATGGATATTTTCTTCTTGTTGGACGAGATTCAAACAATTGCACGAAATGGCTTGAATTACACTGTGAATGCATATGACCGTGAGCGGTACGAGCGGCTGATGAGTCTAGCAACCCAGACTTACGGTAACATATTGCAAGTGCCAGACAAGATGATAAGAACGCGTTTCTTGAGTGAGATTGGTCAAATCACACCCAAGGTGGGGTCAGATGCAGCCATATTCAATGAAAACGGCGAAATTCTGTTGATGGAAAGGTCTGATGGGAGCGGATGGTGTTTGCCTTGTGGTTGGGTTGAGCCGAACGAGAAACCAGTTGAGGCAGTTACAAGAGAAGTGCGTGAGGAGACGGGTTTAGAGATTGAGGTCAAGCAGTTAGTTGGTGTATTCACGCGTATGCCGAGTGAAAAGAATGGGCCTCATACGATGATAGCAGTCGTACATTTGTGTGATGTTATTGGTGGTGAGTTGACCTTATCACATGAAGGCTCAGCTCTACGATATCGGTCAATTAATGAGGTGCAAAACTGGCATGCTACTCATGCGCAATATGCCTGCGCAGCTTATGAGATGTGGAAATCCGAACAACTACTCCTGGCCGTATCTGACTGAGGTTATGAGAATGGTTAGAGGGGAGTCTTTTGCGCAAGATTGGGGTGCGGCGGAACCACGCGCTTTCAGTTAGCTTTAGGGCAAAAGCTCTAGCTCGCATCCGCACGGCAGCTGAACCGTGAGCTGTTAAGCGCCTCAGCGTATTTGTCGAGAGATTGAATGAATATCACTCAGGTGGTGCTCATGGAAAATGATACCAAACGATTCTACGATTTGACAGCCGAGAGAACCGCTGAAGTATGGTATGAGAAAGATGTGCTCATGCAAACCATAGAGGATTTCGTCGCTCTGCTGCCGGAGAAACCAAAGGTATTGGACTTGGGTTGTGGGCCTGGGCACGAAAGCATGAGGTTGGCTTCAAGGGGAGCGGAAGTCATTGGAGTAGATTTTAGTACGGAGTGCATCAGAGTGGCGAGAGAACGATGTCCGCAGTGCCAATTCGAAGTGATGGACTTTCGGCAATTGGATAAGAAGTTAGGAGAGTTTGACGGAGTGTTTGCGTGTGCCTCATTCATACACATCGAGCCAGAAGAATTGCCCGATGTTATGGAGGGAGTAGCGGATGTACTGAATGATGAAGGGTATTTGATGACCATTGTACAAGACGGTAAAGGGATACAAGAGAGCTGGCGTGAGGTATTTGGGCGGAAACTAAGAAGGGTCGTATATCTTTATTCAAAAGAGGACTTGACAACTGCAGCAAGGCAGTTCGAGTTTGTAAGAAAGGGTCATCTAGTCTCAGAACTGATTGAAGATGGATGGCGTAGCTACATCTTCAGGGTCAAAAGGGGTTAGGGCACGGATGGAAGTGTTTGCAGGAGAAGGGAGGTCGGCGTATCGTTAGCCCCCCTATGATTAATAAAACGGCTCCATACAAAAAAAGGATAAAAAGTGAATTCAAAGAAATTACGAGTCTGGGAAACTCTTTCGAGAAAGACTATTCTCAAACACAGCAAGTTTTTGACGGTTGAAAGCCATGTTGTAAAACTTCCCGGTGGGCAAATAATTCCTGATTGGGCATGGGTCATTATTCCCAGTGC
>Ga0255400_10132_pt1 | contig 9751 bp, 12 predicted proteins | sample ANMaggSeSYBR01G7_FD_182117 | JGI IMG/M metagenome (GOLD analysis project Ga0255400, IMG submission 182117) | Sediment cell enrichment communities from methane seep in Santa Monica Basin, California, United Staets - ANME aggregate JGI... | ecosystem: Environmental > Aquatic > Marine > Cold seeps >... | reverse complement strand
ATTCTTTTGAAGCGGAAACCCCTCCTGAAGAATGTCCTTCGTGCAAGCAGAAATGTGAATTCTTAGATAACACCTGCTATACACCGGATTGTGCGGACAAGGGAACGGATGACCGGATTTAATAATATGATAAGGATCGAATAATGGCAAAAACGCTGATTGTTTATGCAACAAGAACCGGATCGACTCAAAAAATTGGAGAAATAGTTGCAGAAGGGTTAAGATTCTCCGGCCAGGAAGCTAACGTTGTCAACGTCAAAGACATTAAAGCCGAAGCTGATTTAGACGGTTATGATGCCTATGTATTCGGCTCCGCCACATATCACGGCGAGATGATGCAGGGGATGAAGACCTTTTTGTTTCTCGCTGAAAAGGCAGATCTTGCAAATAAAGTCGGCGGGTCTTTTGGCGCGTTCGGGTGGAGCGGTGAAGCGCCGGACCGGATTTACGATACAATGAAGAATATTTTTCAGATGGAGATGGTCGGCAACCCGCTGCGGCTTAAAGCCACAGAACTTGGCGGCGGCATAAGCATGGCCCAGGATTATGGTCGTCAACTGGCCAAAAAACTGGAATAATCAATTTCTGCCCATTTTTTTTAAAGAAATGATTAACGATGGGCACTATCAAAGGAGGCTTCCTATGACTACACCACAACATTGTCCGGGGTATGAACAGTTTAAGAATCTCAAGTCTTTTACCTGTAAATGTCCGGGCTGCAGGTTTCTTCATCGGTCAGATCCAAGGTCTGCTGAAGAACAAGAACACCGAGTACGGTATATAATTCTTTGGTCGGACGGCCGTACCCCTCACTGAAAAAAGGGAATATCCTGCTGACAGGCAGTTCAGGAAGAATGATGTCTTTGAACAATCCCGGCCATGTAGTGTCGAGCAACTGTCGTCTTTTGGGGCTGAGAAACCGCCATGGGTCGAAAAGTTCGGCCTGCTTGTGATCTTTGATAAAAATCATACTTTTCCCTTATAACAATTTGATTTTATATAGATATACTTATAAAATTGAATTAAAAAAAGCAAGCTTAAATTTATTAAAAATTTTATTATTTCAAATACTTAAACAAAATTTACTTTTTACGAATTTGTCAAGTTTAAGGCGCGCAAATCCTGAGTGATGATACGTACATGTTGTACTTTGAAGTAACGAAGGATGCAGCGTAACGCAAAAATTGGACTTTTTACGAAGCCAAAGTTACTTATGCTTTCCAGTGACCATGAAGATTACAGTATTCACGGGCGACGATATTGTCTGCAGTTACTTTAAATTCTGCTTCCGGTGCATCACCGGGATTCAGGAACTTGCGATAGATTTGACCATCAGCAATAATTTCAATCCACTGAATAAAATGTTTGTCTTCCATCGGGTGAGCGACTTCACCCACTTTGACTTTAACACCGCCATCGATCTTTTCAATCACCGGAACATGTTTTTCTTTTGCCGCATCAACCGTGTTTTCAGAAAGCAGGGTCATGGCCTGATCACAGCAGGTCAATGTACCGTCACTGCCGACTAATACTTCAACAATATTTCCACAAAGATCACATTTATAAACTTCAAGACGTTGTGCCATTTTACATTCTCCTTTGTTATAGATTAAATTAAGATAATTATTTGTATGCCATGAGCTCTTTTCCAAGAACCTGGATATGAGTCATTTCTTCACTGATAATATCATCAATTCGCTTGCTTCCTAATTTCCCTGGAACCAGATCCTTCATCCCCAGATAAAAAACAATAGAGTCTTTTTCAGCAGTAATGGCAGCTATAAGAATCTCTTTCATTGATGATGTATCAATTTCTTTTTCAAAAAATACTTTGGTGTCTGCCAGCGATTTAATATAAAGGGCGGCCATGTTATCCGGGTCAAAGGTGGTTTCTGCCGATTCAGCTTCGGTCAGCTCTTTTTCCATATCAGCAAAGGTCTGTTCGTGTGTCACTTCCATCTTGGCAAGATTCAGTAAAAACTTTTTCTCAGCATGACCGCTGACACCTGCTGCTGCAGTTTCATAAAATTTAACTCCGTTTCTTTCTATCTGCTTTGCCATTTCAAAAATATCTTTTGCATTAAAATCAAATGCCATCCGGACTCCTCCGTCAAATATACTTAAAAAGATTCTGCACGTTGCTTCAAAATTGCTACCGCCACGCGCTATTTTTTATTAACAATTATCACTCAAACAATATTAACTTCTGATGGCAAAGAAAAAAGCATCGCCATTTTTATGCTATTGGCAAGGCACGCAAATCCTTCGTGATTATTTTACTTATCGTCCACCAAAGAAAAAAGGATGCAGTGCAACCCAAAGCTAAAATCGAAGTTGGGCTTTTTACGAAGCCATCAGTAATTTTCACCCAAAACTTCATAATAAGACTGCGGATGAGCACAGGCAGGACACATCTGCGGTGCTTCTTCTCCTTCATGGAGATAACCGCAGTTCCGGCAGCGCCAGACGACTGAACTGTCTTTTTTAAAAACTGTTCCTGCATCTATGTTGGCCGCCAGGTCAAGATATCTTTTTTCATGCTGTTTTTCAGCAACACTGATTGCCTCAAACACCATGGCAACTGCTTCAACACCTTCTTCTCTGGCAACTTTTGCAAAACCGGGATACAGGTCAGAATATTCACAATTTTCTCCTGCAGCAGCGGACTTTAAATTCTCAAGGGTTGTACCGACTACACCGGCAGGAAACGCAGCTGTTATTTCCAGCTCTCCGCCTTCTAAAAAATTAAAGAACCGTTTAGCATGTTCTTTTTCCTGGAATGCGGTTTCTTCAAAAACAGCAGCAATTTGATCATAACCTTCCTTTTTGGCTTTGCTCGCAAAAAAAGTATAACGATTACGCGCCTGGGATTCACCGGCAAATGCTTTTAAAAGATTCTGTTCCGTCTGTGTGCCTTTAATACTACCCATTTTATCCTCCTGATTTTTAACTAATTTTATTTAGGAAAAGTTTATCTTAAAGAAAGTAAAAATGAGAAAACTAATCCCATTTTTTCTTTTCAATGTGTGTCAGTTTTTCTTTTTCAGCAATTTTTTTAATTCGGTAAGCAGAGTCTCTTAATATACCATATAATATACCGCACCCAACATCATCCCGGTCTTCATCACCGGAATTTGCGAGTTCAATCATTTTATCAACAATTTTTAATGTTTCCAGGATGTTTTTATTACAGGCTTTCAATGGTTATTAAGTCTCCGATTCAAAGGAATGGCTTTACGAAACAAGCCGATAATGCAGTTTACGTCTACTTAGACATAGGCCAGTCATATTTAAATTATATATCTTAATATGGCTATTAACCAAGGTGTTCAAATTGAATAATTTATTTTAAATTTCAAGTTACGTGCCAAATAATTAAAATTCTAATTTAAATTTTCTCCAGGCCTTGTATAGATATTATGAAAAAAAGCGTGAATATTATAAATATTTAATATTATATGCTATAATTACAAATCACTTCTTCTAAATATTTAAATTTTCTCTCCACAAAAACCTGATAAGGTTTTTGTTAATCATATTCATCTTTAAAAAATATGTTCTAAAAAATAGTTTGTGATACAGTGGTTCAATCTTTTCATGCTACAACAGCGCTACGAATGCCATAAGCGACTAAAATTAAAAACAATATGCATGGAAAATCCGCGCAACCTTTTTCTTGAGACAAAAGTGTATCATAGAATGAGATATGATACGTGTCCGATTTCACGCAAAACCTGTTAATTGTAAAAAATAAGGAGTGTCATGCAGGGAACATATTCAAATGGCCTGGTATTACCGGACCTGATACCCGGAACACTCATCAAACGATATAAACGTTTTCTGGCGGATGTGACACTTAATTCCGGTGATGTTGTGACCGCTCATTGCCCGAATACAGGGACCATGAAAGCCTGTTCGGAACCGGGAAGCAGAGTTTATCTGTCGTTTCATGACAACCCGAAACGAAAATATAAATACACCTGGGAAATTATTAAAATGCCGGCCTCAATCGTTGGTGTGAATACAATGATTCCAAACCGGCTGGTATACCACTCTATTAAAGCTGGCTGTATTGAGACTTTTTCCGGATATGACAATGTCAAATCGGAAGTAAAAGTCGGGGATAAGCACCGCCTGGACTTGATGGTTTCCAAAAACGGCCCGAATTCATGTAATACAGACACATGCTATATTGAAATTAAAAACTGCTCTCTGGTAGAAAACGGTATAGCCTGTTTTCCGGACGCGGTCACTGTCCGGGGCCGGAATCACCTGATCGAACTTCAGCGACTGGCCGCATCCGGATTCCGGACAATGATGTTCTTTCTGGTCAACCGTATGGATGCAGAAATTTTCAAACCTGCCGACCACATTGACCCGGATTACGGAAAAGAGCTCCGAAAAGCATATCAAAATGGTGTTGAAATAATGGTTTACGATGTGGAATATGACTTAAAACAAGGCAGGGTCCGGCTGCGCAACCAGATACCTTTTGAATTATGATTACTATAGGGATTCAGGAATAATATCCGGGTTCTCATTTAAAAACCGATACAAAGTGGCGCGTCCCACCCCAAGCAGACGCGCTGCTTTGGCTTTATTGTGCCCGGTTTTCTTAAGGGCTGCCTGTACGGATACAAAATCCAGTTTCTTCGTCGGACCACGTCGGTTTTTGGTCACCCGCAGTGATGCGAGTTCCATGGGAAGGTCTTCCGGACGGATATAATTGCGGCTGCATTTGACAATTGCATACTGAAGAATGTTCTGGAGCTGGCGTACATTTCCGGGCCACGCATAATCCATCATCAGGGAGATGGCTTCTTTGCTGATTTCAACCTTCTTATCTGTTTCACCTTCGGAAAACTGATTTAAAAAATAATCAGCAAGAAGGGGAATATCATTTTTACGATCCTTAAGCGGCGGCAGCTCAATAGGAATAACATTCAGACGGTAATAGAGATCTTCTCGAAATTTTTTATTTTTAACTTCATTCTTAAGATTCGAATTTGTTGCGCTGATAATCCGTACATTAACTGAAACCGTTTTTTCTCCGCCCACTTTCTCAAATTTGCCGGTCTGAAGAACACGAAGGAGTTTTACCTGCATTTCCTTTGAAAGTTCCACCACCTCATCTAAAAACATTGAGCCGCCGTCTGCCAGCTCGAATCGACCTTTTTTATCACGGATGGCTCCGGTAAACGCACCTTTCACATGTCCGAAAAGCTCACTCTCAATAAGGTTTTCCGGCAATGCACCGCAATTAATCGGCACAAACGGCCCGCCGCCCCGACGGCTGCCGGAGTGAATGGCTTCGGCAACGAGCTCCTTGCCGGTTCCGGTTTCTCCGAATATATGCACGGGATAATCATATCCGGAAAGATCCCGAATCTGCTGGAATATCTGAAGCATCCGCCGATCACGACCAATGATATTTAAATAACCGGATAATTCGCCGGTTCTCAACTGGAAGCGAACTATGTCTGTTATGTCCTTAATAAATGCGATGACGCCGAGAACCTCGCCGTTTTCATCACTCATCTTTGAAACAGACATTTCAACATTTCGTATTTCACCATCTTTAGTGATAATTGTTACCGGGTAATCTGACGTATTCGGCACAAATGTATCGTCAGTGCGGAACAGGCATCGTTCTCCGCAGAATGGGTTTCCAAAGGCTTCATGGCAATCTTTCTGCAGAATTTCAGATCGGGTGTAACCGGTAATTCGTTCAGCCTCACGGTTGAAAAAGAAAATCCGGCGATTTAAATCATGGGCAATAATACCCTCTTTCATATTATCAAGAATCCGGATCAGGTTCTTTTCGTTAGCTAATATTTTTTTAAATTTTATCTCAGGCATAGTCTTGTATATTTAGATAAGAATCATCAGTTTGTCAAAATCTTCATTGAAAAAATTATAATTTGTAACCTAAGTTAAGGGACTGTCTGGGTTGCCCCAAGTTTAAAACGGCTACAAGGAAAATGTTTTCCGCTATAGGCGTCTATGCGGTTAGGCATGTGACGCAGTAGATGCGGCAGGATCGTCAAGCCCGGAGGGTTTTAAATTTTGAAACATAAAATCGGATAACATTCTTAATTTAGAATAAAAAATATTTTTTCAAAATTTAAACCGCTCAATTTAGGCTTCACTATCCGCAATATGGCCAGCCTGGGCAAGTATTTCCAATCCGTCAATATCCAGAAGTCTAATCTTTCGGCCCTGAACATCAATTAAATCTTGCCCGGCCATTTTCCGCAGAATTCTCGATAATGTTTCAGGGATTGTGCCGAGGAGACTGGCAAGCTGGGATTTTGAAATATTTAAATTGATAGTATCTTTTTTTTCCTGTTCATGAAAAAGCATCAGCAGGTGGGCAGCGAGCCGTCCGGGGACCTCTTTAAGCGAGAGATTTTCTACCTGTACGGTAAACCGGCGCAGTCGCAAAGAAAGCACCGCCAGCATATTCAGGGCAATGGTAGGATTTTCAGTTATCATGGACACGATGGCTTTACGCGGGAAAAACAAAGCGCTGCCTTTACTGAGTGTTTCTGCATTTGCCGGAAATGTCTGGCCGGAAAAAACCGGTACTTCTCCGTAGGGCTCACCCGGACCGAATATATGCAGGATTTGTTCTTTGCCTTCGGATGAAAGTTTAAAAATCTTTACCATGCCCTCAACATTAATGTAAAATCCGTTTCCGTCATCCCCTTCAGAAAAAATCAGCTCGTTTTTATTAAAATCTTTTTTCAGTGCAATTTTGAGCAATTCTTCAATATGATGCTCCGGCAGACCGGCAAAGAGTATGGTTTCAGAAATCAGCTTAAAATATGGTTTTATTTTCATTAAAAATCACTTTTTTAAAATTTATTGACATAAGTCAATGCAGACACCGCTTTATCACGGTAATTTAAAAGTCAAAAACACGGATAGAATTATTCAATTATCAATAAAAATAAATGGATTTGGAATTAAAACAAGCAAAACACAATGATCAGAACTTTAATTCATCGAATTGGTGATTATCTTAAAACACAAAAGTTAAGTCTTCATACTATAGAAATTGCCAAATATCAAACACAGGACTTAAGCTTCTAAATAATAAAGATACGTAATGGAGGGCTTACTATGAAATGTCCCGGACAAGACAGCAGATACTGGAAACCCGGCTCCATATTTGAGGCAAAATGCCCAGAATGCGGAAAAATTGTTGAATTTTTTAAAGATGATACCACAAGAAAATGCGGCCATTGCGGTCATCGATTTGCCAACCCGCAAATGGATTTCGGATGCGCATCATATTGTAAATTTGCAGACCAGTGTTTGGGAACCCTGCCCACCGAATTACTGGCCCAGCGCGATGACCTCCTCAAAGACCGTATTGCCATTGAAATGAAAAAATATTTTAAGCAGGATTTTAAGCGCATCGGTCATGCATCCCGGGTTGCCCGCTATGCACAAAAAATCGGTATGGCTGAAGGAGGAAATATGGCAGTCATTCTGGCATCTGCCTACCTCCACGACATTGGCATTCATGAAGCGGAAAGAAAGCATCAGTCCACTGCAGCTGTCTACCAGGAACAGGAAGGTCCTGCGATTGCCAGATCAATCATGGAAAATCTGGGTGCCAGTGAAGACCTTATTGAGGAAGTTTGTGATATTATCGGGCACCACCATCATCCAAGAGAAGAAGAAACACTTAACTTCAAAGTTCTATATGATGCGGACCTGATAGCCAATATTGAGGACAATCAAAAAGAAAAACAGAGTGAACCGGAAAAAATTATAAAAATAATTGAGTCTTCTTTTTTTACAAAAAACGGTAAAAAAACAGCTGCCGCACAATTACTCAATTAAATATTTAAGATAACATAGGAGAAAATATATGGAAACCACACGTAAAATTATTGAAATCGATGATGAACTTTGTGATGGCTGCGGACAATGCGTACCATCATGTGCCGAAGGGGCACTCCAGATTATTGACGGAAAAGCCCGGATTATTGCAGATAAATTATGTGACGGCCTGGGAGCCTGCATGGGTGACTGTCCCAACGGCGCCCTTAAGATAATCGAACGAAATGCAGATGAGTTTGATGAAGAAGCGGTTGACAAGCATCTGGCGAAAACTGCTCAAAAAGATGCCGTAAAGATTGAAGAACCTGTCATGGCCTGCGGTTGTGCATCACAACACATACAAACGTTATCTCCGTCAAACACCATTAAATGCAATGCTGATGAAGTAAAAATTACATCAAATCAATCATCGATGCTATCCAACTGGCCGGTCCAGATCCGCCTGATCCCGCCGCAAGCGCCTTTTCTGAAAAATGCGGACCTTTTGATTACTGCGGACTGCGTCGCTGTGGCATATCCCAACCTGCACAGCAAGCTGCTTCCCGGAAAAATTATCATGATGGGCTGTCCCAAATTTGATAACGTGGATGAATATATTGAAAAATTTAAAGAGATTTTTACAACAGCCGCTGTTAAAAGCCTGACCATAGTTTCAATGGAAGTGCCCTGCTGTTCCGGTCTTTCCGGAATTGTTAAAAAAGGACTGGAAGCGGCAAAGGCAGATATTCCGATCACGGAAATCATCATCAGCGCCCAGGGAAAAATCTTGTCAGACACAGGAAACCCTTATGCCACACAGAACATTCAAATTCTTTAAACTGTCAGGTTCTTCAAATGGAATGGGAAAAAGACGCTGAACAAGCTATTAAAAAAGTCCCCTTTTTTGTCCGGAAAAAGGTAAAAACACGGGTTGAAAAAGAAGCCGGGGATGCAGGGAAAGTCCGTGTATCCCTTGCGGATGTTAAGGCAACCCAGAAAAGGTTTTTGAATAAAATGGACTCTGAAATTAAAGGGTATCAGCTTGACGCCTGTTTTGGGTCAGGCGGATGTCCGAACCGGATACTTGTTTCAGAATTGCAGGATAAGATAGAAGGTTTGCTTAAAGAAGAAGACCTGCTGGGATTTTTACGAATAACCGTCAAAGGCGATCTTAAATTTCACCATGAATTCCGTATTACGGTGTCTGATTGTCCCAACGCATGCTCACAGCCCCAGATCAAGGACATCGGGATTATTGGTGCCAAAGAGCCCTGCGTCACGAATAATGAATGTATTGCATGCATGGAGTGCATTAACACCTGTAAGGAAAACGCAATTTCTGTTGATGAATCAGGTAGCCAGCCGACAATTGATTTTGAGCAATGCGTTAAATGCGGACAATGCATTGATGTATGCCCGACGAAAACCATTGATACGGAAAAAACCGGTTACCGGGTCCTGATCGGCGGAAAGCTTGGGCGCCATCCGCGACTTGCCGAAGAACTGCCGGAAATGTATTCAGAGACAGAAGTATTAGATATTATCCGACAGTGTGTTAAATATTATAAGGATAACAGCCGGAATGGCGAACGCTTTGCGGAGTTGGTTGGTCGGGATAATACGTTTGTTCAAGAATTAAACAAGAAACTCAAGCGGATGTAATTTTTTTTTCTAAATGACAAATATTTGAGTATGAAATATAGTGTTGATATTTTGAATTACCACCAAATTTATACTAAACTTACCTACGATTAATGCCAGGATAACGAAGGGTAAGCCATATAGTAACCCAAAGTTAAATACTGACATAAATCCTGCAGCACCGATTATTTCGAAAATCTGCCTTGATGGCAAAGAAAAAAGTTTCACCAAATCTATAAAATTGGCAAGGCGCGCAAATCCTGAGTGATAATTCGTA
>Ga0255400_10131_pt1 | contig 9770 bp, 9 predicted proteins | sample ANMaggSeSYBR01G7_FD_182117 | JGI IMG/M metagenome (GOLD analysis project Ga0255400, IMG submission 182117) | Sediment cell enrichment communities from methane seep in Santa Monica Basin, California, United Staets - ANME aggregate JGI... | ecosystem: Environmental > Aquatic > Marine > Cold seeps >... | reverse complement strand
TCGATTGTTTTGCTGATAGGATTTGCTGAATGCTTAATCTGCCAACCGTATTCATAGTAAGGAATATCGATAGTCTCCCAACCATAACGCTGCTTCCACGCATTTATGCCTTGTATGGGATCGATCTTTAGGAGGTTAGCTCTTATTGCTGGAAGAAGCGGCTGCCGGGTTTCCTGAACAAGCTTTTTAAAATTGCTTGCGCTGAGGTAGGATCTATAACGCAGCAGACTCGCTGCTATAAGGTCTGCCGCGCTGTTGGATGTTGATTTGGACTGTTTTGTCTTTTTCATTTCTTATCGATGATGAATGTAATTTCATCACTAATGGCGATCTTATCGGTTTGCCAGTATGTAGTCACCGTAGAGGCATCGACAAATTGGAGTTGCTGGTCAATAAGATTGTGATGATGTCGTAAATCTGAAGTTGGAAGCGATACAAGTAACGTATTGTTGAAAATATCGTTGGTCATTTTTTACCGTGATAATAAAAAAGCTAATTCAGTGGAAAATTCAAAGCATTGAATCTTCCAGTCAGAGCTTTCAATGATCGCTAGAAAATGGTTTTTATAGGTGTCAAGCATTCCTTTTTCTCGTCCCCCCAAGCTTTTTACGGGGTATGAAACAAGAATATGCTCAGCGTGGATGTTTTCGAGGAGCTTTATACCGATCTGCTTGTCAAGCTTTTCCAGGCAGGGCAGCGTTTTTAGCAGAAGCGCGAGATGAACCCCTTGCGAGGGAATCTGATGGCTTAGGTCACATCCGAAAACATTCCCGCTGACGTGACATAATTTCAGAAAATCGTTAAGAAAAGCGATCATATCTTCAAAAATATCGCATGCATAATAGTGAGCATCGTGTGCAAGAGGCATCCAAGGAATTGTAAGGGGATTCAACCCGCAGGCAAGGTCTAATACAGAATGGATTGGGGCGATATCGTTCAGAATACGACTGTAGAATTGATCAAGGATGGGTAATCTTTCATCGGTTGAGCTGTGCAAACGCATCATCTGTTGACAGGTTTGCATGAAAATTGGGCTGTTGATTTGTTGATTCGGCAGGCTTTGAAATAATTCCAGCCATTTCGCATAGCCGATATTCTTATTGAGAAAAGCACCGCTGATTTGATGAAGCCGACTGCGAGTTGCTTTGGCTGCAACTTTGGTGCTCTTATGCTTCTGAAGTTCCTCCTGGGCGATATTCTGGATAAGCTCAGGGATAATCGAACGATATTTAGCACCAGATTTAACAGAATCAACGAGAATTTCAAGTGTATCGTTCATATTATTCTTTATTATGGAGATAGTCGGTTAATTGGGTCATGAATCTTAAGTTATGCAGTGTGGCAAGACGGATATAGAGACTATCATTTAATTTAAAAAGATGGTGGAGGTAGCCAAGACTATAAGAACGACAGCAGGGACAATCGCAGTATTCAGATATAGGCAGGCGGGATTTGATATGTTTCTCATCGTTGATATAAAGATATTTGAACCAATCTGAGTTGTTAGCTGTGATAGCTGTCGGGTCTGTATAGATATAAAGGCGGCTATGGCGTGCATCGCGCGTGGGCATTGCACAGTCGAAAAGATCATAACCAAGTTGATGACTGATTGTAAGATTGTGTGGATGCCCAATTCCCAGGGCATGCAGCAGGAAATTATTTGGGACTATCTCCCGGGTGTACGATAAGATATCCTCTAGCAGATTTCCATTTGAATCGAGTGGCCAGCCCCCAAACCCAAAGCCATCAAAGCCGATTTCGAGTAGAGAATCAGCGCACCGCTTACGCAGTTCTTTGTATCCTCCCCCCTGGATAACTGCAAAGATTAATGGCTTTTGATCATCATCGTATTTGCGCAAGGATATTTGCTTGTTATATTCGGTTTTACAGCGTTTTGCCCAGGCTATTGTACGCTCTACTGATATTACTTGCTCCTCATAGGGTGCGTCAACATGTGTGCAATCATCCAGGCAAATGGTGATATCAGAACCAAATTTGAATTGTAGTTGAATGCTTTTTTCAGGCGACAGGTTCAGTCGCCGGCTTGAGCCTTCGGGCTTGAAAAGGATCCCTTTTTCCGATAGGCTGCCATATTTTGAATTTTGCCGGATTAATGAGTAGGCTTGGAAGCCGCCCGAATCGGTAATAATTGGTTCATGCCAGTTGCACATTTGATGTAATCCACCTAAAGCATGCACGGTGCTGGAACCTGGTTTCTGCATGAGGTGAAAAGTGTTCATCACCAATGCCTGAACCCCGACTGAACGAAGATCATCAGAATCAACACCCCGAACCACACCGAACGTTGCATCTGGCAAGAAAACTGGCAGGTTTACTTTATTTTGACGGATTGTTATCGAATTTCTATTCATAAGGATGGTCAATTTCTCCGTTGTGTTTTGCGATTATCAATGATGAGAATAAATTCCTTTTTCTGACCGGAAACGTGTTTGATAATATTCCCAACTTGTCCATGCAGGATCAATTCCTTAGGAAGAGTGAGGTCACATGCCAAGCATACATACTTATTTTTACCAAAAACTTGAATAACATCCTCGAGCAGGCGGGTCATACGATACGGCGTATCCATCACAACCAATGGAAGGTTCTGATCTTTAATTCGGTTCAAAGTGTTTAACCTCTTGTCTGATTTCGGCGGCAAGAAGCCCACGAACATGAATTGATCCATGGGGATGCTGCAAACTGAAAGCGCAGCCATCAGCGAAGATGGTCCGGGTACAGGCACAACCTTAATATTCATTTCAGTCAGCGTTGAAATAAGCAGTTGACCCGGATCGGCGAAAACAGGGGTTCCACAATCTGATATCAAGGCGTATGATTTACCTTGCATCAGATCAATCAGAATATTCTGAACGGATTCAGCTTCATTATGTTCATTCAAACAGATGAGTTTACTGTCAACTTTAAGTTTCTTTAACAGCCTGATACCTTGTTTAAATTCTTCACAAATCACAGCATCGACGATTTTTAGAATTCTTAACGCTCGAAGAGAGATATCCTCGATATTTCCTATCGGTGTCGCCACAATATAAAGGATTCCAGCTGGTTTCTTTGAAGTCATTTGTTTAAGTTTCCAAAGGATTAAGTTATTTGATCTTTTTATAATCATACTTCATTATATTAGAGATACACGGATTGATATTTCCCTTTTCAGCGGCTTGCAGATGTGGCATAATCAAGGCAAGCTTAGCAACGATAAGGATTAACCGAATGAAAAAGATGAGCAGATTGACACGCGTATCACTGTTGATAGCAGTATTTTTTGCCGTGGATAAAGGGCTAGGTGTTTTACGACAGCTAATTATTGGACGTCAATTTGGTTTATCATCGGAATTAGATGTTTTCAATGCGGCTAATAACCTTCCAGACATGTTATTTGCCTTGATCTCTGGTGGGGCCTTAGCAATCGCATTTATACCTGTTTTGTCTGAAGTATTAACAAGGCAAGGACGAACAGCGGCCTGGAAATTGTTTTCCAGTATTGCCAATCTCGCGTTTATTGTGACCTTAACATTTTCAATCATAGTTTTTCTGTTAGCTGGTCCTTTAGTGCGCGGTGAACTTGGCATTGCACCAGGATTCACGCCTGAGCAGCAAAGCTTAGCCACAGATCTTATGCGCCTTAACCTGATTTCAACACTCATCTTTTCGTTGAGTGGTTTGATCATGGCCAGCCTTCAGGCAAATCAACATTTCCTTTATCCAGCATTAGCACCGATACTCTACGACCTCGGTCAAATTTTCGGCGCATTGATCCTTGCTCCAACTGAAGGTATAAGTATTGGGCCTGTGCAGCTCCCAGCATTTGGTCTGGGTATCCAGGGACTAGTTTATGGGGTGATCATTGGGGCTGTATTGCATCTTGCCATTCAAATTCCGGGATTAATAAAGTTCAAATTCAAGTGGTTCGCGCGTATTGATCTCAGGGATGCAGAGGTCATAAAAGTTCTTAAGCTCATGGGACCTAGATTGCTTAGTATGGTATTTATCCAGTTGGTATATATGGCAAGGGATAACCTGGCTTCCCGCTTAGGCACTGGGGCTGTAACTTCGTTAACTTATGGATGGTTGATAATGCAAGTCCCAGAGACGCTCCTAGGTACAGCCATTGCAACTGCGCTTTTGCCGACCCTTTCTGAGTTTGTCGTAAAAGAAGCTTGGGTTGAAATAAAAAGGATCATCACGCGCGCAACGCAGGTGATGATTGCACTTGCACTGCCAATCTGTGCGATTCTTTCTCTTGGACTATTACCTATAATTCAGCTTGCTTTCGGTTTTGAGCAGGCAGATGCGCAGATGGTGTTATGGGCTTCACAAGCCTATTTGATTGGTGTATTGGGTCATTCTCTTGTCGAATTGGGCGTGCGATCTTTCTATGCACGTCAAAGCGCACGGATTCCAGTGATTGGGTCGGCTTTCACTTTAGTGATCTATATCGCTCTGGCAGTTGGTTTAATGCAGGTTTTGGGTGCTTCGGGAATTGCTTTAGCCAATAGCATTAGTTATACAATTCTGGCAATATTCCTGTATGTAGTTTTGAATCGTTCGCTTCCAGGTAAAATTGTTTTGGGTCCGTCTTTCCTTAGGAGCCTGCTTGCTGCGATTTTGGGTGGCTCAACTGTTTGGTTGACGATAAATATGTTGCCTATTCAACTTGCACCAGTATTTCTTTCAATTATTGGGATGAGCATTGGTGTAATTGTGGCTGCATTTGTTACTCGTAAAGAGTTAAAGCTTTTATTACATCTATAATAGAATACGGTATAATACGCTCCATGGATAATCAAGAAAACCAAGGCGCCACAACACCAATTCTTCCTACAAAAAAGGAAAAGGAAAACAAAACCATTTCCCAGAATCGGCGACTCTGGATATTCGGTGGGTTTTTAATTATGGCGCTTATTATAGCTTTAGGGGGCTTGATTGGCTATCAAAATGGTATCCAACAGCGAATTGCTCAAGAGGAATCAACTATTTTGCTGCGTGCAGCTGATCAGTATGAACGCGGTCTGGTCGATCTTGCTGAAGGACGATACGAGATAGCTCAACAACGTTTTGAGTATGTTATCCAGTTGAACCCGGTATATCCAGGTGCGGCGGACAAACTTGTGGAAGTATTGATAATCATTAACACCCTTGCAACACCAACACCGTTACCAACACCAACTTCTTCTCAACCAACGCCGACTCCTACACCTGACTTTCGGGGCGCCGAGGAAATATATCTCTCCGTTGTTCAAATGATCCAGGATAGCCAATGGGATGAAGCGATCCTGACGATGGAACTTTTGCGGCAGAAATTTCTTGATTATCGTCCGATTGATGTTGATGGTTTATATTACATCGCATTATGCAATCGCGGAATCCAAAAGATCCTCGTGGATGGCAGCCTTGAGCCCGGAATATATGACCTTTCACTTGCAGAGCGTTTTGCGCCTTTAGATGCAGATGCTGAAAGTTTCCGCACTTGGGCACGCTTATATTTGACTGGGGCGAGTTACTGGGAAGTCAATTGGGAACAAGTCATTTATTATTTCAGCCAGATTTATCTTGCATTACCAAATTTACGTGATGGCTCTGGAGTTACGGCAACGGAACGGTATAGACAGGCTGCGATCAAGTATGCTGATCAAATCGCTTTAACAGAGGATTGGTGTAAGGCTCAGGAATATTACGACCTGGCTTTATCTTTGGGAAATGACCCACGTGTACAACCTACCGCAGCATGGGTTGCTGAGCAATGTTGGAATCAACAAAATCCAACAGCGATTCCTAAAACACGTACGCCCACTGGGACACTTGAAAACGGGGTTCCAACGGAAACGCCGACTCCTACTCCTACTACTCCTCCTCCGTAAGAAAATATGCAGCCATATCAATTCGATATGGCTTTTCTTTTTAAAATTAGGGTTTATTACACCTTAGTGAAATTGAACTGCTCTATCAGGGATATCGGAAAGTAATGTGTGTTGTTATCCAACTAAGATATGGTTTCTACTGTTCCGATCAAGTCATGAGTCAATGCACCGTTGATCCTCACGGGAAGCAGATCTCCAATTTCCCCTTTTCCTTCAACAATCATGAGACCGTCAATTTCAGGAGCGTCGCGTTTTGAGCGGCCGATCAATATGTTCTGTTCCTTGTCTTGACCTTCAATCAATACATCCATTCGTTTACCAATCTGAAACTGATTGATTTCCGTTGAGATTTGGGCTTGAGCAGCCATCAATGCTGAAATGCGCTCCTCTTTAACTTTAAGAGGAATTGGATCACCCAATCTTTCGGCCGGTGTGCCTTTTTCAAAAGAATAAGTAAATGCGCCGATATGATCAAAGCGAATTTCTTCCACAAAATCCATCAGGTTTTGGAAAGCTTTATCGTCTTCACTCGGGTAGCCAACAATGAACGTTGTTCGCAGGGACAGATCAGGCATTTTCTTGCGCATCTTCTCAATAGTATCTTTTACCCATTTGATATTTGAGGGGCGCTGCATGCTCTGCAGTACATTTTTGTCAGCATGTTGTAACGGCATATCCAGATAAGGCAAAATCTGATCATGGTCTGACATCAAGTCAATCAAGTCGTTTGAAACATATCCCGGAAATGTATACAGTAATCGCAACCATGGTACCTTTGGTATTGCGAGGGTCAATTCCCGTAAAAGAGTCACCAAGCCATCCTGCAGCCCTAGGTCGTGGCCGTAATCGGTGATATCTTGTGCGATAAGGTTGATCTCCTTAACCCCCATAGCTTCAAGCGCTTTAGCATCCCGAATGATTCTCTCAGGGGGTCGACTGACCAATGTCCCTTTTATCAGCGGTATTGCACAGTATGCACAAGGCCTTCGACAGCCATCGGCAATTTTTAGATAACTACTTTTCCCTTGAACAGCAATAGCACGGACACCTTTATCGTCTCGACCAATGCTTTTAGTGACCGGGAAGTGTATGAGTGGCAAAGACTGGTGTTGATCTTGAAGTCGGGTAATAACATCAAGAATATCCATCCATCGACGTGTGCCGAGCATTCCATCAATACCTGATGATAATTCGAGCATTGAACTACGATAGCGCTCCGTCATGCATCCGGCCGCGATCAGGAGCTGCCCAGGTTTCTTGTGATCTGCCAGGTCCCGAATCACTTCTGTGGTTTCTTGCCTGGCGGATTGGATGAATCCACAAGTATTGACGATCAGGAATTTTGCTTTTTCCGGATTGGTACTGCGAACCAGTCCTCGGGATTCCATGAGGCTTACCATCGATTCCGAATCAACAAGGTTTTTTGCACATCCGAGTGAGACTAAGTAAAATGAATTCCTGGTTTGTTTCATGCTAGATTATGGGGGTGTGGGATTCACGGGTGTTTCAAGCGTGGGAGTATTAGTGGTTTGAGGGGTATTTGTTGATGTTTGGGTAGGTGTTGCTGTAGGTGTAATTAAACCGTTTTCTGTGAAAATCAAGTTTATTACTTGTCCGATTAATCCCAAAGAACCTAAATCCTCTTGATTAAAGAAAATTTGAAGCGCAGCCGCATTACCAGAAATAATCTCAATTTGATCATCTCCTGTAAATGTGTATACATTTCCAGGTTGCACTCTGCCTTCGAAGACTTGCTTGCCATCACTGATTACTCGTACCCAAGCGCTTTGGTTAGCGATGATGATGATTTGGATTGGAGCCTTTATTGGAAGGGGTGTAAACAATGCAGTAGGTTCAGTAATGATGTCTGCTTCAGGGGAAATGGTTTGATCGTTTTCTATCGATTCGGTTTTCATTTCTGTAGGTGTACCGGTTGCAACAAGGATTTCTGCCACAGCCGGGATGGTGGACTCAGCCTGAAAATTTCGACTGGTAGTTGTGATGCGAGTTGTACCCCATATGAGAAATCCGAGAATACCCAGGATCATTATTGAGCCAAGTAATAGATCAAGAGTGAAAAACTTTTTTAGTGAGAGGGTTGCAGAAGAAACTTTTTGTGGTTTTTGCCTTTTTCTTTCATCCAAATTTATCTTTTCCAAGCGACGTTCCTGTAAACCTTCCGCAAAGCGCAGCATAACCGCGTCGATATTCAGGTTAAGAAAACGGGAATAATTCTGAAGCATCCCGCGTGCTTGAACGGAAGAAGGCAAGCTGTCGATATCACCCAATTCAAGGGCTTCTAAACTTGGTTGCTTTATTCGGATATGCTCTTCGATATTACTTAAGGAAAGGCTAAGCAATTCACGCCTTTGTTTAAGCTGTTCGCCAATTTCCTTGAAGATAACTTTTGACCCTGACGGCTGTTGATCAACTAAAGGTTCTGATGAATAAATAATGGCATGATCTTGATCGTCATCCGGGTTCTGATTTTCAAGCGGAGCAGGGACATCTGGATCGAGCGGTTTGATAGTTTTCGAAACCTCATGGGAGGTATTCTCGTAGGGATTTTGGGATGTCTCATCATCGTTTGGAGCATTTTGTGGCTCTTTGGGTTGTAGATCGGTTAAATGCATACCCAGGAAATCAGCATAGATTCGAAGAAAACCGCGTGCCTGTGCTTGGGAAGACAAATTGGAGACATCATCATCTTCTAATGCCCTAAGAATTGGAACGCGTATGCACGTATTAAGGGCGACCTCTTCAAGTGAGATCCCTTTTTCTTCTCGAGCGAACTTAAGTCTTTTTCCAATTGTCTCAGACATCTTCTTTATTCTAACAAGAACCGGCCTGTAAGACAATGGAATCTGCAGGCCGGCGTTTATTTAGTGTGAAGGTGGAAAACTAGTCTTCTGTGGTTTCTTCGATTGTTTTTTCAATCTCAACTTCCGATGATTTGGCAGGAATCTCTTCCTTTTCCTCTTCTGCTACTTCGGAAGTTATTTCTTTAGTGGGAGTCTCAGCGGGGAGGATTGCTTCCTCTACAACTTCTTCAGCCTTTATTTTGACCTCTGAGGATTCGGCAGGGGTCTCTTCCTTTTCCTCTTCTGCTACTTCAGGAGATATTTCTTCAGCGGGGGCGTCAGCGGGGAGGACTGCTTCCTCTACAACTTCTTCAGCCGCAATTTCGACTTCTGAAGATGTTTCAGTTTCTGAAGTCTCTGTTTCGGTTTCAATTACTGCTTCACCTTCTCGGTGGACAAACACATTTACTTCAGGAACTAGATCAATAGTCAGGTGAACGGGAATCTTGAATTCACCTAATTTCCGGATGGGTTCCATTACAATTTGGCGTTTGTCCAGCTCAAGTTCATGATTTGCTTTGATTTCATCGGCAATCATCTGTGTGGTTACTGAGCCATACAGTTTTCCGGTTTCACCAGCTTTGACCGTAAAATTTAATGTAATTCCATTGAGTACTTCAGCAACACTGCTTAATTCTTCGTTAAGCACAGCGCGCCGTTCAGTGGCTTTTCGGCCGATTGATTCAGCTAATTTCAAAGCACCTTGCGTTGCGGGAATGGCTAGTTTCTGTGGGATGAGGTAATTGCGGCCATAACCATCGGCAACCTTTTTAATATCCCCCGCACGACCTAATTTGTAAACGTCCTTAATTAATAAAACTTTCATGTTTTCAAGCCCTTTCTAAAAATGATAGGATTGTTTTCGCGCCAGAAACGAAGGGTACAACGTTTCGAGCCAAAGGATTTTACCAGATAATCTGATTTCGGGCAATGAGCCCCATACTAAGTATCATCAGATATTATTTACAGAGGGCTTCTTATGAAAGGGTTTTTGATTCGGGTATACTTAATAAATACACAAATTTCATAG
>Ga0255400_10130_pt1 | contig 9778 bp, 7 predicted proteins | sample ANMaggSeSYBR01G7_FD_182117 | JGI IMG/M metagenome (GOLD analysis project Ga0255400, IMG submission 182117) | Sediment cell enrichment communities from methane seep in Santa Monica Basin, California, United Staets - ANME aggregate JGI... | ecosystem: Environmental > Aquatic > Marine > Cold seeps >... | reverse complement strand
TCATGTATCCAACCTTCGTCTTCTTCAAAATCACGGAAATGATACCAGGCATGGGTTTTTTTAAGTATAAAAAGAGGGTGATATTTTTCCACCTTCCATAAAATATCGTGATTTGTTCCGGGCCCTGAACGTATGTTGGCTGTGGCTGATGAAACTGCAAGACGCTCGGCAAAAGCGATGCCGCTAAACAGTATCAGAAGAATTGTCAAAAAAGTAGTATAAGGTTTCATTATAAAAGTTCTTTCCTCCGCAAACTTGATTCTAATGAATTCGTAAAAAGCATCACCGATGGCGTCGTAAAAAGTATAACCGATGGCTAAGTAGAAAGTTCCATATACCCCCGCTAAAAATCAGCGGGATAAAAAGGCGTTGCAACGCAGTAGATGGAACTTTCTACGACGCCATCTATGCGCTGTAAAACACAAGATCAGGCAGCCTCACACAGGTTAGTTTATTACCGTAAACTGCTCCTGTATCGATGCCTATCTTGTTTGGTTGCAAAAGTGGTTCCGGAAGAGGTGTGTGACCGAAAACAACCTGCTTTCCAAAATCGTAATCAGTCTTGATGAAATTTTTTCGAATCCAGAGCAGATCTTCAGGTTTCTGTTTTTCAAGGGGAACATTTTTCCTTAGTCCGGCATGTACAAATATATAGTGGTCTGTTTCGTGATAAAGAACAAGTGATTTGAAAAATTCCATGTGCTCGGCTGGAAACGGAGAGCTATCCGTCGATTTGTAGTGTCTGCTATAGCTTTCCAGGGTTTGCTGGCCGCCATTAATAAGATATGTATATCTGTCGATTTCTGAGAGATATTTCTCCAGCATTTCTTCGTGGTTTCCTTTTATAAATACGATGTCCGGACATTTTTTTTTCAAGTTGATTAAATATTCCACCACTTCAAAGGAGTCTGGCCCGCGGTCGATGTAATCGCCTAAAAACACAAGTGATTCGCTTTCAAGGTCGATATCTATCTTATCCATAAGTGCAATCAGTCTGTCGTAGCACCCATGTATATCGCCAATAACATAAATTCTTTCCATTATTACCATAACTTAAAAACACGTTTTGGTTTATCAAGACGTGTAATTCCTTCTTCTATGGCTGCATGATATGCAGTTTCGAAATCCTTTGGTTTCAGGCGAGCAGAAAGTCCTTCTATTTCAGCAGCCCTGCCGCAGGGTCTGTACTGGGCCATTATATTTACATAGCTGTTTGTAGAAATATCATTTGCAATAAATTTCATAATTTCACGTGTTCCGGCAAGTCCCCCGGGAAGGACAAGGTGGCGTATCAACAGACCGCGCATGGCAACCCCATACTCATCAAGAACGAGGTCTCCAACCTGTCTGTGCATTTCAATCAGCGCATTGCGGGCGATTTCAGGGTAATCTTTTGCCTTGCATGCAGCCTCAGCGATTTCCGGGCTCCAGAATTTAAAATCAGGCATATAGATATCAAACACACCTTCAAGCAGTTTCAGTGTCTCAACACTGTCGTAACCACCGGTGTTATATACAAGTGGTACATTCAAACCGTTTTCAACAGCAAGTGCGACTGCTGAAAGAATATGGGGGACAACATGCGATGGTGTTACAAAATTAATATTGTGACATCCAATATCTTGCAGGTGAAGCATGATTTCCGCCAGTTGTTCGGACGTTACTTCTTCTCCACAGCCTTCATGGCTTATATCGTAATTTTGACAAAAAAGACACAGCAGGTTGCAGTGCGTAAAAAAAATGGTGCCTGATCCACCTGTTCCGACAAGGGGAGCTTCTTCACCAAAATGAGGATGAGAACTTGAAACAAATGCTTTTTCGCCTGTATTACATACGCCTGTTTCACCAGTAAGCCGGTCAACGCCGCATTTCCTGGGACAAAGTTTGCAAAAACTCAAAATTTTGCCGGCTGTTTTTATCTTTTTCCCGAGCAGACCCTTCTTAAAAGTCTCAATATAAGCAGGTTCAAAAGCCGGCATAGTTTTGAATCTCTTATCCTCAAGCCTTATTTTCAGCAGGCTGCACCATTATCTTTTGTGCTAATCCCCGTCCGAGTATGAAGCGTTTTAAATCCACTGCAACAACAATTTGGCCTTGTTTCGGGTTTGTTACTATTTCTATTTCATCTTTAAGTCTCAAACCCATTGAAAGCAAACGCATCCTGGCTCCTGTTCCGCCGGTGATATCTTTGATAATAAGGCGTTCACCCGGTCTTGCCATGACAAGAGGCATGATTTGTATGCGATTTTTAAGGCATTCTGAACAAATACCATATATTTCCATTTTATGCTGAAGCATGTGGAAGCCATGGGCAGCAGCTATCTGCACCTGAAGATCTTCAAGCCGGTCTTCGCTGAATTCAACAATCTTTCTGCATTTTGTGCAGATCATATGATCATGGTGCTGGCCAAGGTGCATGTGTTCATAACGAACAGGTCCATTATTGAACCTGTTTTTTTTAGCGAAACCGAAACGGACCATGAATTTAAGGGTATCCCTGATAAAATCAGGTTCAAAATTATATCCATTTTCTTCCAGAAGCTCAATCAGCTCACTGCTGGTCAGGTGTTTTTCGGTTTGTAGAAAAACTTCAAGAATGTTGAATCTATCTTCAAAATCATCTATGTATTCTTGTTTGAAAAGCTTTTTGAACTGCTGCTTTTCCTGCCTGTGAATTTGTTTCATATCAATTCCTTACAATCACCTGGTGTGACCAGGGATGTCGTAGGTAGTGCATGTGCCACTTGAACAAGTCCTATTTGTAACGGCTGAATCTTGATTTCCACCGGTGCCGGGTCCTGTTGCGAAGTTGGTAACACTAAGGACACGCTCAAACTCGGTTGAATTGCACTTTGGGCATTGGAGTTCAGCTTCATCATCATTGTTTATAACAAGTAACTCAAAAAATTCCTGACACTTTAAGCATTTAAATTCATATATCGGCATAATTGTATTCCTTCATAAGTTAAAATAGAAAGTATTTGGTTCTTCTCCCAATTAGATGGGAGAAAGGGGTCAAGGATCCCAGGATTCAAGGGGCCAAGGGTTTATTTTCTAAAAATCTTAAACCGCTTTTCAAGCTCATGAATCCTACCCTTTATTCTGTCAATAATGAAACTCTAAATCAAAATTTGGTTCTAAATAGGACTGCATGTACGTTTTAACTCTAAGGCTCTATTATACGACCTTTACCTTTACACTTGAACCCTGGAATCCTTGAACCCTTAGCCTAAGAATTTCATTCGATCCCAAGACTCCTTGCTGTTATGCGGCAACCAACTCTTTTGGAGATGAGCCAAAAGAATATTTTATTACGATCTTATGTTAATTGTCAATAAAATGGATAACCGCTTCACGGCAGTTTCATAACAAAACAGGTACCCTGCCTATCTGTTTCTTCGAAGGATAAAACACCGCCATGTTTTTGAACAATTTCGTGGCAAATATACAGACCGAGACCGGTGCCCTTGCCAAGTTCTTTCGTGGTGAAAAAGGGTTTGAAAATATCCTTTTGGATTGATTTGTCGATTCCCGGCCCGGTATCCCTACATGTAAAAACAACCTGATGAGTATTTTCATCAAACCTGGTTGCAAGAAATATCGTTCCTTTGTTGTCGGCAACAGCCTGAATCGCATTTTTAATTATATTTAAAACGACCTGACCTAAATTTGCAAAATTTCCCTGAATATCAGGCAGGTCAGGGTCATAATTTTCAGATATTTCAAGATCGTAGTGTTTGTACTCATTATAAAGAATCCTCAAGGCATCAGTTACAACCATATTGAGGTTGACCGGTTCCGTATAGGTCTGTGTTTGTCTTGAAAGGCCAAGAAGACTTGATACAATATCCCTTGCTCTGTCAAGCTCCTTGTGCGCAAATTTAAGATCGTCTATCAATTCTTCATCTAAAGTGATCTTGTCGGCCATATGGGCAAGGTCTTCTATTGTGGATTGCACCAGGCTGGAAACACTTGTAAGAGGGTTGTTTAGCTCATGAGCTGTGCCTGCAACAAGCTGGCCGATTGCAGCAAGGCTTTCCGAACGTATTAACTGATCCTGTGTTTTTTCCTTTTCAATAAGGGCATCATTTAACTTGGCCGTTCTTTCCCTGACTATTTTTTCCAGATTTCGGTTAAGCTCATCAAGCCGTCTGTATGAATTAGCATTTTCGATTGCCAGAGCACTCTGGCTGGATAATGTTTCGAGCAGGTCAAGATCTTCAGGAGAAAAAAGGTCTCCGGAAAGTTTTTCACCTAAAACAATAAATCCGCTTAACCTGTCCTTGAAGATCATGGGGAGTACAACCTCGGCGCCCAGTTTATCCATATCTGAAAGGAGAGACAGCATTTTAGTACCATATTTTCGCTCTGTTATACGCTTTCTTATAATCGGCTGGTGATGTTCTTTCATAAAGTTAATAATGAAAGATTTGTCGAGATTGGAGATTGAGTGTGCGGGATTTATATGTTTTTCCTTAGATGAATATTTTTTAAAACCTGTGCCGGAAATATCGCGCAAAAAAAGAATACAGTGTTCGACCTGCATTGCTTTGAAAACCGTCTGTATGAGAAGCTTTGCAATTTCATCAAAATCGAGGACGGATGCTATCATCCGGCTTACCTGTTTTATGGTTTTCTGGTAATCGTATTTTCCCTTGGAAAAGATATGGTCTATAACGGTTTGAACTTTTGTTTTCAGTGGCCCGAAAACCAAAGCAACAAAGAGAAATAACAGTATCGGAAAATAAAATGAATCTGAAAAATTAAAGTTTTTAAACACCTTGTCTGCGATAATAATGAGAAAAGCATAAATGCAGGTAAGGAAAGCTGTAATCATAGAATAAAGAAGACTTTTTTTGATCAAAGTACCCATGTCGAGCAGGTCGTGTCTGAAAAGCCCCACGGCAAAAATGATAAGCAGTATAAAACTCAAATTGCCGGGAGGGTAAACTGAATAACCAAGAATCGGGAGGACATCCAGACCGTTTATAAGTCCCATGATTCCAAAGCCGGCAAATACATACTTAAGCCTGTTTTTCTGGATGCTGCTTTTTTCACGTCTGATTGAGTTGTTGATTAAAACGAGAATATAGATGTTAACAAACAGGCCTCCGGCTCCAAAAAAGGGATAAAGCATGCCTCCTCTTGCAAAGAACCCGAAAAAATGCTTTTGCATGGATTCTATATAAAGGGGTGACGGAATGAGGCATACAAGAAAAACTGAATAGGCATAAGCCAGGTAAACAAGCCATTTTCTATCCGGCGTTTTAAGGTAGGTATGGAAAAATTGAATAAATACCGGCATTGAAAAAACAATAAAAAGGTGATCTATACGGCTGACCAAAAGAGCTGCTTTGGCAGATTTGGTGTTAAATGCAAAAAGAATGTCAATGTTAAGAAACGAGCCGAATATGCAGATGATTAAAAAGAGGATGTTGGCTTTAGTCCAGTGCCCTCGCCGATGCCCCAGAACGACTGTCAGAACGACAAGCCCGAGGAAGCAACATAAAGTCAATAAAGGGGGAATGCTATATAGATTCATATTGCAGTTTCAAGCATTTCGCGGGCATGGTCAAGGGTTGCCTGTGTAATTTCCACGCCGCCAAGCATCCTTGCGATTTCTTTAAGGCGGTCTTTTTCGTTTAGCGGGTTAATGGATGTAATGGTTCTGCCGTCTGAAACAGCCTTTGATATACAAAAATGCTGTCTGCCGAATTTTGCAATCTGGGGAAGATGAGTAATACAGATAACCTGATGGTGATCGGCAAGACAAGAAAGCTTTTTCCCGACGACTTCAGCTACACTTCCCCCGATCCCGGCGTCCACCTCATCAAAAACAACGGTTTCGACAGAATCCGTTTCAGCCAGTATAGCTTTCATGGCAAGTACTACCCTTGAAAGTTCACCTCCGGAGGCAATAGTTGCCAGAGGCTTAAGCGCTTCTCCTATATTAGGGGCAATCAGAAAAGTTGCTCTATCAAGTCCTGTTTCAGTTAAGAGATTTCCATGTACTGTAAGATGACTGTATGATTTCTCGTCTGCAGGTGTATTTTTTAGCAAAATTTGAAACCGGGTACTGGACATCTCAAGAGAGTCCAGCTCAGTCACAACCTTTTTGGCAAGGGCTTTTGCTGTTTCTTTCCTTTTATTAGAAAGCGTTTCAGCCTGTTGAACGAATTTTTTGTGTATCATTGAAAGTTCTTTTTCGGTATCAGCTATTGTGCCGGATATATTTTCAATTCCGGAAAGCTCCTGTGAAATGGAATCGAGGTGTTTTAAGACAGCCTCTATGGTTTTCCCGTATTTACGTTTCAGCTTCTGAAGAGTATCGACTCTATCTTCAACGGTTTCGAGACGCTTTTCATCAATCTGTATGGTTTTAAGATAGGTTCTTAAATTTTCAACCAAATCTTCGAGACTAAATGTAACGCCTGCCACACCTTCGGCTTTTAACGTGAGCTGTTGATCTATACTGCCGGCTTTTTCAAGATTCTTTTTAACCTCAACAAGCCGTTCAACGATTGAGCCCTGGGCTGAGTATAGTTCTTCAATACTGCCGTTTACAGCCTGGTAAAGAGCTTCGCTGTTTTTAAGGATAGTGCGTTCTTTTTCCAGGGCCGTATCTTCCCCTAAGGCAATTGAAGCTTCTGTGATTTCCTTTTTCTGGAATTCAAGCAATTCAATACGTTCAGCCTGTTTTTCTTTTGTTGAAGTAAGATTGTGCAATTTTTCTATTAATGGAAGTATTTCATGAAAGCATTGAAAGACCTCTTCCCGCAGGGACATCAGGTTACCGAACTGATCGAGAATCAAAAGATGCTGATCTTCTTTTAAAAGCCCCTGGTGTGCATGCTGGCCTGAAATGCTTGCAAGATTTTCTGTAATTGAATTTAAAAGCTGCATGGTTGATAATCGACCGTTGATGTATATCCTGTTGTTGTCACTTCTGGATATGAGCCTTCTGATTAGAAGCCCTTCAGATGCATCGTAGCCATGCTGCTCCATGATGCCGGCAACATCGCTTTTTGGGGAAATTTGAAATAAGGCTTCAAGTTCCGCAGCTTCAGCCCCTGTGCGGATGAGCGTTGCGTTTGCACGGCTTCCTAAAAGAAGATTAACCGCATTTAATATGATGGATTTGCCTGCACCGGTTTCGCCGCTGAGTACAGTCAGACCTCCTGAAAAGCTGATATTTAAATCATCGATTATGGCAAAATTTCGGATGGTGAGTTCCTGAAGCATATAACCCTACAACAACCCTTATATCTAAATATAGTGAAGTTTTTGAAACTTGATGTCCTCGTAAAAAGTCATAAAAACAATTTTTACAAGACGTTTTAAATTTTAAGAATTAAGTTTTAAGTATCTGTTAAAACAGACAATATCATTAACCTAAAACCTAAAACTTAACACCTAAAACCCTGAACCGTGAACGGTTACCATAATGTTCAGTCTTTGTAAAGTTTCATTTCGGATAACCGGTGATTTTGCGGATACGTTCATAGAATGGTTTGAGGCGTTTATACATCTTTTTATATATCTCGTGGTAAAGTTCACTGTAAAGCCGGTGTGTTTTCACATCAGGCTCAAAAACTTCCCCTACATGGGTCATTGCTTTAACAGCGGATTCAAAATCTTTGTGCAGGCCTAGTCCGACAGCTGCGTCTATGGACGCTCCCAGCCCTGAAGTTTCATAAATATGCGGTCTGGTCGTTGGCAAACCGAAGATATCCGCCGTTAGCTGCATTGCACTTTTACTTTGACTCCCGCCGCCCGACACCTTGAGATTTGTTATCGGAATACCTGTTCGTTTTTCTATCCGTTCTTTTCCTTCCCTGAGTGCATAGGCAAGTCCTTCAAGAATCGATCGATAAAGATGTGCTCTGGTGTGAACATCCCCAAAACCTATTATAGCGCCTTTGGCTTCAGGTCCCGGCAACTTTATCCCGGGTGACCAGAAAGGCTGGAGCATAAGACCCATGGAACCAGGGGGGATCTTCTCCACGAGCTTTTCGAACAGATCTTCAGCTTCCATGCCCTGTCTGGCTGCCTCGCGCCGTTCAGGATGGCCGAATTCCTTTTTAAACCAGCTTACCATCCAGTAGCCACGATAAATCTGAACCTCAATGGTATGATATTTTGGTACTGCAGAGGGATATGCTGGAATTAAAGGTATGGCTTCAATATATTTTTTGCTGGTAACGTTAATTGTGGCTGTTGTACCATAACTAAGGCAACCGATGGAAGGATCAAGACTACCTGAGCCAATCACCTCGCATGCCTTGTCAGCCGCTGCTGCGATTAGCGGTAGCCCTGCCGGAAGGCCTGTTTCTGAAGCCGCCTTTCGGGTAATATTTCCAAGTGTCTGGCCTGGCGGTATTACTTTGGGCAACATGCTTTTCTTAATAGCCAAAACTTCCCACTTCCAGTCACGTTTCGAAACCCAGCGCAGCTTTTTATAGTCAAAGGGAATATAGCCCACCTGGCACCCGATGGAATCGACGAATTCCCCGGTGAGTCTGTATGTAAGATAACCGGAAAGGAGCAGGTATTTATACGTGTTTTGCCACAGATCCGGCTGGTATGTCTTTATCCAGTTTGCTTCGGCTTCCGCCTGGAAATAGGCGATAGTATCGCTTAAACGGATAAGCTTGAAAAGAAAGCCCCAGGGCCCTCCAATAGGCCGCAGACCGTGAGTTTTACGCTGATCAAGCCAGATCATTGCAGGGCGAAGAGGCTTTCCGTCTTTGTCAACATTGATTACCGTAGCTCTTTGAGTTGTAAGTGCAACTCCGGCTATTCGTTCTTTATAATTTTTTTCCTGATGCCACAGTCCCTGACATGCCTGGCAAAGGGCCTGCCAGAAAACTTCCGGGTCCTGTTCCGCCCACCCCGGCTGATCAGAATAGTACGGCGCAAACTCAACGATTTCCTTTGCTACGATCCGGCCTTCAAGATCAAAAATAAGGGCTTTAAGACTTTGGGTTCCATTGTCAATGGCCAGCAACAAATCTTTATTGTTCATATATCACCTGTAGCGATTCGATTTTATTTTTCGTAGAATATATTTTTAAAAAAAGCTTTAAATTTTTTGACAGAGAAAAGCCTGGGTTCATCAGGATGTGCAGCGTATTTCGGCGGAAGTGCATAGCAACGCTCCCATTGCTTAAGATACATCTTTATTTCATTCCTCCAGCGTTTATTATTCCATGGCAAAGAATTTTTACAAAGCTTTTTGATTCGCTTAAGATACGCTTTTCCACCCTGTGGTGTCAATAATCCTATTCGCAGGCGTCTTAAAAGCAGATCGTCAAGATGTTTGACCTGTTCATGTTTTGCTGCAAAGGGCAACTCCGCCCAGAGGGTGTGTGTACCTGGAATATACGAAAGATCTTCGTGCGCTGCGTTGCGAACCAGCTCATCAGCATTTTTACCGTATCGACCGTAAAGGCTATGCCAGTAGTGTGAGGGCAGGCCATAATCCATTTCGGGGTGGTCCGGCACACTTGAAAATTCAGGGGCGTGGGGTCCATTAATTTTACCTGGGCCAAGAAAAGGTTTTACGGCCTTTAAAGCCTCTAATGCCGACCGGCGGAATGTTGTCAGCTTTCCACCTGTTATTGTGACAAGGCCCTTATCTTTCCAGACAATGTGTTCACGTGACTCTTCAGATGGCGAAAGATTGCCCTCGCTGAGAATTGGGCGAACACCCGCAAATGTTGAAATGCAGTCCTTTAATGAAATATCGACGGTCGGAAACATGGCAGTAAAAGCATCC
>Ga0255400_10062_pt1 | contig 9797 bp, 9 predicted proteins | sample ANMaggSeSYBR01G7_FD_182117 | JGI IMG/M metagenome (GOLD analysis project Ga0255400, IMG submission 182117) | Sediment cell enrichment communities from methane seep in Santa Monica Basin, California, United Staets - ANME aggregate JGI... | ecosystem: Environmental > Aquatic > Marine > Cold seeps >... | reverse complement strand
TATATATCTGGAAAATATTTCCACGTATCCGTATATTAAGCTCAACTACGGTAAATAGTTATCCTGAATTCTTTAACTGTTTTATATTATTAATATTTTCTATTTAATAATATAATGAAGATATGTAAAGCAAGATAAAATTTAAAGCGAATCCGGAATATCGTTTAATGGATCAAGTCCGTGAAGTTTTACGATATTACCTATATTCATATAGGCCCAAACAGCCTTACTTTTTCTGGATATTGCAGTATATAAAATTGACGGTCTCGTTCATCCCGCCTGGCGGGACTGTGTTGAGCCAGACCCGGCTGAAAAAGAATGGAAGTTTTCAGACATTATAGCAGATCCCAAAAGCCTGTGGGCAAGGGGGAGAGAAAGCCTCCAATGGGGGTACCAATGGGGGTCGGGCCACGCTATCTTATTAATATTTATTGATTATCGCTCCAAAAATAGGTGTTTTTTGCTCTTAAACCGCTATTTTCAGGGGTAAAATCACTATTGTAAGGAACCTGTGCTTCACGAAGATGATATAATCCTCCCGACTCCCCAACTTTTCGGCCCTTTGCCCGAATGCCGAGTTTCTCTTTTATTACTTCTACAAAACTCTTACTTCCAACAGCGATGCTTTGAGACCATTTGGTTTCTCTGAAATAATTTTTTGCCTTGAGGATTTCTTCAACCCATTTTTTGTGAGAGTTTCTGAGTTCGTCAACTGTTGAGATATGCATAAGTTCCATCAAACGCTTGTAATTTTCTTAAAAACCCAATAGGAACTACAAGGGCAGTACGAATAGGAGGTTATCTTGCAACTGCTGGCACTACAATTTATGGCTATTATAAAATCAAATCAGAATTGACCACTATATTACGGAAGCTAACATATTTCGGCTCTTTAGTAACGCTAATCCTTTTCATTGATTTTTTCATATTTAACGTTCTTTTTGGGTGATTATTGCATATTCCGCTTGATTCCGGCCACTAATTCCGCTCCATTCCGGCCACCCATTCCGGAGCATTCCGGCCGCCTATTCCGGTACATTTCGGCCACCTTATAATACATTATAATTTATAGCGACGCTGGATAATTTCACTTTTAATCTTAGTGTCTTCCTTAATTTATATCAAGGAGGACATAATGGCAAAAGAAAGATTATCTATGCGAAAAATAAAAGAGATTTTACGGCTAAAGTATGAATGTAATCTTACTGACAGACAAATAGCAAAAAGCTGTTTGGTAGCTCGGAGCACAGTTGCGAACTATCTTAGCAAGACTAAATCAGCAGGATTGAAATGGCCGATTCCTGAAAATCTTGGCGATACAGATATTTATAACCTGATGTATAAAAGCAGGGGCAACAGGTCCGGTATTAAACGCAACATGCCCCCTATGGATTATATCCATAATGAACTAAAGAAAAAAGGCGTTACCCTTCAGCTTCTGTGGTACGAGTATAAACAGAACAATCCGGACGGCTATCAGTTCAGTTATTTTTGTGAGCTGTACCAGAAATGGGCTAAAAAGCTGGATATCGCTTTAAGACAGAGGCATAATGCCGGAGAAAAGCTGTTTATTGACTATGCAGGCCAGACAGTTCCCGTACATGATCCTGAAACAGGCAAAATAACAGATGCCCAGATATTTATCGCCGTCCTCGGTGCAAGCAATTATACGTTTGCCGAGGCTACTCCTTCCCAGGCATTGCCATACTGGATAAAATCCCACATTCATGCTTTTGAGTTTTTCAAAGGTGTTGCGCATATCCTTGTTCCGGATAATTTAAAATCCGGCATAACGCATCCATCAAGGTATGAGCCGGATATTAACCCCACCTATAATGACATGGCTTTGCATTATAATACCGCTGTAGTACCGGCAAGACCAGGAAAGCCAAAGGATAAGGCCAAGGCGGAACATGCGGTTAAGTTTGCTGAAAGCTGGATAATAGCAGCTTTAAGAAACCATACTTTCTTTAGCTTTGCAGAACTGAACAAGGCAATTGCACAAAAGCTGAATGAGCTTAATGACAAAAAGTTCCAGAAACTTGATACCACCCGCCGGGAGATGTTTGAAAAAATAGACAAACCGGCTTTAAAACCGCTTCCTGTTGCAAGCTATGAGTATGCCCAATGGAAAAAAGCCAGAGTAAATATCGACTATCATATTGAATTTGACCGGCATTATTACAGCGTACCCTATCAGCTGAGAAAAGAGCAGGTGGATATCCGGTTTACGGATACAACGGTTGAGGTTTTGTACAAAAATAAAAGGGTTGCCAGTTATTATAGGAGTTATAAAAAAGGCGGCTTTACAACACGCCCAGAGCACATGCCCAAATCGCACCAGAAGTATCTTGAGTGGACGCCATCGAGAATCATTAAATGGGCCGGCAAAAACGGGCCAAAGACAGCTCAGCTAGTTATGGCCATTATGAACAGCAGGCGTCATCCTGAACAGGGTTTTAGAGCATGTCTTGGTGTTATGCGTCTGGGTAAACGATATTCAAATGAGCGCCTTGAGAATGCATGTGAAAGAGCAATAGCTATCAGATCATATTCATATAAGAGTGTAGAATCCATCCTGAAGAAAGGGCTTGATAAGGTGACGCTGCAAAAAGAAGCTGCCGACATAAAACCTGTAGAGCATCCCAACATCAGAGGGAATCAATATTACAAATAAAGGAGGTAAACATGTTGAACGAACAGACACTGGAGAGATTGCATGCCATGAGGCTTACCGGTATGGCAGACGCATTCAAAGATCAGATGATGCAGCCGGACATGAATGACCTGTCATTTGAAGAGCGTTTTGGATTTCTTGTAGATCGACACTGGACCTGGAAAGAGGACCGAAGGCTGAAAACTCTTCTTAGAAATGCAAAACTGAAAGACAATGCCTGTATAGAGGATATTGATTATAAGAGCCCTCGCGGCATTAACAAATCGTTGATTTTAAGTCTGTCAGGTTGTGACTGGATTAAAAACGCACAAAACATTATCATTACAGGTTCAACCGGTGTCGGCAAAACATATCTGGCCTGTGCTTTGGCAAACAGTGCCTGCAGAAAAGGATTTTCTTCATTGTATAAAAGATCATCCCGCCTGTTCCAGGAAATTGCTGTTGCCAGGGCTGATGGAACTTATCCAAAGTTGATGAACAAAATTGCAAAAGCAAAAGTGCTTATTATTGATGATTTTTGTATTACCCCAATGAAGGATGACGAACGCAAGGATTTACTGGAAGTGATAGAAGACAGGCAGGGGCTTTGTTCTACAATCATATCCACTCAGATCCCGATTAAAAACTGGTTTGAAGTAATAGGTGATCCGACAATAGCGGATGCGGTTCTTGATCGTTTAATTCACAACGCACATAAAATAATTTTAAAAGGAGAATCAATGAGGAAAATACGATCCCCCTTGACTATGAAAAACAAATCTGGGAAGTAGAGAAAAGCCAGCGTCGCTTCGCTCCGATTAGGTGGCTGATTTACTCTGGAATGGGTGGCCGAAATGCTCCGGAACAAGTGGCCGATTTAAGCGGAATATCCAGATTATTTTACAAGCCTTCTTAGACTAATGGTTGATTATCGAAAAGTATAGCAATTGTCTTATAAAAATAAATGATGTATTCCAACGTATTTGCACATTGGGAGGTTAAAAAGTTTTGATATCTAAAAGCGGGGAGTGTGGTCACAAGAACATTATATCTCACCAAAGGACTGGCGAGGCAAAAAACAAGAAATAAACTATCAAGAGGGTAATTCTAATTTTGCTTTATCTGCTAGTTTCACCGCAATAAGCTTCTGTTTAGCTTTATTCTCCGGCCAGCCAATTATATTCGCATGAAGCTTATGCGTTTTCCGTTCGGGTATAATTGATAATTTATTTTCTATTGCACGAGCAGCTAAAAAATCAGCCCTCCCTTTTACTGTCTTGTTTTGTGGTTGGGCAACTATTTTTCGACCAATTTTCCATATTTGCTTATCAGGAAGCCCTGAAATTCTGAAAACAGATAATTCTGGATAAGGATAGGGCACGAAAGCATTATACTTTATTCTCTTTTTTGAAGGGACAAGATAATTATTATATAAAATAAACCGACTAATATTTTCTGATTGGTCTATGGAATTTTGGGAATCATCTATTCTAATCCGAAAATAATCTTTTGAGGTGATCAAAAATAAAAGTCGGTATAATATTCGTAAAAGTTTCAGTACCATAAACCTCACTATTTTCACCAAACAATCCAGCGAAGGCAATAACCGTCCTACCATCAACGCTAATAATAAAAGTTTGACCTTTGCCTTTATACCATTCTATACCTATTCCTCCATCTGGCTCTGGCGCAATTTCTGGCATAGGAAAGGTTGTGGGTATTAAGTTTAATAATTTAGTCGCCTCATAGTAAGCCTCATGTGATATTTTATCCGCACCATAACCGTCCCAATTTTTCTCTGAACATTCCTCATAAATTTCTTCAAGTTCTTCAAGCGACTGAACTGTCCAATTCGTCGGTGCTTCATATTTATTAACAAGTGAATCCAAATCCTTGCTTGATGTTAATGTTAAAGTAAAAACGGGATCAGAACCAGTTGGATCAGAATGCTGTTCGTAAAAATATGTCTCAGAAACTTCTCTTATATCAATATAAGTGTGTTGTGCTTTATCTAAATGTTTAGAATTTTCATATTTTTCAAGAAAAAAGTTAGCAGCTATATTTTCTATATCAGGATCCTTTTCTGTTGAATACATTGTTGCTGTGTCATTCATTAATCAACCCTCTAAATGTTTCATTAAGCTATAAAATTCATCACAAAACTGTTTATAATTTTTCAATAATAAATTTAATTTTGATCTATCTTGATGCAAGTTATCAGATTCGTAATTATAGTTAATAACACATGAACCTTTCTTATTAATAATATTAATAGACTTCGCTATTCCACTTATATTCTCAATGCTATAATTTAAAGTAGACCATTTTTTTTCTTTTTTTGTCTGAAGGTATTTTTCTTCAATACGTACTTGGTCCACCTCGAAGTAACTCAATATAGTATCTGGATTTACAATTCGTGATATTAATTCTTCCCCCTTAGAACCGTAATAGATATCACAATTAATATTGACACCAGCGACACTTAATGGCGTGTAATGTAGCTTTTCAAAGATAGTGCTGAAAATATTCAATATTTTTGTTTCATAAATATCTTCTGGTCCGGTTTCTTTAATCTGAAAACGACCCAAAAGTGCGTCTATATTTATATTTTGGAATTTTAATTGTTTAACAACAGGCAAAGCCGGTTGAGATTCCCCGGTAGGTTCTCCTAACTCTAGTTTGCAAACATCGTTTAAGAAATCTGGCGTAAGTATCGCAGGATTAAAGTTGCCAATCGCTACTAAACTAATAAAATTAAAGTTTTTTTCCATTTGTCTATAAATCTTTTTGTTTTTTTATTAATTATAGCATTAATACAACACACATTCAAATATATATTATATATTTATTATCAATCTAAATGTACTGTCAAGGAATTATCGTCATTTCTTCGTAATGACTTAATCTAATCAGTTTAGTTGAGACGCCCGGTAAAGACGGGATTAACCGGACGCCCAGCCCAGCCGCAAAGGAAAGCCGGGCAAAAGCTATCCAAAGAGAACCGAGCAGAATGTTATAGACTCTGGCGGAACACTTATCATTACCCACGGCAAACTTACAAGCGCTCGCTGTTAGGCGTCCTGTTCAGTGACAGGTTCGGTTTTACAATTTCATTTCAACTACGGCGTTTATTCAACAATCGTGAACTTTTCGGCGGAATCAAGGTGTGAAGCAGAATTACCATCGATCACGGTGATGTTATTGCCCTCATTCTGAACAATGAAGGAGAGAACGTCTTCGGAGTCTTTTTTGCTCCACGCTCCGCTATGATGATCTCTGGTTGTGCCAACGAAACAGAGTTTTTTGTTCGTCTTTTCCATCACCCAAATTTCGTATGACATGATTATTTCCTTCTTCTCGCGAACGCTGAAAATGAGCTGACACAAAAGCCATTGAAATATTGCAATTTATGAAAAATCGGCTCGGCTTTTGTGGTCAGTTTAATTTTTTTGTTAGCTGCTGAATTTTCACCAAACATATAGGTTCAATCTTTTGGAATATCCATATCAAATTGTTTATTATGTTCAAGCTCATATGGAGACTCCTTTTTACCACTCCACCAGCTTCTCGCCGAGTTAAATAAGGAGAAAAGGAATTTATGATGTTTTTTCTTAAATTCATTAAGTGTTAATCTATTTCCCCCTCCCGAAGCTCGCCGATAATCTACATGTGAAAGACTATTCCTCATGCCTCTGAATTTTTCTCCAAAATCCTGTGGCACAGGCTCTTGATAGTAACTTATGTGGTTAACCCAGCTGGGTGCTTTACCTTTTTCAATTAACCAACACATGTTGTTCATTAACTTTTCTACCTCAAAGGTAAAAAGATAATCGAGCCGTTCATAACCAATATTCTCCGTCGAACCGTTGCCCCTTTTAAAACAGGCCACATAAAACTCATACAGGTGGACAATAAACTTCGCATATGAACTATATAGTTTCTCCAGAATTTTATAGTCACTATTTCCTTGGATATTAGTTTCGGCAAGTATAATGAATTCATCAAATGCCTGTTCACACAAAGTAAATTCGTGGCACATAGAATCTAAAAACTTTTGATATTCCTCTGTGTTTAGCACAAGCCTCATGATCTCTCCTTGCAGATAACATTGTTAATAGATGTAAAATTTTTCCATGATATAGGATTATATATCTGGAAAATATTTCCACGTATCCGTATATTAAGCTCAACTACGGTAAATAGTTATCCTGAATTCTTTAACTGTTTTATATTATTAATATTTTCTATTTAATAATATAATGAAGATATGGAAATCAAGATAAAATTTAAAACGAATCCAGAATATCGTTTAATGGATCGAGTCCGTGAAGTTTTACGATATTACCTATATTCATACAGGACTGAACAGTCTTACTTTTCCTGGATATTGCAGTATATAAAATTTTATGCCGGCTAAACGATTCATCCCCTATCATTCATCTTGACACAAAAAGAGCCTTTAGTTAGATTATCTCACCTTGAAGCTTTAAATGGAGACCTTTAAGACGGAAAAACAATAATGGGTCAGGTTTTAATTACAGATGTTGCAACTATTACTTCCCTGGGAAATAACCTTGAACAATTATGGCAAGGGCTTATGGCGGGACAGACAGGGATAAAGCCTGTCCGGCATTTTCCGGTTGAAAATTACATCTCGAAGTATGCGGCATGTATTGATGACCTTACCCCATCTGCCGCCAAGCCGGAACATTCAAGGATGCGTAGACTTCTTGACCGATTATTAGAGAGTATTGGCCCGGTTCCCCATGATTCGTTTCTTCTTACAGCAACAACAAAGGCGGGTATTGATGACCTTGAAAAATTGTGCCGAGAAAACCGGGTTGACGCCAAAGATATTATCCTGTCCTCCATAGGGGATATCGTTTCCCAAAAGCTGGGGCTTACTGCAAAAGGTATAAATATAAGTGCATCCTGTGCTTCTTCTGCCATTGCAGTGGCGCGCGGCGCTGCAATGATTGCTTCCGGTAAGGTAGAGTCGGTGCTGGTGTGTTGCCTTGACATTATTACGGAATTTATTTTTTCCGGTTTTTCCTGCCTGAAGGCGTCCTCACCATTTCCCTGCAGGCCATTTGACCGCAGCAGGCAGGGACTTACTCCAGGGGAAGGCGCCGCCGCCATTCTTTTGATGAGCGATGGTCGTGCAAAAAAGGATAACCTTTCCTCTCTTGGTAAAATACTCGGCTGGGGTGTGTCCAACGATGCTACACATATCACGGCGCCTGCACGGGATGCCAGTGGTCTGATGCGCGCTATTCGTCAGGCATTGAAAAGAGCTAATCTGACAGAACAGGAGATAACAACAATTAACGCCCACGGTACAGGCACGGTTTACAATGACTTAATGGAGCTTACCGCTTTCAGGCAGATATTTGGAGAACGCAAAGTTCCGGTCTGTTCCGTGAAAGGCGCAATAGGGCATACTATGGGGGCAGCAGGGGGTATTGAAGTCGCTCTGGGTCTAAAAACCCTTTCAACACAGATTGTACCACCTACTGTCGGTTTTTCCGATCCGGAAACTGGTGCAGAAGGGTTGGTCAGTTCCAAACCAGTACAAATATCAGGCGACTATCTTCTGACAACCAATTCCGGATTTGGCGGAATTAACGCAGCCATCATCATGGCAAGGGAAGGTGCCCGGTGACTGCCTCTATTACCGGTATCGGATGGGTAACTGCCGCAGGCATGGAATGCGGCAGGAAATCTGACGGCTTCTCCATGCCGGCAGGCAACCTGCCCAAAATTACCGGTATGGCGGTTTTTAATAAACCGTCTAAGCAGATTGGAAGAATGGATGAATATTCCAGGCTGGGCCTTGCAGCTATTGCATTTGCTTTAAAAGACGCAGGTCTGGAAAAATGGAAGAAAAAGCGTGATATCGGCATCATTGCTTCCACGGTATATGGCTGCCTTCATACAGACATCGATTTTTTTAATACAGTCATACCGAATGGAGGACTCATGGCCAGTCCAAACCTCTTTGCCTATACTCTTCCCAACTGTTTCCTTGGTGAAGCGGCCATCCATTTGGGCCTGACAGGAGAAGGTTTTGTAATAAACGATCCGTCAAAAGCAAGGCTGGCGAGTTTACAAATTGCCCTGGATATTATAGCCTGCGGAGAAACTGAAAAGATGGTATGTGGTGTTTGCGATCTGGGTCGCCCGCTTATTTTTGGGCAGGGCAAAGAGGTGCCGCCAGGCTCACTTTTCTTTGTTATTGAAAAATCGCCGGAATCAAACCTATCCGCATATGGAGAACTTAGCCTGGATAAAGATGATTCCATAAGTTTTAATAAAAAGAAAATATCCGATTTAACGTCTTTGGTAAATGAATGTCTAATCAACAAAAACCGAAAGTAATAATCGTCATACCTGTTTACAATAATTCTACTACCCTGCCTGGCGTTGTAGATGGTACTCTGGCAGTACATGATGATGTCATTGTAGTAGATGATGGTAGTACTGACAAAAGCGCCGATACCCTGGCAGGACTTAACGCACAGCTTATTCACCACGAGAAAAACCTGGGCAAAGGTGCTGCTATTAAAACAGCAGCCCGGGCTGCGAGCAAGTTGGGGATGACCCATATTGTGACCGTAGATGCAAACGGCCGGTATGACCCTACCGATTTTCATCTTTTTGCCGGAGCTTTAAAGGAAAACACGGACTCCATTATTATCGGCAGACGGAATTTTCAAAAGGCAGGCGCGCCTTTCTTATATCGGTTCAGCCTGCGTCTGGCCAATTTCTGGTTTCAAGTGCAAACCGGCGTAAACCTTGGGGATGTCCGCTGTACATTTCGTGCATATCCGCTTGCAGTGCTTGAAAATTTAACCTTGAGAACCAGGCGGAATTCATTTGAAGTTGAAGTGCTGACAAAAGCGGCCTGGGCCGGGGTAAATTTAAAGGAAGTAAATATTTCTTCTTATTTCCATCAGCCTGAAAAGCAAAAATTTAATTTTGATTTTCTCATGGATAATTTGCGAGTTACTCTTTTTAATTTTCACCTTACCATGCGTTCAATCGTTCCATGGCCCCATCAAAAACTTATAAGCAAAGATCTGTCCGGAGAAAAAATCAGTGTATTACATCCGCTACGATCCATTAAAACGCTGCTTACTGA
>Ga0255400_10128_pt1 | contig 9828 bp, 10 predicted proteins | sample ANMaggSeSYBR01G7_FD_182117 | JGI IMG/M metagenome (GOLD analysis project Ga0255400, IMG submission 182117) | Sediment cell enrichment communities from methane seep in Santa Monica Basin, California, United Staets - ANME aggregate JGI... | ecosystem: Environmental > Aquatic > Marine > Cold seeps >... | reverse complement strand
GCCTTGGTATAGATACTAATAATCTTGTCAGGGCAAAAACGCTCATCATAAACGGCTTTAATTCCGAGCCCGGCATTAGTGTTTATGATCATCTTTTACGTGATCATCAAGAGACTCTTGAGCGGGGTCTTGAACTTGTACGAAAACTTGTTTTCCCTTCTTCTACTATACTTGCAGTCCCCGGGCGAAGTACTGCCTACCTGTCCGGATGTATGACCTTTCATATCAAAACTTTTTATCCCAACAGTCTTAACCGTGTTGTAGTTAAATTTGTAACAGGTTTCGATAAGCCTGAAAACGTTACGACTGTGTCTATACCACAGTTATATTTTATTGGGAGAATCGTCGAGACCGGCCTGCCCCTTACGGAGACCATTATAACAATAGGAAAGATCAATTACCGGGTTAAGATCGGTACTCCTGTTAGGGTGATATTGGAATATGCAGGTATCAACGTCCAGCCGGGGGATCGAGTTGTTTTAGGGGGACCTTTTCGAGGAAGTGCGGTTTACAGTCTGGATCAGGGCGTGGATAAGGCTTCTTATGGAATTTTAGTCATTCCTAAAGATACGTTTTTACCTGTTACCGACGCACCCTGCTTAAACTGCGGAGAATGTGTACTCAAATGTCCGGCTCGCATTATGCCGAATATAATCAGCCGTATGGCAGAGTTCGGGCTGTTTGAAAAGACCATAAAGTATGGCATAGAATCCTGTCTTGAGTGCGGGCTGTGCACATATTTCTGTACGGCAAGGCGACCGGTCCTCCAGTATATTCGTTTGGCAAAAGATGAACTTGCAGCACAAGAAAGCAATAAGAGGTAGGCTTATATGGCAAGTCAGATAAAAAAACCCTTTATCAGCGAACCTGTTCTGACTGTTTCCACTGCTCCGCACTGGCATTGCGGCCGAAGTGTTTCAGGGCTGATGATGGAAACCATCCTGGCGCTTTTGCCCGTGGCATTTTTAGCAATCATGCAATTTGGCATTGAAGCCGCCAGGGTCGTGGCTCTTTCATGTGTCGTAGCAGTTGTAACAGAGGCCATATGCCTGAAAATCACAGGCCGGGATGCAAGCATTGATGATTACAGCTCTTTGCTTACAGGGCTTTTGTTCGCCTTTCTTTTGCCTGCATCTGCTCCATGGTGGCTTGTGATTGTCGGAAGCAGCCTCAGCATCATTTTAGGCAGAATTCTTTTTGGCGGACCTGGAGCCAGCCCTTTATGCGCCCCTCTTGTGGCCTGGGCTGTATGTAAAATTTCATGGAAATATCTCATGGATATAGATTTATCCATGCTCAACACGGAATATTTATATCCTTTAAGTCAACTCAAGCTTTATGGTCCTGAGGCCGCTTCCGGATTTAATTACCTGGATCTTTTTTTAGGAAAACAGCTTGGTGGTTTGGGTGCCGTACAAATTGTGGGTATTCTTCTGGGGGGTCTCTATCTGATTGGGCGAAAACATATTCGTATTCATATACCCCTGGCGTTTCTATCCGGAGTGTTTGTGACAGCCCTGATCTATTTTTTTATAGACGATACAAGGTATGCAAACCCGTTTTTTCATCTTATTACCGGAAGTGTGATTTTCGGAGCCTTTTTCCTGGCTACCGATTCCGCTTCTTCGCCGGTGGGACATATACCCATGATTCTTTTTGGACTGATAGGGGGGGATTTTCGTAATAATCATTCGGGTTTATAGTGTTTATCCGGATGGAGTCCCTTTTGCTATATTACTTGCAAATCTATTAACACCGATTTTGGATAAAATACGGCCTAAGCCCTTTAAAACAAAGTGATGAGTCATGCGTGAAATCATCAAAATGATATTAGTCCTGTCAGTGATTTGCCTGGTTGCCGGACTCCTTCTGGGAACCGTTAAACAGGCCACCCTCAGCCGAATTGAAGAACAGGTACTTATCTGTGTTCAGGGGCCGGCCCTTAATAATGTTTTAAAGAAATTTGATAATAATCCCATCGCGGACAGGCAACAATTTAAAGTCGGCAAAACAGATACTCAGGTCACAGTCTTTCCTGCCATAAGCAAAGGTTATATTACAGGAGTTGCCATAGAAGGATTCGGAAAAGGGTATGGCGGCGACATCGGCGTCATGGTGGGCTTTGATTTAAAAAAGGATGAATTAACCGGTATCGGCATCACTACGATGAAAGAAACCCCCGGCATCGGCACATACATTAGTAAAAACGATTTTACAGAGCAATTTTTCGAACATCCTATGAGCAACCTGGCACTTAAATCACAAAAGGGTGATATTGACGCAGTTTCCGGAGCTACATTTTCATCAAAGGGAGCGGTGGATGCCGTGCAAAAATCGGTAGAAATTTATACGACCTTAAAGCCTGAAATTTTAAGGTCATGGAAACAGACTGAATAAGGAAGATCAAAATGAACCGCATATGGAAGGAATTTTCAAAGGGACTTTGGCTGGAACTGCCGCCGTTTAGGCTACTCCTTGGCCTGTGTCCTGTCCTGGCAGTTACCAAGACGGCGTATAATGGTTTTGGTATGGGTTGCGCTGTAATATTTGTGCTGACTTTGTCGAATCTAATCATTTCACTGGTTCGCAAGATAATTCCCCCTAAGGTTCGTATCGTATGTTTTATTGTTATTACAGCCTCTCTTGTGGTTACGGTGGAGCTGCTCATGCAGGCTTTCACCTATCCTCTATACCAGGAGCTAGGGATTTTTGTACCCCTTATTGTTGTAAACTGTCTTATTTTAGGCCGAGCTGAGGCATTTGCCTCAAGAAATCCGGTTCACCTGTCTGTTGCCGATGCTCTAGGGATGGGATTTGGCTTTACTTTGTCACTGACGTTTCTCGGCGGTGTCCGGGAAATCTTTGGCTACGGAACTTTTTTTGGCAGGCCCTTCATGTGGGCGGAGTTTAAACCCTTCACATTTATGGTAGAAGCCCCTGGAGCATTTATATGTTTAGCAATGTGTCTTGCAGCCATGAATTTTATTACCACATGGCAAAGTAAAAGGTTTTAGTCATGACAGATTATTTCATGCTTATTATTGCAGCAATTTTTATAAATAATATTGTTTTAGCCCAATACCTGGGGAATTGTCCTTTTTTAGGCACTTCAAAGTCAATTGATGTAGCAGTCGGTATGGGAGCGGCAGTAGTATTTGTTTCAGTGATGGCTGCTGCCATTACCTGGCCGATACAAAAATATATCCTTGAACCCTGGGGACTCGTCTTTTCGCAGACCATTGTATTTATAATGGTTATTGCTGCCCTGGTGCAGTTTGTAGAAATGTTTTTGAAAAAGTCTATTCCACCTTTATACGAAGCGCTGGGCATTTTCCTGCCGCTTATAACCACAAATTGTGCAGTATTGGGTATTGCGATTATTTGTCAGCGAAAGGAATACACCTTTTTAGAATCTATGGTGTTTGCACTGGCATCCGGTGCAGGTTTTATGCTTGCGCTTGTAATCCTTTCATTGATTCGTGAGCGTTTAGAAATTACGCGTATCCCGGACGCGTTCAAAGGAACGCCTATTGCTCTTGTAATAGCAGGACTGATGTCTCTGGTATTTTTTGCGTTTCAGGGAATGGTTTAAAATAAAAAAAATTGGTGACCTTATGATAACCTCGTCAGCACTTTTACTTTTAGGCCTGGGGTTTTCTGCGGCAGTGATTTTATCTGTTGCTTCAAGGCTTCTGTATGTGAAAGAAGATCCACGCATACGGGACGTTGAAATGGCTTTGCCCGGCGCGAATTGCGGTGGATGCGGACTTCCCGGTTGTGCCGCGGCTGCCAAAGCAATTGTTGAAGGCAAAGCTCCGGCAGATGTGTGCATTGCAGGGGGAATGGATACAAACCGAATGGTTGCTGAGGTAATGGGCCTGAAGGTGGAGTATAAGGAACCTCAGATTGCTATGGTCAGATGTATTGGCGGAAAACGAGCTGACCAGCTTTACATTTATGAAGGTGCTCAAGACTGCAGGGCACAGGCGCGTCTCTATGAAGGCAGCAAACAATGCACATTTGGATGTTTAGGCCTGGGCTCATGTGTCAAAGTCTGCCCTTTTGAAGCCATTCACATGGGACCGGACGACCTGCCGATAGTGAATCCAAACAGATGCAAGGGCTGCGGTCGTTGTGCAGATGTCTGCCCCCGCGGTGTAATTTCCATTGTTTCAATGACCGCCAGGCTGCTTCATTTCAATGAAGAAAGCGATTGTTTAGCACCATGTATACAGAGATGTCCCGCTCAAATCAACGTTCCCCTGTATATCCGCAAGATTCGAGAAGGAGATTTGGCAGGAGCATTATTAACCATCAAAGAACGCAACCCCTTCCCTCTTGCATGCGGCAGGGTCTGCTTACATCTTTGTGAAAATATATGTCGCAGAAATATTGCGGATCACGGCGTAGCCATTAACCGCCTGCAACGTTACCTGGGGGAATGGGAAATGAATTCCGGGACTCGCCTACCCATCACATGTGCGCCCGACACAGGTCGTAAAGTTGCTGTTGTGGGCGGGGGACCGGCTGGATTGTCCTGTGCGTATTTTTTAAGAAGGCTCGGGCACCATCCTGCAATATTTGAAGCCATGCCTAAACTGGGGGGAATGCTAAGATACGGAATCCCCGAGTACCGGATGCCGAATGATATTCTTGATTGGGAAATCGAAGGGATTTTAAAGCTGGGTATAGAAACTAAAACGGGTGTAAAGCTTGGAAAGGATTTCGACTTAAAGGGCCTGGAAGATGATGGGTTTGAAGCCGTCTTCCTTGGAATCGGTGCGTGGACAGTGCCGCCCCTCGACATTCCAGGGGAAGAGGCAAACGGAGTAATAGGTAGTGTGGATTTTTTAACCTCCGTGGGAATAAAAATCAAAACCCTTGCCAACCAGCGGGTAGTCGTTATAGGCGAAAGCAATACAGCTGTGGATTGTTCCAGGAGTTCAATTCGTCTGGGTGCAAAATCCGTAACCGTTATATGCCCCTGCATTAAGAAAGATATGTCGGCAAATAAAAAAGATGTAGATAGGGCTATGGAAGAGGGAGTACAGTTCCTCTTTTTAACGGAACATACCAGGGTGACTTCTGATGAAAGCGGCGGTGTCACGCATTTGGAGTATATCCGGATGGAACTGGAAGAGACAGGCAAACCAGGCAAAAGCAAGGCTGTATTAATACCCAACTCGGAGACTCTCATAGATGCAGACATGGTTGTTGCGGCCATAGATCGCAAGCCTGACCTTTCCTGTCTGCATGACGATGAAAAAAAGGTTATATTTGAAATAACTAAAGAGAATAATCTTGCGGCCGACAGAGATACTATGCAGACCTCCGTGAAGAATGTCTTTACAGCAGGAGATCTTCATACAGGGCGAGCATGGGTGGTCATGGCTGTTGGCGGAGGGCGTCGCGCTGCCCGGTCAATCCATTTTTATTTGACCCAGGACAGCATTCCTGTGCCGGAAAATCTGCAAAGCAAGATTATTCCTGAAACCATCCTCAAAGATGTAAAAGTCACTGATAACATTCCGAGAGTCCAGATTAGTGAAGTCCCGATAGAGATGCGCATACAATCTTTCACTGAGGAGGTAAAGGGGTCTATTTCAGGTGAGCAAGCCAAGCTGGAAGCCTGTCGTTGCCTGTACTGCGGTCTGGTTTGTTACGACCAGGAAAAAGATCTGGTTAAACCGATTTATGCAGGCTTTAGAAACAGTAAATAATAGGCACCCGGCTACGCCGAGGCAGGGAAAGGCACAAAGGCAGACGGCATAAGGGAAGGGCCGGGCGTAAAGATCACTATTTTTACTTCCGCCTTTGTGCCTCTGTGCCTTCTTCCTTTCACTTAATCATCGCAGGATGGGCACACACCTTCTTTTTTCAAAATCGCTTTGCCCTTTTTAGACGATAAGAAATCTAATAAGGCCTTTGCATTGCCGGCAGGCTTGCCAATTGTAATATACGAAAATTGCTGGTAGTAAGGATATTTTTTATCCTTAGTTGAAAGGCCGTTTATCTTAAGCGTCTTTATTCCATTTTGTTTTAATACCGCTCCCTGGGAGATAAAGGATATCGCATACGGAAAATGTTTAACAGCCTCAATGGCAAAGGTTGACCTGTACGTCATAAAGTCATAGGTTATCTTTTTTCTTTTCATTACTTTACTGGAAAAATTATTATATGCTGCAGTGGATTTGCCGGGAACAATAACAGTTATGCGCTTATCCGGCCCTCCCACTTCCTTCCAGTTGGTGATATGACGGTTGAATATTTTTTGAAGCTGTCTTCCGGATATATTATCGATATTAACTTTTGAATTTACAATAATCGCCAGAGGATCTTTGCAAAAAGGCGTCACTACACACCCTTTTTTCTTTTCTTTCTTAGATAATTTTCTGGCAGAACTGGCAATATCACAGGTTCCGTTAATAAGACGCTTCACGGATATATAAGAAGAACAAATAGTTAAATCGACTTCTATTTCAGTTGCCCGCTTGAATTCAGGCATCATTTCTTTCCCTAATGCCTCGTAAATTTGTGCAGAACAACTAATTCGCAATCTTTCTTTCGCTTTTGCAGTTGAATCAAATACCATTGATCCGAACACAAAAAGCGCAATAACTACCATCGGAATTATAATTATTTTTCCCTTCATACTATTTTCCTCCAAAGTTTATGCTTTTTTATTATAAAATTTGATGAACTCGTAAAAAGCCAAAAACCCCCTTTTCTTGTTAAAGATCCTGCTTCTTTGAGCGGGGAGGGGAAATCAATTTTTTTACAAGACCATCAAGATTTAAAGCAATAACATAAAATATAAACGGGAGCAATGCTAAAGCACAAATTGTAAAAAAGGGGCCTGATATTCTGATTTTTTACTAAAGTCAAAGTGGATTTATGCCGATATGGAAATAAAAGAAAAGCCATGGACTGAAAGGCTGGTTTAAATGAACGAAATGGAATATTGTTGCGAATGTGATGAAGCGATTAAATCTGACCCCATCTATGATGAGTCAGTCACTGGAGATGAAATCGGTCCTCTTTGTAGAAAATGCCACAAAAATTTAGTAGATGAAGGGATAATAGAAAGAGGTGTACATATTAAGCATTTTCATGGTTAATAACGAAGGACAGTACTAAAGGCTTGCTTAAAAATATATTTACATTCTGATGAGGCGATCTATTCCGTATGGCTTCGTTGCTCATCGGCTGAACAACCCGCTATTCGTCTTCCTCGCGTCTTGACAACTGAATATGTGAGTTCATTTTAAAAGAGTTCTAAAAAATCAGAACTACTTCTCCAATTGATGCAAAATTTGAGCTATAAGTGATGCTGCCTGATAATTGCCTTGACAGGAATATTTATTTCCAATATAATCTGTTAGATAGATTTGCTAACGATGGTAATTGATAATATTGCCATTACAGCTTATTAAAAAAAAGGTAATGATTTACAGGACGGCGCGTGTTCAATATTTGGCGTAAACGGGTACGAAAAAGTAAAATTTTTAAATGGAAAGATGATGGACATATTATCTGACGATATTACTACTTTGGTCTTCGTCCGTGGCTGCTCTGAAGCTTGTAATTTTAAGAGCCTTTATAACGGGATTGTTCTTATTTAAATCCGTCAAAGCCTTTTTTATAGCCTTTTTCTTCTCTTCCGGAAGAGAACGCTTTACTGACAATGCCCAGTTCGGAAGCCATGCCGATCTGTTTATTACCTTGATCATGGAAGGCGGTACAAATTTGTCTGCCATGTGCAGTGCTGACTCCCGTATAAAGCCTGCATCTACATCACCGGTATAAACGGATAAAATCACATTTTCCTGTTTATTATCTACAGCCTCTGATACCTGGCAGTCCTTTTCCACATCTAAACCGTTTTGTATCAAAGTCAATCTCTGTGATAGATATCCGCCTGCAGATGTGCGTCCTACAATAGATATCCTCCTGTTTTTCAGATCATTAACAGAAACAATGTCGCTATCGGATCTGACAATAATGATGCCGCGAAATTTGTCTCCACCTTTCCCCTTAAGGGCCATGGCGAGAACTTCGTGTGTCTGGGAAACCAGGACATAGATATACGGATTTTCATATCCTATCTCTATGACGCCATTTTTAAGCTGTTTTTCGTACTGGGCAAAATTATTAATGATAATCGGCTCTATGGTTACACCTGCCTTTTTGGATAAATACCCGGCCAGGGGACTTATTCTTTTGTTTATTTCTTCAGAGGAATACCTGGGGAGCATGGAAAGCTGGTAAGTCTCTGCAGCCAGTGTTTCCGTTAAAAGGCATATTGCAAATAATACCAGTATTAAAGCCGGTACTCTTTTCATCATTTTCTCCCTCACGTTGATCTTCGTTATGGCCTATCTGTTTCTCAAACGTTCAATGGCTGACTGGACTGAAAAACGCATCCTCTCCAGTGAAGCCGCAAGCTCTGCAATCTCTCCCCCCCCCTTCACGCTGATGGGGTGATCAATTTCACCAAGACTGATCCTTTGCGCTTCATCTGTTAACACCCTGATCGGGCCTGAAATGTTTCGTGCAATCAATAAAAAACTCAGGCTTCCCAGAATTGCCATTACAGCCAGAATTATAAAAAGGGGTATCATACTCTTGCGAACCGCTTTATCCACGTCTTCAGTAAATATTCCAACGTGAGCTTCACCGCCGGTATTGCCGATGAAAAACGGCCACATCGTGTATCTTTTGCCCCCCCACAATGAGGTCTTTTGCGCTTTCTTTTTTTCCTTTGGGAATGCGGTTTTGTAAGGATAATCCTTTGGGAAAACCCTGCTTTTTAACCTTTGCAGTAAAACCAGGTGAAAACCGTTTTAGATCACCAAAGATTCCGGCAATAACTATCCCTTTTTTGTTAAGGACAGATACATAAGCTACACCGGGCAACTTGGAATTGTTTTCAGCGGTTTGGTTGACACGCAGATAATTGCGCAAAAGAAGAGGCTGCAGCACCGCGGCACTAAACGAACTGGAGATAGAGTATGTTCTCAAACTGATCTGTTCGGACATTAACGGCGGAATGTATTTAAGGTAAACAAATGTAAGAACAGATCCCATAATGACAACAAAGGCCAGAAACATTATAAGGAGTTTTATTCCGATTGTTAGACCGCTTGAACCCGAAGTCTTTTTTTTAGACTTATCTTTTGGTTTTAATCCTGATTTCAAACCTGGTTTAAAACCGGCAGGTGGCGGTTTCCTGACGGGTTCCTCACTAATGGGCGGTCTGAATTCCTGAGCAAGCGTCTCATCTTTAGGTGCAGTCTCGGAAATTGAAGTCAGGGAAACCAGATCTTCAGATATCTGTTCCTTTTCTTCTACAGGTTCCGGCTTTATTATCTCAATCACGCTGTCACAGGATTTGCATTTAACACGTGCTTTTTCCCCTTTTAGTTTTGTTTCATCAATCCTGTATTTTTTGCCGCATTCCTCACATCTTACAATCATGAATGGGTCCTCCGGTTAATTGTTTATAAACCATATCTACTTAATTCTTGTCAGCACGGTCTGAATAAAAGATGTTCTCTTTTGCTCATCTGCAATCTGTCGGGAAAGCATTTCAATCAGTTCCGCCGCACGATTCACGGGGATTGCTGATGGATCATGAGGCATGTCTCTTATCGCATCCTCTACCATAACCTGGGCTATAGGGCCCGCGATTATAGATAATTGATCAGTTAAAAAGTCGAAAAATTCCTTGTCAAGTACAGGCATGTCCTCCTCGACCGTTTCGATCAGCTTAAGTTTCCCCAGCTTCGATATAACCGACCTCATTTCAGACATGTTTATCCCGATTTC
>Ga0255400_10127_pt1 | contig 9828 bp, 8 predicted proteins | sample ANMaggSeSYBR01G7_FD_182117 | JGI IMG/M metagenome (GOLD analysis project Ga0255400, IMG submission 182117) | Sediment cell enrichment communities from methane seep in Santa Monica Basin, California, United Staets - ANME aggregate JGI... | ecosystem: Environmental > Aquatic > Marine > Cold seeps >... | reverse complement strand
TCTAATTCTTTAGAAAGAATTTTTATAATTTAAACCTTTATCAACATCAATTGTAGCTAATATTTACTGCTCCCGAAAAATTCAAAAAACCACAAAAGGTGAAGTTTGTCTTCTTTGTCTGTAGGAAATTTCCTTTATCTATTACATCATTGTATATTTAAAAATGTTAACTTTTATTTTGTTACCTATACACCAAATTTATTTCTCCTTATTTGCTCAGTTATAGACTGATCAGTTGTTATTTGATATCCTGTTAAAGGGTAAAGACGTTCATGAATTGCATCAATAATCCATTCTTTTTGAGGGAAGAAAAGGGTCTCTATTTCCGCAGCAGGAGTAATCCAATTACGTGAACCAATTACTGCTATCGGGGCATCAAGATAATCAAAGACAAATTGACCAATATTTGAAGCGACGGTATGTGAAAAAGATGCACGTTCACAGGCATCAGAAACAATAAGTACTTTACCAGTCTTTTTTGCAGATTCAACAAGAGGATTATAATTTAGAGGATTAATAAATCTTAAATCAATTACCTCTGTGGAAATATTATATTTTTTTTCTAATTCATTTGCCGCTTCAATAACCGGATAAAGGGTCGCCCCTATGGTAATGATAGTAATATCCTTCCCCTCTCGTCTAATTACCGATTCACCTTCCGGTACTTCATAATAATCCTTAGGAACTCCTTTAGAGACAAAGTACTCACCAATATCATATAGTTTTTGACTCTCAAAGAATATTACCGGATCTGTTCCTCGAAGAGCAAGATTCAACATTCCTTTAGCATCATAAGGAGTTGCTGGAAACATTACTTTAAGTCCTGGTATATTGGCAACTAAAGCACTCCAGTCCTGGGAATGTTGAGCTCCATATTTATTTCCTACAGAGACTCTGACCACTAATGGCATAGTAAGTTCTCCGGCAGACATAGACTGCCACTTGGGAACTTGATTAAAAAGTTCATCTCCTGCTCGACCCATAAAATCACAATACATTAATTCTATTACAGCACGACCCCCACTTAAGGCATATCCCACTCCGGAACCTACTATAGCTCCCTCTGAGATAGAAGTATTGAAAAGTCGATGATAAGGTAGGGCTTCGGTTAAACCACGATATACCCCAAAGGCTCCACCCCAATCTCGGTTCTCTTCTCCGTATGCAACCATGGTAGGATCTTCATAAAAACGATAAAGCATCGCTTCAAAAATGGCATCACGATAAGAAAATACTTTTACTTTAGGAAGAGACTTTCCCTTCTCATTGAGACCAAAACGGGATTTACGGTTAATGGATAAAAGTCGGGAATTTTCTTTTTTAGGAATTAAAACTTCAGATATACGATCTTCCATTTTATCTTTGTATTGATTGGAAAACATTACCTTTTCAATAAAATCACCTTCAATTCGAGGTGAAATTTCCAAAGAAGAAACCAATTTTAATGCTTTAGTTATTTTTTGTTTTACTTCACTTTTAAAATCTTCCACTTGATTAGAAACCAGGATATTATTTTTCTTAAGATACTCTTCGTATTCTTTAATACAATCAACTTTTTGCCAAGCAGCAATTTCCTCTTTAGTCCTATAAGAAGAAGCATCTGATGGTGAATGACCGGAAATCCTATAAGTAATAGTATCTAACAAAACCGGGCCTTCCCCGGCAAGAAGAATTTTCTTTTTTCTTTCAATAGCATCAGCTACCGCTAAAGGATTATAACCATCAACTCTTTCTGCATGTAAATTTTTAGAATTTACTCCTGCCCCTACCCGAGCAAGGATATCATAACCCATAGTTTCTCCTGAAGTTTGTCCCCCCATCCCATAAAAGTTATCAAAAAAAATTAAACATAATAGGAGGGGCTCCTCCTATTTTTTTATCCCAAAGAGTATGATATTGATCCATGGAAGCAAGGGTTAATGCCTCCCACACTGGTCCACAACCCATAGAGGCATCACCTATATTACAGATTACCACACCCGGTTTTCGGTTAATTCTCTTAAACAAAGCAGAACCCACACCGATATCAGCTGAGCCTCCTACAATGGCATTATTAGGCATGCTACCAAAAGGAGTAAAGAAGGCATGCATTGAACCACCCATACCTTTATTAAATCCGTTTGACCGTCCAAATATCTCAGCAAGAAGTCCATAAAGTATAAAATCTTCCGCAAGATCTCTTGTGCTCCCTTTGCTTCCTTTTTCTACAACTTTAAGACAGGCACTCCCTGAACAAGTTTTCATAATCTTTAAAAGTTCATCTTCGCTAAGTTGATCAATAGCGGAAAAACATTTGGCTATAATCTCTCCATGACTACGATGAGAACCAAAAATAAAATCATTAATATCTAAATGGACAGACTGTCCTACAGCGGCAGCTTCCTGTCCGATAGATAGATGAGCTGGTCCCCGATGATTATAGGCAATACCGGCATAAGAACCTTGAATCTTAATAGAATTAAGCATAGTCTCAAATTCTCTAATCATAAGCATATGATAATAGATTTGAATTAGTTTTTTCTCTCCAAATTTTTTCAGTTCTTGAGGAAAATCCGGATTATATTGATTTACCGGAATATCCTTAATTTTAATAAATTGCGATTTTCGAACCTCTTCTGGTTTAACAAATATTGACTTAGGCATAATATTTCCTTTCTATAAAAATCCTAAATAATCTCTTTAAAATTAATTATAAATATCTATTTATTACTTTCTTCTTTAAAGCATTGCTCAAACTTAGCAATAGCTAAAGAAAGTTCCTTGAGAAACTTTGCCGCTGGAGCACCATCTACTGCTCGGTGATCAAAAGTAAGAGATAACCCTAAATAAGGAGCTAATCTCACTTCATCTTCTTCCCTGATCGCTTTGAGCTGAATATTACATATCCCTAATACAGCCACTTGCGGTAAATTTAATACGGGAGTAAAACTTTCTATTCCTAAAGGACCAAGATTGGTAATAGTAAAAGTCCCTCCCGTTAATTCATCAGGTTGGATAGTACCTTGCAAACAGGCACTGCTCAACCGTTTGGCTTCTTGGGAAATTTCTTTCAAAGATAGAAGATGAGCATTACGAATTACTGGAACCATTAACCCCTGAGGGGCATCTACCGCAAAGGCTAGATGTACTCGCTCAAATTCCAGTATTTTATTATTAAGAAAATAAGCATTTAAAGCCTTAAATTTAAGCAGAGTTTTTACTGTAATATAAATTATCATATCATTAATAGTGATGCCTTGCAGACCTGTTTCTGGAGGACTAACTTTTAATTTCTTCCTATAAGAAAGCAGATCAGAAGCATTGGCAGAAGAATTTAGAGTAAGTTGGGCAGTAGTTTGTAAAGATTTTAACATATTTTCCGCAATAACTTTTCTAACCCCCTGTACAGGAATTTTTTTAACAGGTCCGGGAAAATTTTCTTTGCTTGATGTTTGGGTAGCTGGAATAATTTTTTGGAGTTTAGATAAAGTATTTCTTACATCTCTTTCTATAATTCTTCCTCCTGGACCGCTTCCTCTACTAATCTTAGAAATATCTATTCCTTCTTTTTGAGCTAAACGCCGTGCCCGGGGAGATATAGATGCTACACCCCCAACAAAAGGCTTTTCTTTAGAAGAAGCTATTGGTTTTTTCATTTTAATATTTTCTGTTTCTTCTTTGATTTCTGGAGCCGAAGTTTCCTTTGGCATAAAAGAAGTGATATCCTCTCCCGATTGTCCGATAAGGGCAATAGTAGAAAGAACTGGAACATCATCTCCTTCTTTAAAAAATATCTTTAATATAATCCCTTCTTTAAGGGCTTCAATTTCAAATACTGCTTTATTAGTTTCTACTTCACAAATAGGTTCATGGGCACTTACTTTATCTCCTTCTTTTTTCTTCCATTTAAGGATAAGGCAAGATTCTACTGTCTCTCCTTGCCTAGGCATAAACACAGGTGTAGCCATTTTATTCCTCCTTGTGTTAATTCGTATGTTTAAATTCACAAAGTCTAAAAATTAAGGAAAGCTATGCTAAACAAATTTATAAACATATTTTTCAAGAATAATTATTTCATTAAAGACGGTAACCACAAAGACAAAGAAGGAATATAGGTAATCATCATTAAAGCAATTATCATTGCAACGAAATAAGGTAAAAATCCTCTGAAAACATCTTTCATATTTATCTTTGCAATCGAGCAAGTTACAAAAAGACATGCTCCAACAGGAGGAGTAAAAAGTCCAATGCCAAGATTTGCCACAACAATTACGCCAAAATGGATTAGATCTATACCTACATGCTCTGCAATAGGGGCAAGTACGGGAATAAAAATAAGCATTGCAGGTGTCAAATCGAGAAAGGCACCTGCAATTAGTAATATAATATTAAATAAAAAAAGCAAGAGATATCTATTGCCTATTGTACTAAGTAAATAATCTCCAATAATTTGGGGCAATTGTTGGCTAGTAATGATCCAACTAAAAATTGTAGCTGTTGCAACCATAATCATTACCATGCCATTTATTTTTATTGTTTCAAATATAAGTTTCGGGATTTCTCTAATTTTACTTGTTTTATAAACAAAATAACCTAATATAAAAGCATAAACAATAGCAACCACTGCTGCTTCTGTAGGTGTAACTATTCCAAATATTATTCCCCCAAGTATTATTACAATTGTAAACATAGGAAGTATTCCATCAATTAATATTTTTAAACTCTTTGTAAAACTATATTTTTCTTCCCTTGGATAATTTCTTTTTTTTGCTAAAATAAAACTTACAAACATTAACATAAAACCTACTAGTACCCCTGGAATTGCACCAGCGATAAATAACTTCCCTATAGATTGATTTGTAATGATGCCATATATAACCATTGGAATACTTGGAGGTATTAGAATTCCAATAGTTGAGGAAGTTGCTGTAACAGCAACTGTGATATCTTTATCATATCCTTTATCAATCATCGATGGTATAATAATAGAACCTATTGAAGAAGAATCAGAAGTTGCAGATCCAGTTATTCCAGCAAAAAACATACTTGCTACAATATTAACATGAGCCAACCCACCTTGAAATCGACCTACGAAAACAGAAGCAACATTAATAATCTTTTTTGAAATACCACCAGTTAACATTAATTTTCCAGCAAAAATAAAAAAGGGTATTGCTAGAAGAGGAAAACTGTCAATTCCTCCAAACATTCTTTGAGGAACCACAATCAAAGGAACATTGTTTGTTAACCAAATCCAAAAGCTAGCAGATATACCTAATGCAAAACCAATTGGAACAGTTAATACAATCAAAATAAAAAAAGTTATAAATAAAATTAGAAGCATCGATCTTAACCTTTCATTTTTGTAATATTTTCCATTTTATTTTTAACATATCTTCCTGAACTTAACATCATAAAAAAAGCTGAAATTGGAATTACAATATATATATATGACATAGAAATTTGAGTAACCGGTGTAACTTGATTTATAGTTGCAAATACCAATTTTATTCCTTGAAAAAATAGGACAGAACTAAAACTAAAAATAAGAAAAGAAACAAAAATTTCTAAAAAATTATACCATTTTGGAGATAGTTTATTTTTTAATAAATCAAGACAAATATGTTCATTATCTTCTAAAACAATTGCACAACCTAAAAAAGAAATCCAAATAAATAAAAATTTACTTACTTCTAAAGTAAAGCTTATTGGAGCACCTAAAAAATACCTTGATAAAACTTGAAATATTGTTAAAAATGTCATACAGACAAATAAAAAAATAGAAACAATTTTAAGAAAATTATTGAAGAAAAATTTAATGTACTTCATTTTCCTTTCAACTCCAAATTACGATGTTTTATATATCTTATAAATATAGATATTTTGTAATTTTAAATAACATTTACATGTAATAATTTCGAGTAGTGTTTACACTTAGCTTGAAATAAATTAATTATGCGTGTTGTCTTTCTTATAAATTTTTAGTAAACAACCACATTTATAGTATGTGGTTGTTTACTAAAAATTTAATATCCTGTAATCCAATTTCGTGAACCATATTCATTTTTCCAATCTGTTACAAACGAATTCCATCTATTCAGTGTATACGGATTAGTAAAAAATTGATCCCACACATTGAGATTGCAAGTTATTTCATCTACTCCAGCATTTGCAGCTGTAACTAACTGCTTAATACTTCGAACTCCTGCTGCCATAATTTTTGTTTTCTTATTATAATTACTATAAATTTTACACACTTTAGAAAGTAGCTCACCAGTATTAATTTCGCTAATTTCAGTAAGAGGACCAGTAAATATTGCAACATGATCAGCTCCAACTTCTCCAGCAATAATCGCCTCAATTACTGAATGAACAGCGGTTGCACAAACTTTTATACCCTCAGCCTTTAAAGCTTTCATGCCCTTTATACCTTCTGCATTAAAATGGACTTTAACTATAATCTTATTATCTATACCAGCTAAGGCTTTACCTTCTTCTATTATATCTTCTGATTTCGAAGAAGTAACTTGTGCTAAAATAGGTATTTCTACTATCTTGCAAATTTCCTTTAAATTTTTTACGTAATCTGTTTTCAATGAAGCAACCATGGTAGGATTCATTGTTATCCCTGAAAGAATTCCTAATTCAATTACTTTTTTTATTTCCTCTATTTTGCATGAATTAATAAACAATTTCATTTCTTAACTCCTCTTTATGCATAATTTTGACATTCATTATTTAAAATGGAGATTAATTAAATACTAAAACATGTATATTAATCTCCATTTTAAATATAGTCTTCTAAATGTTTTTACTTTTCTGAAACCGAAAGTGCTTCTTCAAGAAGATCAGCACCAATTATTGATTTACTTTTTTCAATAATATCTGCAACTGCTTTTTGGAAAGGAATTAAATCAAGAGTATTAACAACCATTCCCCCTTCTTCAAGTTTTCCAATTGCATCTTTTTCTAAATCAGCCCATAATTGTCTTTCATATATTTGTGTTTCTTTTCCCGATTCTAAAATTATTTTTTGTTGCTCTGATGTAAGTTTTTCATCAAAAAATTTTTTACCCATTACAACAAGATTTAGATCATAAAAATGATTTGTGAGTGAAAGATATTTTGTAACTTCATAAAATTTCATTGCGTATATAGCTACAACAGGATTTTCAGCACCATCTACAACACCTTGTTTTAAGGCTGAATACAATTCTGCATAAGCAATGGGTGTTGCAAGAGCACCGAGAGTATTAAAAGACTCTATCATTATTGGATCACCCATTACTCGAATTTTTAATCCCTTTAAATCTTCCAACCTATTTATAGGACGTTTACTATTTAAAACATGTCTAAAGCCAGCATCGTAATAGGAAATTAATTTAAAACCAGCATCCTCTAATTTTTTATTCAAAATTTGACCAACTTTACCATCTAAAGCTTTAAATATATCTTCTTTATTTGTAAATACATAAGGTAAACTGAAAACACTAAGTTCTTTTACAAAAGGACTAACTGCTGCTGCTGCTGCCTTAGTCATCTCAATAACTCCAGTGAGAGTTCCCTCTAAACTTTCCCGAGCATTTCCAAGCTGGCTATTTGGAAATACTTGTACCTCTATAGCTCCATTTGTTTTTTCCTTTACTAAGTCAGCAAAATACATATGAGCTTTGTATTGTGGATTCTCAATATTTAATTGATCGCTCAGTTTGATAATGATTGGTTTACTTTTTTCCGCTGCAAATAAAGGATTCACTGTTAAACATAGTAGAAATACAAAGATAACAAACACTAAAACATTTCTTTGATTTTTCATTTTTTCCTCCTAATTATTATTTACTTTTTATTGACCTGAAAAATAAAATATAAAGTATTCACTCATAAGTTTTCACAAATTATTTTTATCTAAGTAAATGCATATCTACAATAATTTCACCTCCTTCCTTTCCTTACCGCCCTATAACCACATTTTAAATATACAATAGCCGAAAAAATCATAGAACGTAAACAATAGTATATTACTATTCATTCTTATTATTGAGCAAAAAGTTTTTCTATTTAACATTATCTAAATTATTTAAAAATAATTTTTATAGTAAAAATATTCTCCAGTTCATTTTTTTATTTCATGGGTTAAAAGGTTTTTCAATACATTCTCGATATGTATTTTACTTAACTCATCTGCTCTTGCTGAATCTCCTTGTTTTAGTGCTTCTGTAATTTTTATATGTTCCTCTAAGGCATACTTGGGTCTTCCGAGAATATTAAGTGATATGCTCCGATACCTATGGATCTGGTCGTTTAAGTTTTTTCGAATCTGAATTAATCGGCTATTCCCGCAGATACCTAAGATTAATCCATGAAATTTTTCAGATTCCCTAATAACATTAAAAATATCATCCTTTCTGGCATATTTTTCCATATTTTTATTGATATTTTCTAATTTTTTTATTTTTTCCTTAGTAATTTTAGTAGCAGCCAATTTAGCAGCTAATCCTTCTAAAACAGCACGAATTTGTAAAACCTCTTGAATATCTTCAATTGAAATATTGCTAATTTCTACCCCTTGATTGGGACTTATTTTAACAAATCCTTCAGCAGCTAATTCTCTTATAGCTTCCCTAACTGGGGTTCTGCTTACACCCAACTGTTCCGCAATTTTAGCTTCTGATAGCTTAGTTCCCGGTTTTAATGACCCTTTTATAATTTCTATTTTTAGTGCCCGATAAACTTTTTGGCTTAATAATTCATATCCTTCTATTCTTAAATTATTTTCCACTATTCACATCTCACAATCCAAGATAATTTAAAACATCTATATCTTGAGATATTTAGATTTAATTTGTATAATTGTATACATTATACATTATACTATACTACATTTATTTCAAAAATCCTTCTTTTTTTGGAATATTTTTCAATTTTTTTTAATATTTTCTCTAAAAGTTTCTACAAGCCTTGTTTTGCTTACTCTTTTTGATAAGAAAAAAATGAGGAAACGTGCTGGGTTCCCTCTTTCGAGGGAATGACAAAGGAAGGATATTAAAAATAAAATCCCTTTGAAAGTAGAAAAACAATATTAAAATAAGTAAGTAGAAATTATTATTCTTTTTTTAATATCTTTTTAGCCTTTTCGATAGACTCCTCTACCCTTTTTAAACAAGTTCCGCCGTAAGAGTCTTTAGCCTCAACAGCAGATTGGGGTTTTAATATTCCTAAAGTTTTTTCATCGAAATTTATATGAAAAGATTTCAATTCCGAGAGAGTTAAATCCTCCAAATTTTTTTTATTGTCCAAACAATAAATAACCATACCGCCTACTAATTTATGGGCTTCTCTAAAAGATAAACCCTCTTTCACTAAATAATCTGCTAATTCGGTAGTGGTAGAAAAATCTCCTTTAATGCTCTTCTTCATCTTCCCTTTATTAATATGCATGATCTCTATCATCTTACCCATTAAGAATAAAGAAGTTTCTAAAGTAGATACGGCATCAAATAAAGGCTCCTTGTCCTCTTGCATATCGTGGTTATAAGCTAAAGGTAAGGCCTTCATCGTGGTTAGAAGATTTATCAAATTTCCATAGACCCGCCCGGTTTTTCCTCTGATTAATTCTGCAGCATCAGGATTTTTCTTCTGAGGCATTATACTACTTCCGGTACAGAAAGAATCATCCAATTCTATAAAATTAAATTCTTGCGATGACCATAAGACTAATTCTTCTCCTAAACGACTTAAATGCATCATCAAGATAGCTGAAGCCGATAAAAACTCTAAAATAAAATCTCTATCACTCACTGCATCAAGACTATTTTCTGAAACTTTGCTAAAACCAAGTTGTTTAGCTAC
>Ga0255400_10092_pt1 | contig 9847 bp, 8 predicted proteins | sample ANMaggSeSYBR01G7_FD_182117 | JGI IMG/M metagenome (GOLD analysis project Ga0255400, IMG submission 182117) | Sediment cell enrichment communities from methane seep in Santa Monica Basin, California, United Staets - ANME aggregate JGI... | ecosystem: Environmental > Aquatic > Marine > Cold seeps >... | reverse complement strand
TTTTATCCTGCCGGTTGAGTTTCAAACTGACTGTTATACAGTTCAGCGTAAAACCCCTTTTGTTCCAGAAGGTTCTCGTGCGTACCTTTTTCAACAATATCACCATCACGCATGACCAAAATTATATCGGCATTCTTGATAGTTGACAGACGATGAGCAATGATAAAACTGGTGCGATTCTTCATCAGTTTATCCATAGCTTTCTGGATCAATACTTCTGTGCGGGTGTCAACCGAACTGGTAGCCTCATCCAGGATAAGGATATCCGGGTTGGCCAGGACAGCACGTGCAATTGTTAGAAGCTGCTTTTGTCCTGCAGAGACATTGGAAGCTTCCTCATTGAGCACCATCTTATACCCTTCGGGTAGTGTGCGGATAAAGTGATCCGCATAAGCCATGTCAGCAGCCTGCCTGACCTCTTCATCTGTAGCATCGCTGCGGCCATAACGGATATTTTCGCAGACAGTGTCGTTATACAGCCAGGTATCCTGCAACACCATGGCAAACATTTTGCGCAGATCGTTACGGGTGAAATCTTTAATATTGTGACCGTCCACCAATATTTCACCGCTATTGACGTCATAGAAGCGCATGAGCAGTTTAACCATGGTGGTCTTGCCTGCTCCGGTTGGGCCAACAATGGCGATCTTCTGCCCCGGTTTTACCAAAGCAGAGAAATCGTTGATGATGATCTTTTCGGGGTCATAACCAAAACGGACATTTCTGAATTCCACCTCTCCGCGGGCATGCTCGATCTGGATCGGGTTGGTTGTTTCTGCAACCTCCTCCTCTTCAGCCAGGAATTCAAATACACGTTCTGCCGCTGCCGCTGTTTGCTGCAGGACATTTGAGATATTGGCAATTTGCATGATCGGCTGATTGAACGATCGCACATACTGTATGAATGCCTGGATGTCACCAACAGTGATGGTGCCTCGTATCGCAAGATATCCACCAAGAATAGCGACGGCGACATAACCAAGGTTGCTTATAAGACGCATGATTGGTCTCATCAAGTGAGAAAGGAACTGAGAAATCCATGCTGATGAATAAAGTGTTTTGTTAAGTTTATCAAAGCGTTCTACACTTTTTTTCTCGCCATTGAATGCCTTTAATACAATATGACCACCGTACATTTCTTCAACATGCCCATTGACATGCCCAAGGTAGTCCTGCTGTTGCTTGAAGTACTTCTGCGAAGCTTTCACGATCAGATTGATCACCCCGATGGATAGGGGCAGCGTCAAGATTGCCACAAGCGTCATGGTCCAACTGATAGTTAACATCATGATAAAGATGCCGATAACACTCGTAACGGAGGTGACGATTTGCGACAGACTCTGGTTCAGGGTCTGGCTGACAGTGTCCACATCATTGGTGACATGCGAAAGCACCTCACCCTGACTTGTTCCATCGAAATACTTAAGCGGCATGCGATTGATCTTGGCTGCAATATCCCTGCGGAGTCTATAGGTAATATCCATGGATATACCTGACATGATGTAGCCTTGAATAAAGCTAAAAACCGCTGAGATCAGGTACAAAAAGAGCGTGATCAACAAGATGTTAGAGATATAGGAAAAATCTATGCCCGTACCCGTTCCTGAGATTTGAGCCAATACGCCTTCAAACAGCTTGGTGGTTGCCTTGCCTAAAAGCTTCGGGCCGACAATGGAAAACACGGTCGATACAGCTGCTACCAGTAAGACGATCACAATAGAACGGTTATAGGAACCCAGATAGGCGATCAGTTTACGCATCGTGCCTTTAAAATCACGTGCTTTATCTCCTTTCATCATTGCCATATGTCTACCCCGCCCCATGATGGACCTACCCCTACGCAGTGGTGTTTCGGTCGTTTTGTTTTCGTTCTCTGGCATCGGTTTCTTACTTTTATTGTTTGTTGGATGATTGCTGCTCATGCCAGCTCCTCTTTGCTTAATTGAGATAATGCTATTTCTTGATATGTCTGGCACTGGTCCATAAGTTCTCTATGGGTACCTTTCCCGACGACCCTGCCGTTATCCAAAACGATGATCTGGTCAGCCTTTTTTACCGTTGCGACTCTTTGGGTAACGATCAGGACGGTGCTGTCGCTCATTTTTTCGTTGAGCGCCTTTCTTAAGGCTGCATCGGTCTTAAAATCCAGTGCGGAGAAGCTGTCATCAAAAATATAGATCGGTGGTTTCTTCACCAGCGCACGCGCAATAGCCAGCCGCTGTTTCTGCCCACCAGAGACGTTAGTTCCGCCCTGAGAAATGCTGCCTTCCAAACCATCGGGGTTGGCATATACAAATTCACTTGCTTGGGCGACCTCAACAGTCTCCTGCATGGTTTCAAGGCTGGCATTTTCATCCGCAAATTTCAAATTGGTTTCAACTGTACCGGAAAATAAAGTACCCTTTTGAGGAATATAGCCAATCTTATCACGCAGGTCCTTCTGAGTAACTTTACGCACATCAATCCCGTTGACGAGCACAGCCCCCTCTGTTACATCATAAAAGCGTGGAATCAGATTGACAACCGTTGACTTGCCACAACCGGTAGAGCCAATGAATGCTGTTGTCTCACCGGGCTGGATAGTGAAGTTGAGGTCATGCAGTACGTCCTCCTCTGCATCAGGATATCGGAAAGACACATCACGAAACTCGATCTTATTGACAAAATCTTTTTTGAAAGATTTTGGCTGATCGGGGTCAACAACAATGTTCTTTTTCTCAAGGACATCGGCGATACGATCACCAGAAACTGCTGCCCGGGGAATGAAAATGAACAACATCGCCAGCGCAAGGAAAGCGAAGATGATCTGCATGGCATATTGCAAGAAAGCCATCATGTCACCCACCTGAAGCGCTGATTGGGCGATCTCATTGGCACCAACCCATATGATCAAGACAGACAAACCATTCATGATCAACATCATTGCCGGCATCAATGTCACCATAATACGATTGATAAACAAATTTACGTTGGTTAACTCGCGGTTAGCCTTATCAAAACGCTCCTCTTCAAAACTTTGCTTATTGAATGCCCGGATCACCATCATACCCGATAGATTCTCACGTGTAACAAGGTTCAATCGATCGATCAGTCGTTGGATGAGCTTAAATTTGGGTACAGCGATCACAAATACGACCGCAATCAGACCTAGCAGCAATATGACTGCCAGCGCAATGATCCACCACATGGATGCACTTTTATCAATTGCGCGAATAACACCGCCAACGCCCAGTATTGGGGCATAGATTCCCATACGAATTAGCATGAAGATCACCGTTTGAACCTGGGTGACATCATTGGTTGAGCGTGTGATCAGCGAGGCAGTTGAAAAGCTGTCAAATTCTGTGCTGGAGAAACTTTCCACTTTGCTGAACACAGCCTGGCGCACATCACGCGCAAAGCCTGCGGATGTTTTGGATGCCAGAAAACCAACGGATACAGTACATGCCCCAGCGAGTAAAGATACCAACAGCATAATGCCCCCCACTCGAAGGATGTAATTGGTCTGAAACTGTGCGAGGGCCATCCCCAGAGCTTGATACTCAGTTTTTACGCCTGTTATAGCCGTTTGCTCAAGCATGGTTTCACCAACCGCACTGAGCGTCTCATCAATCTTGGCTGCAATCTGGCTGCGCTGTGCTTCAGGTGCCATTGCCAACATGGAAAATGCGTCCATACCTGCCGGGATATTAGAGAGGTCAAAAGGTAATTCCTCACCCATATTGATGGCTGTTTCGGGGTTTTCGATCATTTGTGTGATGCCGGTAACAATGGCGATAGACTTCCGCATAATGGGAATGAGTTGCTCGGTTGTTGCTTCATCTACATTATTAAGGACATAGACCGGCTGATTAGCTAACTCTGGATATTCTGAGAGATAGGTATCATAATCGGCAGAATTTGCATCAATGAGGGTATAGTTTGCCTGAATCAGGGCTTTCTCATCTGCGCTCATGAATATAAAATACTTATCCATTGACTCCTGGCGCGCAGCTTGCGGCAAAGCGGTTTCTATGCCAGACTGCTGGATGCCTACATTGACGATCCTGGAGAGATAGTCAGGCAATGCCAGGTCTGCGTTTGCCATCACAAATAAAAGGATGATGGCGAGAAGGATATACCAAATGTAAGGTTTTAAATATTTGATCAATCGCAGCATGTTATTAAGTGCTCCTGTATTTTTTCTTTTTGAATTCTAAATTTTGTAAATTGCAAAATTAATCCTTATCTGGTAGAGAAAATGTCTTTCTGAATAAGGGTCTATTATAACTAGATATCCGATTTGTGGTGGGGACAATCCTTGCCGGGTAAAAATCCTAGTTGTTTGGTCTTTTCAATTAAAATTTTAATTGCAGGCGCAACCTGTTCTTTTTGATCAGGTGTGAGCAACAGTGTCAGATCGGCAACCCATCCCTGGCGTGCACGTATACCCTCCTTTAAAAGACTTACGCCTTTATCGGAAAGAACGATCTGTTTCCCACGTCTGTCATGGGGGTCTTCAGAGCGCACGACCAAACCCTGTTCAACCAGGCGGTCCAACATTTGACTTGCAGCTGCATTGGTCACGCTCAAATGCTTTGCCAGGCCGCTGACGCCACAACTGCCCCGGTGGCACAAGTGAAATAGCGCATTGACCTGTGTCATGGAAAAGCCTTTTTCTTTGCTGTGGCGAATAAGTCTGTGCATAGAATGTCGCATTGAAACCTCAACCCACTCCTGCATTTCGACTAGAAAGGGGTCTAAATTGGTCATAGTTTACCTCTCTTAATAGTTAAGCTGGCTTAAATATACAATATACTTAACCATTTGTCAAGGAGAAAAGCAATACATCCCCCCATTTGTCTATGATAGAATCGTTTTACAAGAAAGAAAAGAGCAAAAGAGAGGTATAAAAATGGAATCCCATAAGAAAAATGTTTCTTATCGTTCGGTCTTCTGGCCGATCATATTAATTGGCGTGGGGCTTGTCTGGCTGCTGAGCAACCTGGGCATTATCCCTCGTGAGAGCTTGTGGTTATTGATCAACATGTGGCCTGTTTTGTTGGTGCTGGCTGGCTTGGATCTGATCTTTGCGCGCAGCATTCCCATAATCGGGGTGCTTTTAGGTCTGGGCGTGCTTATCCTGGTCGTTTGTGTCCTCCTGGGGGGGCTGGACCTGGGTATCGACACAATGCCGGAGGTGAAGCAGGAGGCTTTTGAGGTAAGTGCAGAAGGTGTCACTGCGGCGGATATTGAGTTAAACCTTTCTACCCAACCGGTAAAAGTATTCGCGTTAGCGGAGTCAGATAAATTGATCGAAGCACGTATTGGTCACTTCGGCATGATTGACTTTTCCGCAAAAGGCACTGAAATTAAACGTGTCATCCTGCACCAAACGGCTTTTCCCGATTGGTTCAGCCTGGCGCTGCCGATCCCTGGAGAAGAGCTGGATTGGGAAATTGCGCTTAACCCTGACATCCCCACGGCTTTGGAGATTGATTGCAGCACAGGCTCAGCAGGTCTTGACCTGGAAGGGCTTTCGCTGACCGATCTTAAATTGGATATGAGCACGGGCAATGTGCACCTCAACTTGCCAGCTTCAAGTGATGCATATACGGTTTATATTGATGGCAGTACAGGCACGCTAAATCTGCGCTTGCCTGCAGATACAGGTCTGAGCCTGCGCATTGATGGGAGCAGCGGGGCAATGACCATCATACTGCCGGAGGGTGCCGCAGTGCAGGTGCGGGTGAATGACAGCGGGGCAGGCAGTGTCTCCTTACCAGATGGCTTTACTCACGTGAGTGGCTTCGCAGGCCAAGATGCAGGAGTTTGGGAAACAGCCGATTATGAGAATGCGGCATACCAGATCAGCATAACTATCTCTGATCTGGGGTCGGGAGATATCGGCTTTTCCTGGGAATGATCTTGTTGGGGGCTTGCAGCACTCCAATGGCACAAGGCAGATGTTAAAACTTTTCGCAAAGTCCCCCCGCACTTAAGGTGCGAAAAGTTTTGCGAAAAGTTTTTGTGAGAAATGGTGGGTTAAAATACACCCTGCCACAACTGGTTTATAATAACTTTGTAATACATTGTTCTATTATTTACCTGAAACATAGCGATTGGAGTTACGAGCACATGAAGCGTCTCTTATCAGCTTATCTCAAAGACATTGCCGAAACCACCATACAGGGCGACGCGCGCGAAGAGAGCTATTACTCGGCGCTCGAGACTTTACTTGAACAGTTTCCTGTCGGAGAAGGAAAAACGGTTCAAGTTACAACATTGCCTAAGCAAACCGAAGCCGGAAACCCTGATTTTCGCGTCTGGGACGGGAAGCACCATATCGTTGGCTACATTGAAGCCAAGCCCCCCGGCACGAATTTGGACAGGATAGAAACATCAGAGCAATTAACCCGCTACCTCCAGACATTTCCAAATGTGATCCTGACTGATTTTTATGAGTTTCGCTTATACCGCGATGGTGAATTAGTGGATCAAGTTGCTATAGGCCGCCACTTCATTGCAAAAAAAATAAAAACCACGCCTCCGATTGAACAAGTTGAAAATTTTGAGAACCTGCTTGGAAAATTCTTTTCTTTCTCTCTGCCGCGCGTTTTCAGCGCAGAAGAATTGGCTATTGAACTGGCAAAGCGCACCCGTTTCTTGCGTGACCAGGTTGTAGCAGAAGAACTTAAAGAACAGAAAAAGGGTAAGGGCGACATTTCAGGATTTTACACGGCGTTCAAGAAGTATCTTATCGCGGGACTGACTGAAGAACAATTCGCTGATCTATACTCGCAGACGATTTCTTATGGGCTCTTTGCCGCTCGTACTCGCGCTGATGGAGATTTCAACCGTAAGCTGGCTTTCGATTACATTCCGCCCACGATTGGCATTCTACGCGATGTCTTCCGCTTTATCTCGCTGGGCGACCTGCCAAAACAGATGGAAGTAATCGTGGATGATATTGCCGCAGTGCTGAACGCGGCGGATATTAACCGCATTTTGCGCCGATATTACACAGAAGGCAAGGGGGATGATCCAGTCATCCATTTTTATGAGACCTTTTTGAACCAGTATGACCCCCAAACACGTGAACGCCGCGGCGTTTATTACACGCCAGAGCCGGTTGTTCAATATATCGTGCAGTCTGTTCATCACCTGCTAAAATCCCGCTTTGATTTAAAAGACGGCCTCGCCAACCCCGAAGTTACCTTGCTTGACCCTGCTGGTGGCACACTGACCTTCCCGGCGGAGGCAATCAAATTAGCCGTAGACGAATTTGTCCAAAAATATGGTGAAGGAGCTAAAACAGCCCTGATTCGGGAGCAAATACTGCCCCATTTTTACGCATTCGAGTTAATGATGGCGCCTTATGCCATTGGTCACATGAAAATCAGTTTTTTGCTGGAATCCCTAGGCTGTCCTTTACGGGGAGAAGACCGCTTCCAACTCTATCTGACCAACACTCTGGAAATGGAAGACATCGCTCAAATTGACATCCCCGGTCTGAGTTCCCTGAGTGAAGAAAGCCGCCTGGCTGGGCGCATCAAAAAGGAGGAGCCAATATTAGTTATTTTGGGCAATCCGCCTTATTCCGGTATTTCTGCCAATCGGAACGAATGGACCGAAAAACTGCTGAAAACCGACCTGGACGGCGCGCAGAGTTACTATACAGTGGACGGAAAGCCGCTGGGCGAGAAAAACCCCAAATGGTTGCAGGACGATTACGTTAAATTCTTACGTTTCGCTCAATGGAAGATTCACAAAGCCGGGCAGGGGATCGTGGGCATGATCACCAATCATGGCTATCTTGACAACCCCACCTTTCGCGGTATGCGCCAGAGTTTGATGAAAACTTTCAACGAGATTTATGTCCTTGACCTGCATGGCAATAGCCTGAAGCGTGAGACCGCTCCTGATGGCAGTAAGGATGAAAACGTCTTTGATATTAGGCAGGGTGTGGCGATTGCGTTGTTTGTCAAACGCGCCGGGCAAAACGGCTGCCGTATCGTCCATACTGACTTGTACGGACAGCGGCAAGAAAAATATGCCTGGCTAAAAGCTCATGATTTAAGCAATGTGGACTATCAAGAATTACAGCCCAAGACACCCTATTATTTCTTTGTGCCCCGCGCTACCGGCAAGATTCAGCATTACCTGGCCTGGTTGAAAATCAACGAGATTTTTCCTGTCAACAGCGTGGGAATTGTTACGGCGCGTGATAAATTAACTATTCACTGGACGGAAGAGGACGTGTGGAATACCGTGCTGAATTTCAGCCAGCTAGACGAAGAAATGGCTCGCCAAGCTTACCAGTTAGGGAAAGATGCTCGCGACTGGAAAGTAGGTTTCGCCCAAAAGGACTTGAATCGCAACGGGGGACCTAATCGCGAAAAGGTTGTTCCCGTTCTCTATCGTCCGTTTGATGTGCGCTACACTTATTACACAGGCAAAAGTCGTGGTTTTTTTGTGTATGCCGCGTCCCAAAGTCATGCGTCACATGTTGGCAGGTGAAAATTTGGGACTAATTTCTGCCCGAAGTAACAAATCTGGCAACATGGATCATTTCTTTATTACTGACAAAATCATGGAAACCAAATGTGGGGAACGCACAACACAATCAGCGCTCTTTCCTCTCTATCTCTACCCCGACACTGAAAAGCCAGACATGTTCGCGCAAAAGAAAGCGCCCAATATCAACCCAATTGCCATTGAAAAGTTACAAGCAGTTTATGGTATAGAACCTTCGCCGGAAGAAGTCCTGGCTTATATCTACGCGGTCTTTTACAGCAGCCTGTATCAAGAGAAATATGCTGAATTTCTGCGCATTGACTTTCCACGCGTGCCATTCACCAGCGACTATGACTTGTTCCTTGAAATGGCTGCTCTCGGTCAGCGGTTAATTGATTTGCATTTGCTCAAGAGTGCCGAGCTGGACAAACCTTCTGTAAAGTATCAAGGGTCCCATGCGGGGAACCGTCGCAACTGAGCTGCTTGAGCACGCCAATGAAGAGCTCGGACACGCGGATTTGCTCGCAAACAGGATCCTTCAACTGGGCGGTACACCGCTTCTCTCGCCTGAAGAATGGTATAAAATGACCAATTGCGGGTACGAGACTCCAGCAGATCCTTATGTGGAAGTGTTATTGGATCAGAACATCAAAGGCGAGCAATGTGCCATTGAAGCCTATCAGAAGTTAGTGAATATCACCAAAGATAAAGACATCGTGACCTATAATATTCTGCTCTCAATCCTCGCAGACGAAATCATGCATGAAGAGGATCTTCAAGCAATCGCCGAAGATATCCAATTGATGAAAACAAGGAAATAACTGATGGTAACTAAATTTGGAGCCAGAATCCAAGAGGCTGACTGGAAGAAAGAAAAGCACGTGCCGGTTATTGATTGCCCAGACCAGGTGAAGGCGAGCGAGGCTTTTGAGGTGAAGATTGGAGTGGGAAAGGAAATTACCCACCCCAACACTGTTGAACACCACATCAGTTGGATATCATTATACTTTCACCCGGAGGGTGACAAGTTCACCTATGACCTGGGGCGCTTCGAGTTCAACGCACATGGCGAGGGCGCTGCATATATAAACTACACAACGACCACGTTGCTTAAGCTCGACAAGCCCGGCACGCTACACGCCCTGGCTTACTGCAACATCCACGGGCTGTGGGAGAGCAGCAAAAAGATTAGTATAGTTTAGTGATTGGTGGGACTGCGCCGCAACCTACCTTTGCTTTTGGTAGTTTTCGTAGTTTCGTGTCCAGAGAGGGCACGTTTTGAGAGGTTTTCGCAGTTTTCGCAACGATTCCTACACACCCCCCACCCTTGATGTAGGGGCAACCCTGGCGG
>Ga0255400_10125_pt1 | contig 9898 bp, 9 predicted proteins | sample ANMaggSeSYBR01G7_FD_182117 | JGI IMG/M metagenome (GOLD analysis project Ga0255400, IMG submission 182117) | Sediment cell enrichment communities from methane seep in Santa Monica Basin, California, United Staets - ANME aggregate JGI... | ecosystem: Environmental > Aquatic > Marine > Cold seeps >... | reverse complement strand
AATGTAATGAGATGGTTGCTACATTATCATGACATCCTACTGTTTGATTTCCAACTTTAATGGCCACTTCAAAAACATAATTGCACCCCTCCTCGAGATTAATATCTATTTGTTTATGGGCTAACGCTGCCCAACATCCCCCAAATTGACCCTCAAGTTGCAATGAGTTGTCTCCATTATAACTGTTATTGTCATCGATATAATTTCCAGATGTACCCGCATTTCCATCACCTATCCAAGTGACCGGAAAATTCCCAACTGCATTATTTTCAAAATCATCAGAAAATATTTGATTTCCTTCATCAGTCAAGCATTGTGGTAGACTAATAAGAAAAAAACAACAAGCCAAAACAAATTAATTTTATATTCATTTTTTCACTTTCCTTTCAATTTTTTACATAACCTCAAATCTAAAATGGTTTCTCATATTCATCCTTGAATAACTTGTTGCGTAATTTCCAGAGTTCTTCTTCTAATGTTCTCTTTTGAGATTCAAGATCATCCAATGCTCTTTTATACGAATCAGAATCCACCTCCCCTTCGGCAACCCTTACTGTTAAACGAGTGATTTTCGCTTTCAGTTCCTCTAATTGCCTTTGTAAATCTGTATATGATTCATATTGTTTTTCTTTCTTGTGAAGTAGTGCTTCTGCATCTTTTGAAGATGTCTTGGTTTGAAATCCTTTTTTTACTAATTGTTCAACATCAGTTAAGAATAAAGATGAATTCTTTTTTCTTAATAGTTCTAATCTATGTTCCAATTCACGTTTATTAATTGGGGATACAGATGCTGAATCAAAAGATGAGTTTGCATTGTTCTTCAAATTTGATGATTTTTTCTTTTTGCTGATGAGTTGTTTTTCTTCAAGCTTATTCCATATCACTCCATAAAAGAAACCAGAAACAACATAAAGTAGGAATCCCCCATGCATATATGGGATAATTGTAGGTGCATAATAATAAGAATAATGATTGAAATCAAATAAATATCCAAAAACAAACCCGAATATAAACCAAACAATCAATATAATTTCTATTGCCCTTGTATAATTTGTTTTCCCATGCAATTTATCATAGTATTTGACAAAGAGAAATCCGATAATTGTTCCATAAATCGCTCCAGAATAACCGATCATTAGCAATGTTCCAAAATTTAGAAAATATGAGATATTAAAAGTAAATACAATATTGTTTACTAGTTCAAGAGTATATGTCAGAATTAATGATAGAATGCCTGCTTTCATTCCTCGTTTATATTTGGCCATATTACTATCCTCAACTCTTTAAAATGGTTTTTCATATTCATCTTTGAATAATTTGTTTCGAAGTTTCCAAAGTTTTTCTTCAATATCTTTTCTTTGTTCTTCTAAATCATCTGCAGCTCGTTTATATGATTCAGAATCAAGTTCACCATTAGCTAAACGGTCCGTTAATTGCCTTAGTTTACTTCCTGCATCTCTCAAAGATTCTTTATTTATTTCAAAATCATTTAAGTCAGATTCTATTTTTATTATGGATTTTTCAGCTTTTTTAAATTCATTAATTTTAATTAATAAATCAATTTCATCAAAATCAACCGAGGAATTTTTTTCTTTTAATTCCTGAATTTTTCTTTTCAAAATTAAACCATCTTTGTTCATCAATAGATCCTGAGCTTTCTTTAAATTTCCATTTAAAATCAATGATTCAATTTTATCTGTAGAATCTGAGAAATTTTCTTTCTTGAATTCTTGTAATTTTTCAATTACATCTTCATAAAGAGAATCTACATTTTTTATTTGAAGGGGGTTTCTTGTGCTTGCGCTTTCTTTTGTTTTACCCAAAGTCAATTGAAAATGAGCTGAATCTGGAAAAGAACCTGTAAAATAATGGTCTGTAATCAATTTATTCAATGAAAAGGTAACATCTTTTGGTTTGATGCCTGATTCAACAGCAACATCTGAAATATTGATCTTCGTATTTCCCATCTTTTTCTCATACTTAACAAGAGCTTTTACTTTATTGATTTTTTTATTATCTGCAGAATATCCTGAAATGGTAAGAATCGCGCCGGTTGGAAAGATGAAAAGAGAACTAAAAGTCATCAAAGCTGTTCCAAAATTTCCATTAGGTCGATAGTAATAATATTCATTATTATAATTATATTCGCCATAATAATAATCATAATCTTCCACAACATAAGACCACATTGAATAACCTAGAAATAACATGATAAAAGCAATAATGATGCATCCTATGCCAGTTTTGTATCTTCTTCGCAAGTATCTTTTCCTCCAGCTATGTTATACACTGATTTATTAAAATGGTTTTTCGTAATTTTCCTTGAATAATTTATTTCGAATTTTCCATATTTGTTCCTCAATAGATTTTTTCTGTTTATCGAGATCATTTGCAGCTCTTTTGTATGATTCCGAATCAAGTTCGCCATCTACTAATCTATTTGATAATTTCAAACTTTTTGTTTTTATAAATTTTATTTTACTTGTAATTTCTTGAAATTCATTATATTTTCTTTCAAGAGTGATTAAATATCTTTCAGCTTTTCTAATTTGACCATTGTCTATTAATTGTTTAATATCATCAACTTGTAGATTTGATTCCTTTTCCAAATAATCGATTTTATCAATAATGGAATTTTTTCTCTGTTTATACGCTTTTTGATGACTTTTTTGTAATCTAGCTCTTCTGTTTCTATCCATAGTATCATTTTTTATAAAATTTTAAGTAAATCTGTTTTATATTAAAATTCAAATTTCATTTGAAATGAGGTATTATATCAGTTATATGTGATATTAAAACGGTTTCTCGTACTCCTCTTTAAATAAATCGGAACGAAACCTCCAGAGAGATTCTTCTGATTCTCGTTGTTGTGTTTCAAGATCATTTAAAGCTCTTTTATATGTTTCAGAATCAAGCTGACCATTAGCGATTCTATCGGTTAATTTCATAATTTTAGATCGAATATCACCAATCTCACTATATATGGCCTGATATTTATCAAAAGAGTTTTCTCTTTCTGTAAGTAATTTTGCTGCTTTTTCTTTAGATTCAATGTCATTTTCTCCCAATAATGTTTCAATATCTGCAAGAAATAAGCTAGTGTTTTGGTCTTTCAACATAGATAACCGTTCCCATAAGCCATGTTTAGATATTTCAGAATCATCAGTTGAGGTTGATGACGAATCTTCAAATGTAACATGTTCTTTTTGAATGTAATTTGGGTGTTTGGAATATGAATTTGATGTTTTATGACGATGTTTCATTTTATTTGTTGCAATTCGATGATGTTCTAAGTCATCAAAAGTTTCGAATTTTTTCCCTATAAAATGACCTACTAACATTAATATTGAATGAGGAAGATTAATAGGAATAAGACCAACGATAAACACAGAAAACATTAATCCTATATCTTCAATGTTTAATCCTGCTATCAACCAGATAGACAAAGCAAGTAAATATCCTAGTATTGTTCCAAGGGATCGTTTTCTCAATTTCAGGTTGAATTCCTTTCTTAACCCCATATAAAATCCAATTCCAATTGAAAAGAAATGTGAGATGTTTGGAAGTGGTGATAATATTAAGAAGAGAATGAGTAAATTTGCATTAGGTGGTATTGGAACAATATTCATATGAATGAATTGAACACAAATATATGACCCAATAATGGTTATTAAATACCCAAGACCTGCATAAAGCCCGCGTGTTTTCATATTCTGCCTCCCGTTAAGGTGCTAAGAGTTGTAATAATGTTCCAATTATAAAAATTATATGTCTAAATTATTCAATTTTAGGTATTTTTTACTAATTTTACTTCCAACAAAGAATAATATTGTTGTAATAAACATAAGATAAAAACCTACGTTTAAAGATAATGAATAAACGATATTTAGACCAGGGAAAATTAAAGGAAATCCAACATAGAAAACCAAGAGAAATGATGCTAGTAGTGCAATGGAAATAGTTCCTGCACAATAACCAAAAGAATTCTGTTCCTTTTTTATTATGAGCTTATATAGATTCAATATAGTATAGATAAGTGTTATTAACCATAATGGAAATATGATAAGTCCTGTTAATAAAAAAGGGTAAGACATAGGTTGATACTGATCAATGTCAAACAAAAATGAATAAAAGGGTTTTTCAACATCACCAAATGTGGAAACAGTAGTGAATCCTACTGGTGAAACTAAGTAAGAGGAAGGTATGGTTGAAGATTGATGTGTTGCCACTCCCCATGTAAATAGAATTGATGAGAAACAAAAGATGATTGTTAGAATAAGAAATAGATAAATAAAATAATTAATAAACAATGTCTTGTTGTTTTTAGCTTTAAACAATGTAATTTTTTTAGATGCCATACTATGATTGGAATGATTCCATCATATTTTAATCTCTCTCAAATGACTTTTTCTTTAATGCTTGCGAACATGGTCAATTAGTGTTTCAAGTTCAGAAACATTATATCCTCGATTCTTCCAGGAACTTGTTTTTTGTTCAAGTTCATCAAGAGAAATATGTTTTTGAATTTCATCCATTTGAGCATGAATTTTTACTTTTTTTGATGAATAAAGTATTTTAAATAAAAAATAGAGTAATAAAGGAAAAGCGATTATTAAAACAAGAATGCTTATGTTTCGAATAAAATCTGTGTTATACATTAGCAATTATGAAATAAGAACTCATTAAAAAAATGTATGGAAAATTTAATGAATCTAACAAAGTCATTTCAATTCTTCTCCACAATATGGACAAAACCGTGGGGTTTTATTTAATCCTAACTCTTCTCCACAATATGGACATACCTTAAACGGTTTTGGTTTCTGGGGTTGTAAAGGAGAAATGTTGGATCGATGTACAACAGCATCTTTCATATCAATAGCACCATCACCAAGTTTCCGGTCAACTTTATCTCCTGTTATATAATCTCCTGATGTCTGTATATAATCTCCCTGAACTTGTGTGCCAATAGATACGTTAGTTTCTCTGAAAATAATTGGTGAGGAGGTACGTAATGTTGTTTTTTTCGCAGCATGACCTGTGTCAATAAATACTAAAGGAACGAGTAACCGTGCAACATCCGAAAGTTTTTTCGTTTCAATAATTTGGGTGGCACACCATGAAACGACATCACGAATTTCCGGTTCTTCATAGCCTTCCCCTACAAGTAATATACTTTCTAAGGCTAAAGATGTACTAAATACTTCTGTTACTCGTGGGTCATTATACTCTTTCCAATGATTATTGTTAATAAAATTTTTTAAATATAAAAGTGTTTGCTTGATATCATCTTCTTCAGCTTTGCAATAATATAAAGCCATCAGCGAAAATGAACTCACCCATATTTTATTAAACCATGATCCATCGATCAACCGGTGTCTTATCAAGCCATCCGCGTATTTTGGATATGAAATTCCATATGAACCTAATGATCTAAGCACTAGCGCATTCACCCAGATATCCATACTCCATTCGCCACCAATTTGTTTTTTCCCCATCTTTTCAACATATTTGTTCATTTGTTGTAATGAATGTCCAAGTGATTTTGCTGCTAACATATAATATGATAAATCTACAACATTATTAGAAATATTTGTTTCATCAATGCTATCAAACAATTCCAGAGCAACAGCCTTTTCATATGGTGCAATAACACGAATCGCATCAGATAGATGAAGCATTCTAGATTGTTTTAATGAATTTTTTTCTTCAATTAATCGTTTTATTCCTTGTTGAATACTATTTTGAATCATGATTTAACAACTTCCTCTGAAAGACTTCTTAATACTAATGACACTTGATGTAAAGAAAGTTTTTCCTGAACTTTTCTTTGCCGCAGTTGTTTTTTCAACCAATTAACAATATCCAGATTATGATACCCTGTGTTTCGTAATAATCGATAAATTAATGCAGTTACTGATGTATCATCAATAACCCTTGAAGACCAATGGTCATATTGTAACTCATCTAAAATCTTTCTTACCACATTTTCTTTTGGCAACCCATACACGGTAAATGCCTCAACAACATAGGCAAGTACCCATGGTTCAACTTCACTATCAACTTGCTTTTCTAACCAGGTAAGTCCTTGTTCAACATCTTTTTTCTCGTATCCAATTCGTTTTAATACACTGAGCATGTATGCATTCAACCAGACTTTTTCACGAGAGATATCTGTGTTTTTTACTTGGTTAAAAAGCCAAGAGGATGATTGTTCAAATATCGACTTATCGGTTTTATCAAAAGCAATTAGTAACTCCATTAAATAGGCAGTTAAATACGAATTATTTTTAACAGAACCATCCAGTTCAACAAGAGATAATGCCTTATTAACTGAATCATCCATCTCCGTTTTTTTATCTGGAAGAACTTCACCTATTGCAACCAGTGAACTAATTAACTCTCGAGAATCAACTCGATGAATATTTTTAAGCTCATTCATTAACATAGTAACGTTTTCATGAATAACTGGATCAAGTTTGGTTTCTTTTTCTTCTTGTTTGGTGAGTGTGATATCAATAGTGTGAGAAATAATTTCTTTATCGAAATCATCCATTGTTTTCTCAATTAATGTTGGAACATACTCTTTCCGTTTCCGTTGATATAAATCAATTTGCCAATCAGCTAAATCACGTTGCTGCTGAATCATTTTCTTAACTGGTGAAATATATCTTTCATATCCTAATTCTCTAATTTCATCTTGTAACCAATCTAAAAACACTGTAAGAATTATATTGGCATCATTACATGATGCATTTCGATGTGGCAAAAATGAGTAGTCTCTACAGTGATCAATGATAAAATGAGCGTGTAATCCATGTTCAATAGCTTGTGATCGGTTGTAATGAATTTCTAGATTTGGTATTTTAATAAATCGTTTTGATTTCAAAGCTAACGCTTCAATGATAGCAGCATATGACATTGTCAATGGGATTGATGGTTGCGTATCAAATAATCTAATTTCAATCGTTGGTTTCCACTCATTTGTATACCTGTCTTTTTGAGTGAATGGTGACACATCATAATATCTGCTTTTTTTTCTTTTTTTTTCAAAGGTTGGTTCATAAGAGAATTTTTCTAAGAATCCTCGCTCGATATCTTCCATTCGCAAGAATGGAGCTTGTTTGATATTTGGATTTACCCTTTCAGATGCATCCATTGATCGTATGCTTGCTCGAACCGATTTCCATCTCGAAATTCGCCCCTGTCCCAAAGGAGAATTTACAGATATAGCAAATAATTCAGGTGTGAACATACGAATAAAATTTGAAAGACGAAGTTTCTCTGCTTTATCTTCAGCATCAATATGATGTTGTTCAGCAAACAGTTCGCCAACATTTGGTTTCAATAAATGATTTGCTCCAGATGCAATCAAATATAAACCTTGTTTTCGAGCTTTTTCAGCAACTAGTGTTCGTAGTTCAAGAAGCTGATTCTGTAAATCATCAAGATTGTTGGCTGCACCTGTTGAAATTTCTAGTTGGGAATCATACACATCCTTATAGATTCCTCCTTGTGTTCTGTATTGTTTGCAAGTTTCTGGAATACTAGAAAGAATTTTTCCAACTTCATACACAAGACGTCCATCTTGATTTACTACTTGTAATTCTTGTTCAACACCATGTCTCATAATTTCAACCCAAGTATTTTTCTGCATTTTTATACATTACTTGTTCAATAGCGTTATTGCTTGACCAGTCTATTTGTAATCGTTCAAGTGTTATTTTTATTGATTGGTATGGAGCATCGCTACCAAACAATACCTTTTCTGGTCCAGCACTTAAAAGAACAAGTTGCATATCATGTTTATGGTTTGCTGAGATATCAACATATGCGTTCTCATAATTTTGAACAAGATCTACAACGGGTTTCTGATCACCAAGTCCTGCATGGGCAAGAATCATTGTTAATTTTGGAAAACTAGGAACAACATCCTGTAATTCTTTTTGGTATACGCCTTGTTTATGTGCTGAATGGATGATGAATGGAAGTTGTAACTCTGTTCCTTTTTCGTAAATCTCTGAGATTTGATCCAAATGAAATTGTTGAGCTTTTGGATGAAGTTTGAATCCTTTTAATCCTAATTTTTTTGCTCGATTCATTTCACCCAAGACCTCAGGATGATTTGGATTGAGTCGAGCAAAACCAATCAATGAAGGAGTCTGTTTTACAATTGATGCAATGATTTCGTTTTCACTTCTAAAACCATCCCTTGGCTCGGAATTTAATGGAAAAATCACTGAATATTTCACATTATATTCCGCCATATTTTTAACTATTTCAGAAATTGTTTGAGTTTTACCATCAACATCTTTACCAAGATGACAATGAATATCAATCTTTGGCATCTTCCAAATATCAATATAGATGTCCTGTTGTTGCTTTTTTTGTTCTTTTATTTCATCATCTAATTCCTGAAGGATTTTTTGCACATCATCTTCAGGTTGATCGTTTTTATTTTCTTTAATCGTAATAAACCCCTCTTTATATTATCTAAAATGGTTTCTCATAATCATCTTTAAATAACTTGTTTCGTAGTTTCCAAAGTCTTTCTTCAATTTCTTTTTCTTGTTTTTCAAGGTCATGAGACGCTTTTTTATATGATTCGGAATCAAGTTCACTATTTGCGAGTCTATCAGTTAACCGTTTTATCTTCAATTTGATTTCTTCAACTTCCTTTATATTATCTTCAAATTCTTCAAAATTCTTTTTAAAATTTATAAATTTTGATTCAGCATCATTAATTTTTTTATTTTTCAGTAATTGCTTAATCTCAAAAAGGTTAAATCTCTTATTTTTCGAATAAAAATCATTTATATCTTGGTTTAATTTATTATATTTGTTCTTTCTAGCAAGAATGTTTTCACAAATCTCAGATGATTCATTTAAGAGATTTAGTGCATATTCATAATCACCATCATTTTTTGCATTTTCAGCTTGGCTATAAAGAATATCACTCTCTTCATTTTCTTCAAAATCTTTTATTTGATTTTTTAAATTATTATTATTATTACATTTTTCAATATAAATATTATGCATTTTTTCACGATTGTTTAAAAGATCCTCGCCATAACCAGTATCTTTATCCAACAATACCTTTTCAATATCCTTAACTCCAATATTATCATATTTGGATTTTAATCCATTTAATTTATCCATCAATTTCATATATTTTTCTTTATCATAAGAAATTCTATTTATTAATGATAAAGCAGATTCAATTTTTTCGAGAGAATCAGGGTAATTTCCATTATTATTTTCCAATTCCGACTGTTTTAGAAGATTATTTATTTCACTTAAATTTTCATTATAATCAGATAATTCATCAATTTTATTCTTAGCAAATTTAATCTTATTAATAATTGAGTTGACTATTATTTCACGACTTTTTAGAAACTGTTCAACAGCATTGAAATCCTTATTTTTTAGTGCTTTTTCAATATCTGTAACAATTATATCCTTTCTTCTGCTTTTCAATTCATTAATTTGTTTATTTAGGTTTTCATATTTTTTATCTTGTTCTTGAATCTTCTTTCTATATTCAAGTTTAATATTCAATTTATCGAATAAATAAAACGGTATATGTATTAAAACTCCGGCATAAGAACAAATAGGGGCGATTACAAAAATTAAACCTATCCATAATACTGCAAAACCCCCAACATGCAATTCCCTTAATGAATCCATATCAACAATATTTGAAGAAAATTGAGCAAGTCCTAAAATAATCAAAAACCACATAATATATTCAATGATGATAAAAACAATAGAATTTTGACTTAATATATTATCATCTGCAAATTCAGATAATACACCATAATAAGTCATTATTGGACCAATAATAAATATAAACAAACCAGTTATCCCATAAACGCCTGTTTCAATACTTCCAAGGGCATAA
>Ga0255400_10124_pt1 | contig 9906 bp, 5 predicted proteins | sample ANMaggSeSYBR01G7_FD_182117 | JGI IMG/M metagenome (GOLD analysis project Ga0255400, IMG submission 182117) | Sediment cell enrichment communities from methane seep in Santa Monica Basin, California, United Staets - ANME aggregate JGI... | ecosystem: Environmental > Aquatic > Marine > Cold seeps >... | reverse complement strand
ATGACCTGAAAGCAGATGAAGAATCGCGCCATTTTCGCAATGGTGAGGAAAGTCCGGACTCCACAGGGAAGGGTGGTTCCTAACAGGAACTGTCTGCCAGAGGCAGATAAGGAAAGTGTCACAGAGAATAGACTGCCCCTTGAAATAGCTGTTAAAGCTATTTCAAAGAGTAAAGGTGAAAAGGTGAGGTAAGAGCTCACCGTTTCAATTGGAGACAATTGAAACTGAGATAAACCCCACTCGGAGCAAGGCTAAATAAAAGGTGTTTAAGGTTATCCCGACCGAGACCTTTGGGTTAGCCGCTTGAGCAATTAAGAGATTAATTGCCCAGATAAATGATTCTTCAAGACAGAATCCGGCTTACAGTCTGCTTTCAGGTTTACCTCTTTTAACACTATTTTTCATCAGAACTTTTTATAAAATGTGCGCCTTTTGAGATCTTATTATATAATGCTGCATTTACTACAAGTAATGCAGCTTGGGCACTATCTCTTAGATCAATAATACCATTAGTTATCTCAGTTTTCTGATAAAATTTTCCTATCCTGTGTTTTAGATATTCCAGATCAGATTTAGCTCTTTCCAGACGTTTTATAGTCCTTATTATTCCACTATAATTCCACATTGTATACTTTATCATAATTAAATCCTGCAACACAAGAGCTGGATCTAATTCTTCTTGTGGACATGGATACTTCCACTCTGGGACTTCAGTTATTACATATGGATTCTTTTCTTTATAAATATTTTCTAATATATGTTCAGCACTTTTAACACCCCATACTAACCCCTCAAGCAATGAAACAGAAGCTAACCTGTTCGCTCCATGTACACCTGTGTTAGCAACCTCGCCAATAACATAGAGATTCTTCAAGCTTGATCTTCCTTTCAAATCAGACAAAACACCACCGCAACTATAATGTGCTGCAGGTACAACTGGAATTGGAACTTCATCAATTTTAATACCATACTGTAAGCAATTCTCATAAATAGTAGGAAATCTCTCTTTTATGTTTATTTTAGCAAAAGAGGCAAGATCAAGTAGAACATAATCATCATCATTTTCTATCATCTCTTCATAAATAGAACGTGAGACTTCATCTCTTGGAGCCAAATCACCTAAAGGAGAATACTTCTTCATAAAATAATCACCTTTTCTATTCATCAACTTTGCACCCTCTCCTCTTACTGCCTCAGAAATTAAAAAACTATCTGCTTCTTTGTGAAATAGAGAAGTGGGGTGAAATTGAACATACTCAAGATTAGCAAGTTGCGCCCCAGCTCTATAAGCCATTGCAATTCCATTTCCAACAGTACCAGCTGGATTTGTAGAATGAAGATATATACTGCTCAATCCTCCAGTAGCTAATATCACCTTCTTTGAAAATATCCTTAAAATCCTTTTCGTTGTTTGATTAAGAATATAAGCGCCTATTGCTTCAGGCTCTTTATACAATCTGAGGGGATTTTTAGAATGATGCGGAAATGCAAGTAGATCTACTGCTGTATGATTAAACAAAATTTTCAAATTCTTTAATTTTTTTAAGTACTTAAAAAATTGTTCCTGAATAACCTTACCAGTCATATCTTTTACATTTAAAACTCTTCTTTTCGAATGAGCACCCTCTATTGCAAGATCAAAACTACCATTATTCACTGAAAATGGAACTTTGATCTTATCAATTAAAATCTCTTTAACAAATTTCTGTGAATTATTTACAACTTGTTCAACTGCATCCAAAAAATTAATATTATCACCACTCCTTAGAATATCATTAATAAAATTCTCTGGTTTCTCCTTTTCACTTAAACAAGCTATGCCTCCCTGAGCTTTATGTGTGTTTGTTTCTGTAAAGTCATCACCTTTACTTATCAACATCGTTTTTATCCCATTTTCTGCAAGAGCTAATGCTGCCGTTGAACCTGCAATCCCTGCACCTATTATTAATACATCAGTTTCAAAATATTCTTCCATTTATCTCCTTACATTCAAACTTAAATCTAAAGATTTAAAAGAATGAGTTAAAGCACCAACAGAAATATAATCTATACCTGTTTTAGCTTTTTCTTCAATATTTTCAAGCTTTATATTTCCAGAAATCTCTAATTTTATACTTTTTGTGTTCATCCTAACAGCCTTTTTTTCCATTTCTATACTAAAATTATCAAGCATAATTATATCTACATTTAAACTCAATGCTTCTCTAAACTCATCCAGATCTTTCACTTCTACTTCAATCTTTTTATATGGGAATTTGTTTCTAATCTTCTTAACAGCATTCGAAATAGTTCCAGCCATTTTTATATGATTATCTTTAACCATTGCCATATCCTCAAGATTTAGCCTATGATTTGTTCCACCCCCATCTGTCACAGCTTTTTTTTCAAGATATCTCATTCCAGGAGTTGTTTTCCTCGTGTCAAGTAAGATAACATTATACGGCTTTATTATTTCAACGAATTTTCCCGTCAAAGTTGCAATTCCACTTAACCTCTGTAAAAAATTTAAAGCAGTCCTTTCTGCTTTTAAAATAGAACTTTCTCTTCCAATAATCTCAAGTATAACACAACCTCTTTTCACTGAAAAACCATCTCCCGCAAAAACATTGATATTAATTTCAGGATCAACCATATTAAAAGTCTCTTTAAATACATCTATTCCTGAAATAATCCCATCCTCTTTAGCAATTACCTGTGCAACGATTTTTTGATCATACTCAATAAGAGAATTTGTTGTTACATCATCTTCAATTCTATCTTCTAATATAGCAAGTTTAACTATATCCGAAATTATTTTTTCTTTAAAATTCATATAATTAAAATTATTATTGTTTAAACTCTTTTCCAAAAAAATTTCTTAACCAAAAGCTTATGTCTGATCTAATTGATAGCAACCCCTTTTTACCTCTAAATCCATGCTTTTCTCCAGGATATAGCATCAATTCTACAGGCTTTCCAGAGTCAAGTACTTTATCAACAAACTGAATTGTATTCTGCATATGAACATTGTCATCCATAGTGCCATGAATAATCCTCAACCCTCCCTTATACTTATCAATATAAGTTAAAACAGAACTTCTTTTATAACCTTCAGGATTCTCAGAAGGAGTATCCATATATCTTTCTGTATATACTGAGTCATATAGCTTCCAATCAATTACTGAAAAACTCGCAATACCATAACTAAAGTAATCTGAGCCATATGTTAAAGCTAATGCAGTTACATACCCACCATAACTGCCTCCTTCAATCCCTATCTTTTCTCTATCTATAAAGGGTAATTTATATAGATATTTTACTACCTGTATATAGTCAAACATCTCCCACTTACCCAAATCTCTATACATTAGCTCAGCACCTTTTTTACCAAAATGGCCTGAGCCTCTATGATCTACTCCTATAATGATAATACCCTGTTGAGCCAAGAAAAAATTCCTCATAGGGCGATAACCATAACTGTTATAAATTGTTTGGCTTTCCGGGGCACCATACATCTTAATTATTACTGGGTATTTTTTATCAGGATCAAAATCAGAAGGTAAACACCAGATTACTGGAAGTTTATAACCATCATCAGTTTCAATTCTGAATAATTCTCGTTTTGGAACAGAATATTTTTTTATTACAGGAGAATAACTATCAGCAATATCCCTAACCAACTTCCCTTTATTATTTCTTAAACAAACTTTTGCCGGAGTATTTAATGATGAATATCTGTCAATAAAATAATTACCTTGTGGAGAAACATTCACAATATGCACCCCATTATATTGAGTTAATCTTTTTATACTCTTCCCGGAAAAGTCTGTTTTATAAAAATCTATTTCTGTTGAATCCTCTTTTTTTGCACTGAAATAAATTTGTCTCTTTCTCTCATTTACCAAATTAATCCTGGTTACAGACCAATCTCCTGAAGTAATCTTCAATACCTTTCCGCTCTTATAAATGTAATATATATGAGACCATCCATGTTTTGAACTCCTAATAAAAATATCTCCATTTTTTAATAGATGAAAGTCTTTTGACTCAAAAAACTTAACCCATGTCTTCTGCTTTTCTTCATAAAATTGCCCTGTGTTTTTTGTTTTTAAATCATAGACTAATATTTTCAAGTGATCCTGACCTCTATTCATCCTTTGAAAATAAATTTTATCACCTTTAAAATTCCAAACAGGAAATGCAAGATAATAGTCCTTTACATCAATATTTATCCAATCTATCTTATTATTTGAGATATCAGCAATACCCAACTGAACTTCAGGGTTAGGATACCCTGCTTTTGGGTAATATTGTTTTTTCACATCACCATAATCCCTCTTTGAGCTGACCATAGTAAATATAGGCACTTTTTTCTGATCAAATCTCATAAAAGCTATTTTATCACTATCCGGACTCCACCAGAAAGCTTTATATCTACTTCTTCTCCCAAGTATTTCTTCATAATATATCCAGGAAGCATAACCATTTAGGATTACATCATTTCCATCTTTTGTTAATTGAATATTTTTTTTGTTAACAATATCATAAACAAAAAGATTACCTTCTAATGAATAGGCAATTTTATTACCATCCGGGGAAAATTTTGGGTTTTTTTCAATTCCTTTAGTTTTAGTTATTTGAACAATTTCATTATTCTCTCTTAAAAATAAAAAAATATCATTATCCTTTACAAAAAGAAATTTGTAAAAATCTTTTGTTTTATCAGAAGAGTTAAACAAATTGAAACCCTTTTTTCCTATTTCTTTATATTCAGAAGGATCTAGAAATATTTTTGATTTACCACTCCTTGCATTAACCTTAAAAAGTTTGCCTTTTTTTAATTCATAGTAGTTTAAATTATCTGCCCATCCAAATATCATTGGTAGTTGTTTAAATAACTTTTCTCCTTTAAATTGAAAAGCTTGATCAAATGTTATCTTTTTTCCTGAAAAAATAAAATTAGTTGAAATTAACAAAAAAACAAAAGCAATCCCTATTTTTTTCATAACAACCCCCTTAGAATAAACTTTTCACATAATTCAATTCTAAATTTCTTTAAAAAATTATGATAGAACATCATTTACCAAATTTCAAGAAAAATGACTAAAAAACATTTAAATAATTTTTTATAACAACAACACTTTAAAATATATTTTCATCTATCTTAAACAATACATCATGAATTTTTAAACTACTTGACAATTGAGAATTTCTAATTAATAATGAAATATTTTAAGGAGATGAATGTGAACAGTATAAATACAGAAAAAATAAAAAAGGGAGTAAAATTAATCCTTGAAGGAATTGGTGAGAATCCCAACTCAAAAAGATTAAAAAAAACTCCTCAAAGAGTTACAAATATGTTTTTAGAGGTTCTTTCAGGTATTCACGATGATCCAGATAAATTTACTAAATTACTCAGCGAAGAAGAACATGATGAAATGGTCATATTAAAAGATATTCCAATTTATTCCATGTGCGAGCATCATCTTCTGCCATTCTCTGGAACTGCAAGTATTGCTTATATACCAAATAAAGGTAAAATTATGGGGTTAAATACAATAGCTCAACTAATTGACACCCTCTCCAAAAGGCTTCAAATACAGGAAAGATTAACAAAACAAATAGCGGATTATCTTGTAAAGGCTCTATCACCTCTTGGTGTAATGGTTGTCATAAAAGCAGAACATCTATGTATGACAATGCGAGGTGCAAAAAAACCAGGATCTATAACTATCACTTCAGCACTTAGGGGTAGTTTTCGTGATAAAATTGCAACTCGCGAAGAAGCAATGTCTTTTATTATAACAAAAGAAAAGTGAAAAATTCAACAATTATATAATTGATAATTTTTAATCAATAAAAAATCAACCCTTTTATTTTGCAGTTCTAAAAAGATCCTCTGCTTCATCTATCTCAACATTATTATAATAAGAAAACCCGGTTCCAGCAGGGATCAATCTTCCCATAGTTACATTTTCCTTAATACCTCTTAATTCATCTTCCCTTCCGGAAATTGCAGCTTCTGTTAAAACTTTAGTTGTTTCCTGAAATGCAGCAGCAGAAATAAAGCTTTCAGATGCAAGTGAAGCCCTTGAAATTGGGAGAAGTGTTACTTTTGCTTTTGCTGGTTTTCCACCTTCAACTTCAACTTTCATATTTTCTTCCTCAAATTTCCATTTTTCAACAATTTGTTCAAGGATAAAATTTGTGTCTCCAACATCTTCCACTTTTCTCCATTTAACCATCTGTCTTATAATTATTTCAATATGCTTATCATTAATAACAACTCCCTGTAACCTGTAAATTTCTTGAATTTGCTTTAAAAGGTATTCCGCCAATTTTTGTTCTCCGAGTACATTCAAAATATCAGTAAGATTCAAAGGTCCGTCCATAAGAGGAGTACCTGCAGCTACTCTATCCCCATCACCAACAATTATATAAGCTCCTCGTGGGATATTGTGTTCATCAGGCTTTACATTTTTATCAAATGGTTTAATTATTAATTTCCTCGAACCCTTTGAAACTTTACCATATTCAATAATACCATCAATTTGAGCCATCTTTGCAGGGTTTTTGGGTTTTCTTGCTTCAAACAGCTCAGTAACCCTTGGGAGACCACCTGTTATATCCTTTGTTTTTGCAAATTCAGATGGAATTTTTGCAAGAATATCTCCTGCGCTTACCTCATTACCATCTTTAATATAAACGTGAGCATTTACTGGTAGATAATATTTTCTCTTTATTTTGTTGGTTACTTTATCACGAATAATAATACAGGGTTGTAATTCATCTCTTAATTTTTCATCTTTTATATCTATAATAATTGTAGTAATCTTACCAGTTGCTTCATCCCTATCAAGAACAAAAGAGACATTCTTTTCAAGATCTTTTAGTTCAACAATTCCATCATTGTTTGTTAACATTGCATTTGCATATGAGTCCCACTCAACCAATATATCTCCTCTATGTACTTTTCCACCGTCTTTCACTAAAACTTTTGAGCCATAAACAATTGGGTATATAGCTCTTTCTCTTTTTTTTGAATCAAGAATTTGAATAGATCCAGTCCTATTCATTGCAATTGAAATTCCTTCTTTATCTTTAATGATATTTAAATTTGTAAACTTTAGAGTGCCATCATATCCTGAATGCAACTCAGTATGACCCTCGGTTCCAGAAGCAACTCCACCAATATGAAATGTTCTCATTGTTAATTGAGTACCAGGTTCACCAATTGACTGAGCAGCTATAATTCCTACAGCTTCACCTAATTCTATTAATTTTCCTGTTGATAAATTTCTTCCATAACATTTTTTGCAAATACCAGCTTTGGTTCTACAGGTTAATGCTGATCTGAGTTTTACCCTTAAAATACCTGAATCAACTATATCCTTAGCTTTATTTTCATCAATCATTTCACCTTCTTTTACTATTATTTGCTTAGGATCATCAGGACTATGTATATCTTCAAATGAAATTCTTCCAATTATCCTATCCAATAATGGCTCAATTTCTTTTCCATTCTCAATTATAGCTGATACTTCAATCCCATTTGTTGTTCCACAATCTTCCTCTTTTACAATAATCTCAACAGCAGTATCTACAAGTTTTCTAGTTAAATACCCCGCATCTGCTGTCTTTAATGCAGTATCTGCAAGACCTTTTCTTGCACCATGAGTTGAAATAAAATATTGTAAAACAGACAAACCCTCTTTAAAGTTTGCAGTAATTGGTGTTTCAAGTATCTCACCTGATGGCTTTGCCATGAGCCCTCTCATTCCAGCTAATTGCTTCAACTGGTCTTGACTTCCCCTTGCTCCTGAATCCGACATAACAAAAAGTGGATTTATACCTTCGCCTTCATAGCTCATTTTTTTTATACCAGCAAACATCTTCTCCCTGATTTCATCAGTTGCCTTACTCCATTTATCTATAATAATATTATGTCTTTCGTCTGCAGTTAAAAATCCTTCACTATACATTTTTTCAATCTTATCAAGCTCTTTTTCAGTTCTTATTAATATATCTTCTTTTTCTTCAGGTACAACTAAATCTGAAATACTTATTGTAAATCCAGCTATAGTTGCATGCTCAAATCCAGCTTCTTTGAGTTTGTCAAGAGTTTCAACAGTAGGGCCAAATCCCAATTTCAAATATATATAATAAACTAAGTTCTGGATTCCTCTCTTTTTCATTAATCCATTTATGTAAGGAATACTCTCAGGTAACAATTCATTAAATATAATTCTTCCGGCAGTTGTAACCAATAACCGATTATCTCCTTTTTTTATTATTGTAATAGGACAATTTGCAATATCCTGTGAATCAAGCATATAAGTTTCTAAATTCTTTATTTCACCAAAATATCTAAGCCTAATTTTTGCATTTAAATCAATAATTTTACTTTCAAAAGCCTGAATTACATCTTTATTTGAGCTAAATATCATGTTCTCGCCTTTTAGGTTCTTTTTTGTAAAAGTAAGATAATAAAAACCAAGGATCATGTCTTGTGTAGGTACAGCGAGTGGTTTTCCGTTTGATGGTGATAAAATATTATTTGTTGACATCATTAATATTTTTGCTTCTGCTTGAGCCTCTAATGAAAGAGGAATGTGAACAGCCATTTGATCTCCATCAAAATCAGCATTAAAAGCAGGACAAACTAATGGATGTAGAGTTATTGCATTTCCTTCAACTAGATGGGGCTTAAAAGCTTGAATACCCAATCTATGAAGAGTTGGAGCTCTGTTTAAAAGAACTGTATGTTCTTTAATTACTTCATCAAGAGCATCCCATACCTCATCTCTATTCTCCTCTACCCAGGTTCTTGCAACCCTTAAAGTCGTCACCATACCCTTTCTCTCAAGCTTATTGTAAATAAATGGCTTGAAAAGTTCTATTGCCATTTTCTTTGGTATTCCGCATTCATCCAATTTTAACTTTGGATCCACAACAATAACCGACCTTCCAGAATAATCAACTCTTTTTCCTAATAAATTTTGTCTGAATCTCCCATGTTTTCCTTTTAAAGCATCTGACAAAGATTTTAAAGGTCTTTTTTGAGAACTCATATAACTCTTATTTCTCTTTTGATTATCAAACAGGGCATCTACAGACTCTTGGAGCATTCTCTTTTCATTTTTGATAATTAAATCAGGCGCTTTTAAATCAAGAAGTCTCTTCAACCTATTATTCCTATTAATAACTCTCCGATATAAATCATTCAAGTCTGATGAAGCAAACCTTCCTCCATCTAACCTTACAAGAGGTCTTAAATCAGGGGGAAGTACAGGCACTGTCTCTAATATCATCCATTCAGGTTTATTCCCGGAATTTAAAAAATCTTCTAATAATTTTAACCTTCTCGACATATTTTTTTTCTTCTGAACTGATCTTTCTATTTTTATTCTTGATTTCAGAGTTCCAACTTCCTTCTCAATATCAATCATTTTTAATAATTTGCAAATAGCTTCTGCACCCATTTCAGCTTTAAAAGAATCCTCTCCGAATTTATTTACTAAATTGACATATTCCTCTTCAGTAAGAATCTGTTTGAACTTTAAACCTGAAACAGATCCCGGATCAATAATAATATAACTTTCAAAGTAAACAATGTGTTCAAGTAACTTAGCATTTATTTCAAGAAGTATGCCAATCCGCGAAGGTATTCCCTTAAAAAACCATATATGTGCAACTTTCGAGTTCAGCTCTATATGCCCCATTCTTTCCCGTCTTACAGAAGAGAGTGTAACCTCTACACCACACTTCTCACAAACAATCCCTTTATATTTTAATCCTTTATATTTACCACATAAACATCTAAAATCCTGTGTTGGTCCAAATATCTTCGCACAGAACAACCCATCCCTTTCGGGTTTAAAAGTCCTATAATTTATTGTTTCTGGCTTCGTTACTTCACCAGAA
>Ga0255400_10122_pt1 | contig 9945 bp, 8 predicted proteins | sample ANMaggSeSYBR01G7_FD_182117 | JGI IMG/M metagenome (GOLD analysis project Ga0255400, IMG submission 182117) | Sediment cell enrichment communities from methane seep in Santa Monica Basin, California, United Staets - ANME aggregate JGI... | ecosystem: Environmental > Aquatic > Marine > Cold seeps >... | reverse complement strand
AGTCAAGGATGAAATGACAAGTAAGATGCGTCAGTTCAGAGTTGACGCGACACTATGGAGGAGTTCATGAAATTAAATGAGAAAGTGGCTATTGTGACCGGTGCCGCACAAGGCCTGGGAAAAGAAATAGCCAGAGCCTTTGCCGAAGAAGGGGCGCGGGTCATGCTCATGGACCGGGATGCTGCGGAACTGGAAAAAACATTTGATTTCATTGTAAAAACAGGCGGTACGATCATGACTTATGCCGGGGATGTGTCGCAGGAGAATGAAGTCATGGATATGGTCGAACGGACACGGGAACACTTTGGCCCTGTGGATATTCTGGTCAACAATGTCGGGATCATTGGGCCAGCAGATTTTATGAAGGATGCGGATGCTAAAAGCTGGGAGAAAACACTGGATATTAATTTAAACGGCGCTTTTTATTGCTGCCGGGCAGTCATTCCGGATATGGCAGTAAAAAAGAGCGGGAAAATTATTAATGTTACTTCCGGACTGGGAGAGCGGCCCTTTCCCCGGTTCTGTGCTTATGGCGTCTCTAAGGCCGGGCTGATCCAGCTGACCCGTTCACTTTCCGAAGAATTAAAAGAATTCAATATCCAGGTTAATGCCATCAATCCCGGTGTGATGAATACCCCGATGCAGGAAGAAATCAGGGCAATGGATATTTCATCCGTGGGGCAGGTCGTTTATGAGCATTTCCACGGGCTCCATGATAATAATGAACTGCAGGATCCGGCAGATCTTGCTCCCTTAGCGGTATTTCTGGCATCGGAAGCTGCTGATCTCCTCACCGGCTATAATCACCGCCCGGAAGGGTATCGGGAACTGGGCTGGCGATCTTGATTCATTGCATTATGCTTCCAAACCATGCTATATCTTTTCATATTAAAGCAGGTTCTCATCCATTTTAATTGTTTCGACCCCTAATAATGAAAAAAAACGACAAACCCACAACACTTCTAAAAGCCAAAAAGTCTGTGGCACGCCCTTTGGTTCGATTCAACTACATGCCCCGGGTAATCGGTTTTTTCATGCATGGCATTATACTGACCAGCCTCTTTTATGATAGCCGGAGCATCATTCTGTGGTTAGCAATATTTCTTCAGGCCTTTGTCTGGCCACACATCGCCTATCTGATAGGAAAGAACAGCGTAAATGGGCGAAAAGCTGAGTACCGAAACATGTTCTTTGAGGCCTTTTTGTGTGGCATATGGATGAATCTGGCCTCTTTTCAGCTCTGGCCGTCAACAGTGTTTTTTCTTGGCACTGCAATCAACCTGCTGGCAACGCGCGGATTGATTCTTTTTAGAAACGCCTTGTTTTTTTTAAGTATCGGGGTTATCTCTGCCGGGATTTTTAACGGGTTTGAGTATATCCCGCAATCAAGCCTTACAACCGCATATGCGTGTATCGGTTTTATCTCCGTATATACATCGATTGTCGCTTTATTAAGTTTCAATACCTCGAAAAAGTTGAGTGTTAGCAGGCAGCGCATTGAGGCAATATTAAACTCAATACAAAGCGGCGTGCTTGTCATCGATACCGGAACGCACAGGATCATCGAGGCCAACCCGGCAGCTATTTCAATGCTCGGGACGAGTCGGGAGGAGATTGTCGGTCAGGTCTGCCATCAGTTGATCTGCCCGGCAGAGCTGGGTGCCTGCCCGATTACGGACAACAAGCCGCGACTGAATAATGCTGAAGGCGTGATAATCAATAATAATGGAGAAAGAGTGCCAATTCTCAAAACCGTTGTCCCGTTTATTCTGGAGGGACGAAAGTGTCTGCTTGAAAGTTTTGTTAATATCAGTGAACTCAAGCAGACCGAAAAGGTTTTAGCGGAAAGAGAATTGTTTCTGAGAACCCTGACAGAGGCGCTGCCCGACTTTGTGTTTATTCTTGATACTGAAGGCACGATCCAGCAGGTCAATCGCCTTCATCCAGATCATCGTAAAGAAGACGTTGTCGGGCAAAAGGCATACAAATTCATGTCGGCGGAGTATCATAGTATTTTTATAGAGGCACTTCGGCAGGCAGTTGTTACCGGACAGACCCAGACCTTAGAGACAATGGTAGATTTTCCGGACGGCCAGTACTATCATTTTCATCGCCTGAACCCGGTTCACTTTGCTGGTGTGGAAAAATCAATTCTGCTTATTTCTACAAATATTACAGGCCGGAAACAGGCTGAGGATGAACTCAGGGTTATTCTTGAGGAAGTTGAATCCGTGAACGCTCATTTGGAGAAGCAGACGCTCCTGGCCAATAAGATGGCAGTGCAGGCCGAAGCGGCAAACATTGCCAAAAGTCAGTTTCTGGCCAATATGAGCCATGAAATCCGGACACCTATGAACGCAGTAATCGGCATGGCCCATCTTTTAACGGATACGGATTTAACAGGAGATCAGCAGCATTATGCAAACACAATTCAGCAAAGCGCGGATTCTTTGTTAAATATTATCAATGACATTTTGGACTTTTCAAAAATAGAGGCCGGAAAACTGGATCTGAAAATTATTGATTTTGACTTGATCCAATTGCTTGACGAGATGAATGACATGCTTTTCCTTGAAGCCCGCAAAAAGGCGCTGGAATATGTCTGCCAGGTTGATCCGGGTGTTCCCCGTTTTGTTTCAGGGGATCCGGGCCGTATCCGGCAGGTGCTGGTAAATCTTGTCGGTAATGCCATTAAGTTTACTCTCAAAGGAGAAATACAGATTCAGGTGAACCTGATGAAGAATAAAGACCCTGGTGATGATCAGCAAATCACGCTGATGTTCAGCATTGTTGATACCGGGATCGGTATTCCGGATGAAAAAATACAAACGCTTTTTGAAGCGTTTACCCAGGTTGATGCTTCCACCACCCGGGAATTCGGCGGGACCGGACTCGGTTTATCTATTGCCAAAAATCTTATCGAGATGATGGGCGGTCAGCTTGATGTATTAAGTCAGCCAGACAAAGGAAGTGTTTTTAAATTTACCGTGCTTCTCAAGAAGGCAGCGCCTGTAGAAAAAGAATTTATTGAACCGGAAAAGTCGGTTCCGGACGTATTGACAGATACCACTGCCAGGGTAATTACATACCGGGCAAGAATTCTTGTTGCAGAGGATTTTCCGGTTAATCAAGAGGTGGTGTCGGGGTTTCTTGAAAGTTTTGGTTTTTCTGCCTATATTGTTGAGAATGGCCGGCAGGCGATCGAGGCTCTTGAAAAAAAACGATACGATCTTGTTCTGATGGATGTTCAAATGCCTGAAATGGACGGTCTTGAGGCCACACGGATAATCCGTGATCCAAAATCAAATGTGCTGGATCATGATATCGCTCTTATTGCCCTGACAGGACATGCGCTGAAAGGAGACCGGCAAAGATATCTTGATGTCGGAATGAATGATTATCTTCCAAAACCGATTGACCCGGAAGCGCTGTATGATGTGGTGCTCAGAAACCTGCCGGATAAAAGAAACCGGATGGAATAGTGTTTTTTTGAATGGATGGTAATTAAAAAGCCGGAGGATTTATTTCCTCCGGCTTTTTATTTCTTCAATGCTAACGTCAAGGAAATAAGTTCAAAAGATTTATTCGCGGACATAAGAAAAATCATTCAATTCACCATTCAGCTAAATTCAATGTTGTAATTTTTATTATAACGTCCTTGTTTTCAAATAATTAAAAGCATTTCATCAGTTCTCAGGCACCCTTCTGGATTTGACAAATATGTTTGCCTGGTGGTGTGTTGACAAATTGAGTATCTGTTTTAATTTTCTATTTAAGACCAGACGGTCTTTTTTTATAATTTTTGAATATGTAGAAAATTAAATGGGGAGTCCGGTGATGGGCAAAGGCAAATTCACAAAAGAAATGATCATTGAAAAAGCTGCTGAACTTTTTAACAGTTTAGGGTTTGCCGGTGTGTCCCTGTCGGATCTCATGAAGGCCACCGGACTCAAAAAAGGTGGAATCTATAATCATTTCAAGAGTAAGGAAGAAATCCGGATCAAAGCGTTTGAGCATATGGTCAGCAATGTCCGCACAGAAGTTGTAAACGTAATTCGTGGGAAAAAAACGGCAAAAGAACAGCTGACTGGGATCATTGAGTTTTTCCGAAGCTCTGTTCTGAATCCGGTTATCAGGGGCGGATGTCCATTGCTAAATGCCATGGTAGACTCGGATAATACAGATCCCGGGTTTCAGAAAAGTGTGAACCGGGCAGTTGACCGGTTGATTTGCGACATAACCGAAATTATAAGAAAAGGCATTGCGAATAAAGAATTCAAACCAGATATTGATGCAATGAAAACTTCGGTAATAATTCTATCTACCATTGAGGGAGGAGTGGCAATATCAAGAAATTATTCACAGGATGACCATATGGGGATTGTCATCGATCATTTGCATGACTATGTTGGTTTATTGTGTAATTGAGTAACTGAAAATGTGTTTTAAATGGATCGGAAAGTCTGAAGGTAGTTATAGTGGGGATGCCGTTAAGACGTAAAAATCTGCGGTATTTTTTTTACCTGCTCATCAGACCGATCGGTCTTAAAAAATTGATTTAAAAAAATAAAGGGGGTTTATCATGAATCCTTTAAAAATATTTCTTATTATGCTGCTGCTGGCGGCTGCGACCACCGGCTGCTCGACATATCTTTATTCTGCCTATGTTCCGGTGGCTGCTTATGATTTTGCCCAGGGACCGGATGACATAGATACCGGAATTGAATCTTCCAATTCGAGTATTCTTTTAGCCTCAGGAGGTAATACGGGTCTTCAGGAAAGTAAAGATAACGGCCAGATTTTTGCGGACATGCGAACAGCAACAGAGTCTTTCCAGCGTCTGCTGAAAATGAAACAAGTGGATAATGCGGACGATTATGTGCTGACAAGGGTTGACAGTAAAGATGATAGTGAATTCATCTTAATTGCGGTTGTTTATCGTCCCCGGCAACTAATCGATGTAACCGATAATACGTTTCCAGGTGTACGAAATGTTATCTCTGACAAAAGCCAGGCCTTTTATGCGCCTTACCGGACAGACCATGACGGAAGTGCACTGGATGAAGTCGTGGCATGGTCTCTGGTTCCGGTCAGTTGTTTAACCGGCCCGGATCAGCAGGCGGTTGTGCTAAGTGAAACCGCCGGCTCGGTGCTGGATAAAAAGCCGCAAGCAGAATTCTGGGCTGCCCGGGATCAATGGGCAAATGAAGGGGATGCGGGCATCTTGATGTTTGCCGGCAACCTGATGTCCTGCCCGGCACCCGGCAGTGTACAAAGTTAAATCTATTATCAGAAGTTCTCGTAGGTTTTATGAATCAGCTCCTCAAGGCCGGGTAACGCACTGGCCGGCTTAAATTGCCGGGCAATCTCCAGTGCGTTCTTCCCGGCAGAATTTTTGATAAACGGATTTGCCCCTTTTTTGATCAGGAGTTTTGCAAGTTTTCCGTCATCATGGGCTTGACAAAGGATCATCAATGCGGTTTCTCCTTTGGTATTCATCGCGTTAATATCAATTTCTGATACCAGCGCCAGCCGGATCATGTCGGGGTTGTAGACCCGGCATGACCGGATCAGAAAGGTTTCACCCTGATGGTTGATAATCTTCAGATCTTCTTCGATATTTTTGAGATAGATGATAATTTCCACGCAGTTTTGGCCGTATGCGTGCATGATCGCGTTGTTCCCTTTATTGTCAACTGCGTTTATATATTTTTTGTATTTTGCAAACCATTTGACCATTTTCATGTTGCCCTGGGCTGCGTGATACATTAGCGGTGTCATACCCGACCCATCTCTTTGTAAAGGATCAGCTCCGGCTTTTCTGAGGGCGTCTGCCTTGGCCGGCCGTGTACTTAAAAACAGGGCAGTGCGGCCGTCTTTGTTTTTCAGGTGAACATCCGCACCCGCTTCGATCAGCTGCCGGGTGATTTTCGGGTTAGCCGCCATTAACGGGCACGACCCGTATTTTGATATGGCGTTGACATCCGCACCGGCCTGCAGGAGAGGTTCGATATTGTGCGGAAACCGCTGGATGGCAATCATCAGGGGGGTGAGGTTTTCCGGTCCGCATGCATTAACATTGGCCCCGGCATCAATCAGTCGTTTAACTTTTTTATCCACCATCTCATTAAAGGATCGTGCCGGGCCGGAGCGGTCGTCATATAGTTGGTCAAGGCCAACCACATACATCAGGGGCGTTCCGGAATTCTGCGAACCGGCATCAGGATCTGCACCGTGACCAATCAGCAGTTTTAACAGGTCAACATCACCGGCTTTTGCAGCCTTGAGGATCGGGGCATGATATCCCGGATTCTGGTTGGGATCCGCACCGGCATGTAAAAGAATGATTGTTTTTTCTTTGCGATGCCGACTCCAGCTGATTGCCAGAGAAAGGGCAATCGTGCCATAGACGGATATAATCGGGGTGTTTTTATACGAGTGTACATGACTGGCGAATGTCTCAAGATTATCAGTTTGGCAGCCGTTGACAAATCGGACGCCATTGGTGTGAAGGTCCTGTTGGTCTTCCGGTAATGCAGCTGCCAGGGATAAGGCATTGTCCATTTGGCCTTCTATGAGAGCGGTGGTAATCGCCTTTAAGAAAAAATCGCGTTTCAGTCCCGAATTAATTAATAATTTCAAACATTTTGAAGATCGGACCAGTTGGGCCAAGGGGAGTGCTGCTGCGGCCCGGTTCGGGTCTGCACCGGCGCTGAGGAGGAATTCAACAATGGTATTATTGTTGGCGTTCACTGCACAGGATAGCGCGGTCTGGTTCAGATTATCAATGGCATTGACATCCACTCCGGCATCCATGATTTTTTGCATACAAGTCATCAGGATTCCGGGATCAGGATTTTTTGCGTGATTGGGACCGAACCCGGATATGAGGATCAGGCTCGTTGTTTTATCCCCGGTGGTTGTTTTAGCATTGGCTTCTGCATCAATCAACCGGTTGATAATTTCCAGGTGACCGCCCATGGCCGCGGCAATCAGCGGCATGCTTTTGCCGGTTATCGGGTTGTTTGCATCGCTTCCGGCAGCCAGAAGAATATCAACAATTTCGGTATGTCCGTTTTCTGCTGCCATTTCAAGAGCAGATCCTGATTTTGTTTCCGGATACCAGGCATTATGGACGTCTGTCCCTTTTTTGATCAGAAATTTGACGGTGTGAAGGTGCCCGTTCCTGGATGAAAGCAGCAGGGCCGTCATATTCAGGTAGCCCCGGCATTCGATATCCGCCCCGGGCTGTGAAAGATATGTTTTGACTGTTTCGAGACTGCCGTTTTGAGCAGCCTCAATAAACTGTTCCTGAGTATTCATTTAAAGTGCCGATTTTATATCTGTTTGCTTGCGCTAAGGGTTTAAAAATAATATCATTCCCATAGATATTGTTCAATAGTTTTCCCAGATAACTCATTGCTAACATCTAAATTGAGCGTTTTAAATTTTGAAAAATTATTTTATATTTACTTAAGGCTCTTGGTCTATTTTAAGTTTTATAATTGACAAACTCGTAAAAAGTCGATTTCTGAGGGCAAAGAAAAAAGCTCCACCAAATCCTAAAATTGCCGAGACGCGCAAATCCTGAGTGATGATTTGTACTTAGCGTACCATGAGGAAACGAAGGATGAAGCGCAACAAAGAATTTGGACTTTTTACGAATTTGTCAAAATTTAAAACCCTACGTGATTGCCAATCTCACCACATCTACTGTGTCAAATGCGCAACCGCATAAACGACTATATCAGTAACGCATTTTTCTTGTAGCCGTTTTATATTTGGGGCAATCACGACAATCGCTCAACTTAGGTAACAGTATTAAATAATGGGCAGGTTGTTTTTTGATATAAAGGTGTTTTTCCACCATGAAAAGTTTTTTAAGATGCTATCAATTTTGATTGTTTTTCATTTGTTCGCTCAGGATTCCACACGATTACGACCATTTTTTTTTGCCAGATATAGTGCTTCGTCTGCTTTTTTGATCAATCCTTCATGGGACAGACTTTCATGGTTAGCGGTTGCTACGCCTAAGCTGATTGTTACCGTATAAGAAGTTTTAGCATGATCCGGTTTAATGTTTAAGTTTTCAATGTTTTTGCGAATTCTTTCTGCGGTGTGCCTGGCACCATCAATAGGTGTATTGGGGAGGATAATGGCAAATTCTTCCCCGCCATATCGCGCGCAAAAATCAGTAGGCCGCCTGACGGTTATTTCGATTTCATGAGCAATCCGCTTCAGGCATTCATCGCCTGCCTGGTGCCCATAAGTATCATTATATCCTTTAAAATTATCAATATCACATAGAATAAATGAGATCGGGGTGTTTTCACGACTGCATTGATTAAATTCCTGATAAAACCGCTCTGAAAAATATCGGCGGTTCGGAATGCCGGTTAAAGAATCAATAACAGCCTGGCGCTGAATGATGCCATAGGCTGAGGATAATTTCATCCAAAAAAATATTATAAATATGACGCCGATTGAACCGATGCCAATATGGCCCATCGTCATCGGCAATAACTGTAATGTATGAATATTACTCAATGTGACGCTGATGCCGCCCCTGATATCACCTTCCTTATATCCCGAATGACACTTTAGGCATGACTTTTCAGCGATTAGTGGCACCATATAGATAAAATCAGTATTCGGATGATTGTTTAAAGTCTCACCGACTTCTTTTTCGCCACGTTCAAACAATTCCAGCGCTTTTTTTTCCCATTCGCTGGGGCTGTTCTGAGGGCGGACGGGTTGGAGGCTGGTAAGATGAAACTGAACACCCTGATGTTTTGCAGCTATCTCTGAAAGCTGCCTTGTCATAAAAGAAGGATTCACTTTTGTCAGCTGAAGGTCTTTGTTGACTTGAATATCCCTTAGAGGATCATCAAGGTAGAGATTGGACTTCATATCAGCTGTCACCGGAACATAGACCCCGCCATGATCCGCATTCCATTCTCTTGTCAGAATGACCTGAGTGAGAAACGTACGTGCTGTTTGAAGCGTAATGTGTCTTTGTTCTTTTCTGGCAACGTCCATACTCCATAAAAAAGAAATACCGACGATTAGCAGCCAAAAGGTGAGAGTAAGTATCAATACTTTTTTCATCAATGCCTTTTTTCCGGAAAAACCGAATAGAAATGATCCTGGCATGGTTTTCTAAGGGTTATAAGCTGATGGCGTCGTAAAAAGTCCCATCTACTGCGTTGTAGCAATTTTTCAGCCACTCAAGATACTACATGTATGATTTCTTATCTGTAAAATCACTACGTCTTGTATATGGAACTTTTAACTTAGCCATCTGGATACTTTTTATGAGACCATCATAAGCTGCTCTTAAAAAAACATATCGTTTTGGGTGGATCTATTGCCGAGTCAGCTCTGAACTGACGCATCTATCTTGTTCTTTTTTGTATCTGCATCAATGTTAATACAGATCTATTTTTTTGCAATATATACCGCATACCACAATGTGATACATATCTGTCAATAGTAAATTACCGGTTAAGAAGGCAAGCGGCCCGACAGTCATCTCCATTGAACATTGAATCATCCGCATTCGTCATATTCAATAAAAGGAGAAATCACTATGAAAGTGAAGCATGGGGTCAGGTACGTGGAGTTTGGTGAAAAACGGGTAGAAGAATAATATTCTTTTAAAAATCAAGAAATGATGCTCTCGGTTGAAAGCAGGCATTCGGCAGAGCATTTTCCGGCAGTGCCGGAATCGGTGGAAACGATTAACGAATCCCAAAAGCAATCTGTTCTTATTATTGAGAATGCCCTGAATCAGATTTTTGATTACTCTGAAGAATACCAGAAAGAACAGGTTGAATTACGAAATATTGATCCGGCCTTAGACAGCGTGGAAGATCAGCTGCCAGATGGTTGTGCCGGCCAGAATAACCTTCATGAAATAATCGTTGAGTTGATGAATGTTTCTCT
>Ga0255400_10120_pt1 | contig 9976 bp, 11 predicted proteins | sample ANMaggSeSYBR01G7_FD_182117 | JGI IMG/M metagenome (GOLD analysis project Ga0255400, IMG submission 182117) | Sediment cell enrichment communities from methane seep in Santa Monica Basin, California, United Staets - ANME aggregate JGI... | ecosystem: Environmental > Aquatic > Marine > Cold seeps >... | reverse complement strand
TGCGTGAGGAAAACTATGTGTATGATAACGTGCTCAAGGGCTCGGCGGTTCCGGTTGTTGTGCCTGAATGGACTGATGCAAATGACTGGGCTGCGGTTTGCGACCCGCGCATTGTTCCGGCGATATTTATCGGCGAGCGCTTCGGCCTGGCGCCGGAGATATTTGTGGCCGGGGATGAATTAAGCCCGGCGGTGTTCATGAATGACGAGCGCCGTTTGAAGGTACGCCACTATCTGGCGATCTGGGTCAATGATTTCCGCCCGCTGCACAAATCCAACGTCGCTTAGGGGATATTATTTCCAAAGGAGTTTTACTATGGGCTTTTCAAATGTTACCAAGATCAACCTTTTTATCCCGCCGACGCTGATTGCAAGGTCAGCCGGCACATGGACGGCGGGGGTCTCGTCAAATGTGATCTCAGAGGCGCGCAGCGCGGCGGACGCGTCTTTCGGGCTTTTCATTCCCATTCACCTGCTTTCTTCAGAAGCATACCGCCAGGGGGCATATCTTGAATCGGTTGATGTTTATTACAAGATTGCCACGGCTGCTGCGGATGATTTTGCGACTGTGGAGCTTGAAAAGATCAGCCTGCCGGCAAACGGGGTGGCTGTCAGCGGCAGTGCGGTGGCGACAAGCTGTGATAGCGCGCACGATGCGGCGGCTGAACGTAAGGCGCTGGGGGATCACAGCCTGACCGTGACGCTGGATCAGGCGGTGTGGATCGATGACGGGGATTGTTATTGGCTCTATCTGCTGGTTGATGCAGCAGCCACGACTGTGTTCACGCTCTTTGGGGCGCGGGCGAACTTTGACCTGCGCATTTAAGAGATGCGGGGGCTGGTTCGCCAGTTTATTTGTCATGTTCGTTATCTGGATTGGAGGTAAATGATGGAAAAGTTGAAAATGTTGTTGGGTTCGCGTAAGTTTTGGGCTGGATTGGTGGGGCTGGTGCTGCTCATCATAAAAGCCTGGAAGCCGAATTTCCCGCTGGAAGCTGAACCGCTGAGCGGCATCGTGGCTGTGTTGGCGGCTTACATTTTGGGCACCGCTTTGGAAGACGGACTTTCACGGCGGGCATAAAAGCCTTTGGCAGATGTGCATTTTTCTCCTCTTGGGCCTCCCCCCGGTTTTGTTGGGGGGAGGCTGGGGGAGGGAAGCAAGGAGAGTATCAGGAGGATATTATGAAAGATAAGCAGATTGAAAAGATCATCCCGAAGCTGATCGGCGCCCGAGCGATGGATTATGACCTTAAAGAGGACGGCTTGTTGGTGGTCATTGACCAGCGGGCTGACCCTTTACAATCATGATGACGGCACGAGCGGGCATGATAATTTCTTCTTCATTGATGATGCGGATATCGTAACGGAGCTGCCGGCGCCTTTACGCCTTGAGCTGACCAATAATTACGCTTCAGGTGCGCTCAAGGACCTTATGATCGGCTCGTATCAATATAATGCCTTCAACGCTCTGCCGGCTCTGGTGTATGAGGGCGAAAGTGGGAGCGGGGGAGCCGACCAGGCGGATGCGAATTCTTCAAATGCGTATTTTTGCCGCTTAACCTGGAACACTGTGGTGTGGGAAGATCTTTTGTATTGGCCGCTCACTTCAGCAAACATAACGAAATTTCAGGGAAGGTCTGTAATGCCTTTGATGCGCCTGGCTAATGCGCATAGTTACTTAGACTTGCAGCTTAAGCTGAAGATTTTGGCGGGGGGCATAACTTTGTATGAAGGCGCATCCATCAGCGCTGACAGCAGCCTGGGTTATCTGGTTTTTCCAGCGCTGAGGCTGCCGCCGGCGCCATTATCGGGTGCCATCTCGGCGCAGGCACATGCGCTTTATCTCTCTGGCTTGAAAACCACAGCGGGGGGCTATACGCTGGATATTGATCATATGCTCCTGCTGCCCCTGGACTCTTTTTCGCATTATCAGGCGCTGATCAACCTCGCTCAAAACGACCGCCTGATCGACGATGCCTTTGAGGGATTGGTCAACGGCGTGGGGTCTGGTCTGGAGCTTTCAACGCATATTCCCTTGCAGCAGGGACATTTCATCCGACCGGGGCATGATGCTTATTTTTATGTTTTCCAGAGCGATGGGAGTGATGACGCGCCGATCGAGCGCACAATTTCAGTCAAAGTCTTTTACCGCCAGCGCAAGAGGATCGTATGACTTTCAGGGCGGTCTTTCGAACGCGGGCGGACGAACGCATGACTCAGCCGGCTGGGAAAATTCGCGTGGATGAGATGAGCTGGTCAATCTTCGGCGGGCCTGAAGCTGCGCACTTGAGCACAGAGGGGCATCTCAACGCGCTGTATGATCTGGCAAACTATCTGCGCTGCCCGCTGACGGTATATAACGCGCAGGGGACGCCTGTCTGGTGGGGCTTTCTTAATCAAGCGACTCTTGAGATTGGCGATTTTAGGCTTATCTACTCGCTTGACTCCATGAGCAACAAGGTCGCGGTGCGTTATTCGTATCTGGCGCCGTTGGGTGATAGGGGTGAGGTCTGCAGCACAGCCTGGGCGGAAGATGCCCCCAGCCAGGCGCTTTACGGCACGAAAGAAACTATCTTGCGGCGTGCGCTGATCGATCAGGGTTTTGCGGAGCAGCTGCGCGACCTGACGCTGGAGGAAAGAGCCTTACCGCAGGCAGAGTTGGAGCGGATTGCTGGAGGTCATGCGCAGGCACGCGCCAGTTTGTCCTGTTTGGGCTGGATGCACTCGCTGGATTGGATCTATTACATGACAAGCGCGGGCCTGATCGCCAATTATGCGGCTCAGAACGGCACCCAATATTTGGGCAATACTTATTCCGACCTTTGGCTAGCTGAATCAATCACCCCGACGGTGGATTTTGCGATCAAATATGTGGATGTGCGTTTACGCAAGGTTGGCTCTCCAACGGATGATGCCCGCGTTCACATCCAGACCGATTCCGGCGGCAGCCCGTCCGGGACATACCTGGGGTATGCGCTGGTGAGCCCCGCCAACATCTCCAGCAGCAGCTACCCGTGGCTGCGCTTCACGTTCAGCACGCCGGTCAGCGTGAGCGCGGCGACGAAGTATTGGGTCGTGCTGCAGCGCGCCGGGGCACCCTCAACGCTGAATTATTACATGGCAGGCGTGGATGAAGCGCTTTCTTTTGCAGGAGGCGAATTCAAGATTTATAACCACGTGGTCACCTCGTGGATCAGCCGCGCGCCGGATTGTAACCTCATTTTCAGGGTGATCGGGATGAAGGAGACCAGCAGCCAGATGGAGGATATCTTTGCGGCGGGCAACCAGTTCTTGAGCGGGATTTCAATGCAGGCTGCATCCGGCGTGGATACCACGCCCTACCAGCAGGGAGTGGTGAGCTGCTATGAGGAATTGCTCAGGTACCTGCGTTTGGGGACGAGCAATAAGCGCCTCTTGCTGGCGCTTGTGAAGCCCGACCGCAGGCTGGTGATCACTGAGCAGGCTGAAAGGGGAAATGAGGATTATTTTATGGATGCGGCTGGCGCTTGCTATGATCAGTATCACAACCCTTTGATGGCGGGCATCACGCCTGTGGGCAAGTGGCTGCGGATGAAGGAGATGCCCCAGCCCGGCTTGGGAGGGCGCAGCCAGGCGGCGGCGTTTATTGAGTCGGCGGTGCTGGATGTGGAGAGCGGGAGGTTGGAGTTGAAGTAGGGGGGGGGAAGAGGGCGATTCAATCAGATGATTAATCAAAAATAACTCAGCCCGAAACCCAACAGAATAGGTTTTCTCGTCAGCGAATAGCATTTTTTCGTCACTGCGAGCTCCTGAAGGGAGCGCGGCCGTCTGCTTTTATTAACCAAGCAGATTGCCACGTCGGACTGCGTGCGTCCTCCTCGCAATGACAGGTAGTAGGTTGTGCCGAAATTGGGATAAATAATTGCCTTCACCCGCCTTCATCCCCATCTAAAGATGGTGGGACTGCGACCCAACCTACTCGCTTTTTTTTAGCAGAAACATGACAACTTCGAGTGTATAATATTTGTGAGGACTGGATATAGCTAAATACAACGCAAAGTTGCGTTATACGCACTAGCAAGGCACTAGAAAAATAATTCACGAGGTTTATCATGAACTCAGAATCGCTAAAGACTCCCTTTACATGGAATTGTCCGTTTTGTAATTCTAAAACCACAATAAACATGAATGATTTTAGCTCCAACACACACGAACTTGAAATTGATACTAAACACGGAAACAAGCTTTTATATACTTACTTCATCGTTTGTCCAAATCCAGAGTGCAAAGAATTTTCATTAATCTTGCAGTTATTTAATTACAAATGGGTTCCGAATGTGTGGAGTCGGGGGGAACTCGAAAAGCAAATAACAATTATTCCATCCTCTACTGCAAAGTCATATCCTATCTATATTCCAGTATCAATCCGAGATGACTATTATGAGGCTTGTCAAATTCGAGATCTAAGTCCTAAAGCCTCTGCAACATTATCACGTCGTTGTTTACAAGGAATGGTTCGTGATTTTTGGGGAATAAGAAAGGACCGGCTGGTAGATGAAATCTGTGAACTTGAAGGAAAAGTTGATGCATTAACTTGGAAAGCAATTGACGCAGTCAGAAAAGTAGGAAATATTGGCGCTCATATGGAAAAGGATGTCAATATTATTATTGACGTTAAACCCCCTGAAGCATCTCTTCTTATTGGCCTAATTGAAACCCTGATGCAAGATTGGTATATTGGACGTCATGATAGAGAGCTACAGCTGAAACAAATAATTGAATTGGGTTCAAAGAAAGTGTCACAGAAAAAAGCAAAAAGCTCCTAACACCAACTCTAGTTGACAATGGCTGCGCCGCTCGTGACGGATAGTGTAGGTCAGGTTGACAACGTCAAAGACGCGTGATCATTGATGGTTGAAGAGCAGGGTTTCATTCCACCCAAAGAAGGCGGGGCTGCGACCCAGCCTTGTGTCTACGGACTGCTTCCTCTCTGCAGAGAGATTTTAATAATTATGGAGATTGTTTCAGTTTCCTGTTTTGGTCAAGTCATCTTTGGGATACTTCTGACTCACAGCTTTTGTTAAGATATATAATTACAATGAAAGAATAATTCAACAACTTTACTAAAGTTCCTTTTTATGAGCAAGGGTATAAACATGAAAAAAGAAGGACGTAACAAGAAAAGTAATTACTTAGTATTTTGGATTATTATTTCCCTTATTATTATTGTCGTGACTTTCGTTATTATCATATTAATCTTTAATGACTATCAATTGCCATGGACTGGGATTAATGAGGATTCAAGTAAGAAGAATTCTGAACTTGAATATGTAGTACCCCAAAAATACTTAAAGGATTTGTTTGTTTTATTGATAATTCCTTTTTTCCTTGCAATCATTGGGAACTTGTTCAATTTAATAAGCAGTATTCAAGATCGAAGAAGTGCAGAAGAAAACAGAGAAAATGAATGGAAGATCTCTCAAGCTAATATTGAGGCAGAGAGGATTACTAATATAGATCGGCAACGGGAAAATAGTCTTCAGAGCTATTTTGACACGATGGGAGAGTTTCAATTAACTGAAACAAGGGTTGGAGCAGGAGGGCCACTTCGAGCAATGGCCCGGGCCAAAACATTAGCAACAATAAGGAACCTTGATGGCGCCAGAAAAGGATTGTTATTGAAGTTCTTGTTTGATGCCGAGCTGGTTACAGGTGAGACCCCAATCATCAATCTTGCATATGCAGATTTTAGTAAAATGGAACTGTCAAGTGATAAATTTTACGGAAATTCTAATCTAAAATATGTAGATTTTAATAATGCAATATTAAGAGGAATAGCATTTGTAGATGCTGATCTAACGAATACTGACTTTACTGATGCCGATTTACAGGATGCACAATTCATAGGCTGTTTATTTAATGGAACAATATTATTGGGAACCAAAGGAAAAGAGGATAAGGCGAATTTGGCTGGCATTAAGGTAATTGAATCGAAATTTACAAAAGTAAAAATTAAAAATGTTAACTTCACAAATAGTGAGTGGGCAGATTGTGGTTTCGCTCAATGCGAAATTATTAATTCAGATTTTACTGTTACTAAAATGAAAAATATTAAGTTTCAAATGAACAATCCTGATTTTGGAGAAAGATGGTTTAAAGATGTAGATTTTAATAGAGCTATGATTGAAAATGTAGACTTCAGTGGCACCAAAATTTTTAACACTAGTTTTTCTGTTTCAGAGATCGTTTCTTCAAAATTTATGAATACTGATATGTATGATGTCTCTTTTAAGGATGCGCCAAAAATAAGTGCAGATTTTTCCGGAAGCACTATGAGAAATGTAAATTTTCAAAACGCGAAGGTGCATTTTCCAAAGAAAGTGGTCGAATCACCCATTCCTGATTCAAAGTTCACTGATTGCAAAATGCTAGTTGATGTGAATTTCATTAAAGCAAATATTACTTATGATCAAATAAATCAAATAGGAAACCCGGAAGGGTTTATTGCCAATGAAACTTCTGTGATTGGAGCAACCAAAAAAGGGTTTCTTTCGAAGTTGGTTTCTTGGTTCAAAAAGGATACTAGGAAATAATAAGCCGGACCCACATATTTATTATGATATTAATATATTCAGTGGCACATTCTGGGTTTACAAAAAGGAGGCTAGGATGAAAATAAATAAGTGTATTTCAGCTAAGATTTATAAGTGGCAACTACGTTTTGAAAGACATCCATTATTGCTGTATTTCGCAATTGTTACCTACCTGATTACTTTTATAGCGCTATCTTATTATGGATTATACATATGGCAAGAGAAGGGCTTAGTATTAATTGCATTAATAGCATACATGATAATAAGCCTTTTCACTATATATTATGATCTGCATATTATCAAGAGAAGTCGATTTGAATTGCAAGAAAGGAGGAAGCTAATAAGCGATCTAGTAAATTTTGATAAGAACATTTACAAAGTGAAATATCGTAAAGACATGTATGATATAAAACCAAATGGCGATGCTGAATATACTCGGGAAATGGTAATGGAATACGATAAAGTTGAAGTTGCCTGGGCAATGATGTTATTTGGGAGTACCAATGAATTCGGGCAAGACTTTAAAAAAATGATTGTGGATGCTCGAACATTTCCTGGGGGAGAATCTCCTCTTTCTCTGTTACCGATAGATTTCTGTAATCCCCGTATTATATTTGCTGTAATTTTAAAGCAGAAATTAACAAATACTCATCGTGAGGAGGGTTATAAACTTACCGTAACATGGCCAAGTGCATGGAAACTACTAATGGAAAGCAATGAGGACGATGGAATCATTAGAATTGATCATGATACAAGTGAATATATACTCGAAATTACACTTCCCACGGATTATTCCTTTGATGTTTTTGAAATGCCGGGGACAAAAGGAGAACCTACAAAGGGTAAAAGTAGTAATGGCCGAAATTTCCTGGTCTATAGGTTAAGCAACCTAAAAAAAGGAAACACATTTAGTTACGATGTAAAAATTAAGAAAGATGCATAACCCAAGAAAAAAAGCCCGATGAGGGCTTTTTACCTAATATGTAACGAAACGACTTCCGTAACAGGGCTATTGTTTCTGGATTGGAAAATATTGGGCGACGTTTATAGAAACCCAATAAACCCTATTCCATCCTAAGTTTTATTAAACAGGGTAATTGCAGCATATCAGGTCAACGAGCGGTTTTTTTGTCACTGCGAGCTCCTGAAGGGAGCGTGGCGGTCTGCTTTTATTAACAAGCAGATCGTCGCGTCGGACTGCGTTCTCCTTGCAATGACAGAATATGTACATCATAATTAACCGACGCATTTTTTTATGTAGTCCCCATGCGCTTAAATGCCATCAGAAAGCGGCTATGAAATCCATATTTATCTTCCATGCTATAATCATTTTAGTCTCTAATACCCCCGAACCATTTAAGCTATGAAGGAGGAACTGATGGCTGACTGTCCCATTTGCTCTAAAGAGAATATCATGATTGAACACACCCACCTGATATATACTGCCTTACAACATCAATCGAGGATCAAAACAGGCTTTAAGCAATATCAGATCACCACGCGCACATTTGGCGCTCAAAAGCATGCATTCAAAGTCTGTGATGCCTGCGAGGTCAAATATAACCGCATCATTCCAGGGCTTATTTGGGCAGCAGGGATAATACTCGCGCTGCTGGCGTATATCTATGTTGAGCATGAAGACCCGCTGCTTGTGCTTATGTGCATGTGTCCCATTCCTCTCGTTATAGCCTTTAGCGTGAATAAAGAGTTCTTCAGCCTGAACGCTAAACTGAAGAAGATAGCGATAGGGGGAGGAAAGCTCGGAGGTGATTTCTCCACCGTCGCATATACCGAAGCCGAATACGTAAAATTATTGCGAAAGAATAAAAGGTAAAAGTTTCCAAGGCGTAACTTACCGAAATGTAGAATGAGCAACAGGGGAAAAATATGCCTGGACCAGTATTTATCTGGCTGAAGGGCTATGAGGGAGCGGTGTTTGTCGAACGAGTCCTGATGGAGGGGGAGGAAAAATTTGAGAGTTTAGGAAAGAGGCCGCCATTTAGGCAGCCTCTTGTTTATACCGGTTAGTATGTATCATGAATGCAATTTGAGATCAAAGCAGGGTTGATCTACTCAATTGACGGGGATACCGTGCCCATTCAAAATCACTGAGTCTTTCTCCTCTCAGCTAAGTTCCAGCGCAGACTCTTGAGAGTCTCAAGAGACTGCTGACGCACTTCTGGTTCATCGGCTTTTAGGTTGGCAATGATCGGTTTCACTGTTTTACCATCGCCAATAAGCATCCAAACACTACCAGTCCCAGTTATCAGCAAGTCCGCATCTGTTAAGTTGGCGACCAGTGGGTCTAACGCCCGGTCATCACCAATCGCAAAAAGTGCCCCAGCAGCAGCCCAACGCACAAACTCATCTTCGTCCTTGAGAGTGGAGATCAATGATTCAACTGCTTGAGGGTCGCCGATCTCACCTAAAACTCCAGCAGCAATCCCGCGCAGGTTGAAACCATCATTCATAATATCCGCAATTTTCTTCAGGAGGTCAGCGTGGTGCGGGATTATATTCATGTTAAATGCCTTACACAATATCATTGCGTTAGCTATTTTACAGACCTTCTTTGCACCCTTATTCATAAGGACAGCAGCAAGTCGTTCCACAGATGGTGCGCCAATCTCGACTAAAGCATTGGCAGCATCACTGATGTCAGCATTCTCACCCAAAAACTCAGTCATAAGGTGTTCAACTGCCGTGCCTATCGCCGGTTCACCGATCTTGCTTAACACCTCGGCAGCAACTTTACGTACTTTGTAACGCTTCAGTGCACCGATAAGTGGCTCTATAGCTGGTTCACCAAGCTTGGTTAGTGTCTCATTGGCAGCCTGGCACACAGCTTTGTCCTTATCCTCGAGTGCTGCGATCAGCGGGTCTACAGATGCTGGTCCGATTTCGACCAAAGCCAAAGAGGCAGCCTGAACAATTGCCTGGTCTTTCTTGTAACCTAAAGCATTGACTAATCCTTTGACATTAGCACTTGACTTCAATTTCTCCACATTTGGTGGTCCAAAAATACCCATTATTTTTTCCTCCTCATGTCCTGGTAAATCTGTGGATATATGAACAGAAATTGTCGCAGATGAATTTCTGTTAACCCAGTTTACCATTAAAAGAAGTATGCATCCTCAAAGGGTCTTGCTTGCCCTTCAGGGGGCGGGCTATTCAGCATGAATATTTTGTCTTTACGCCCCTCTACCCAATCTACCAAAGTTCCACTTTATATTGTGATCAGGCTCATGGGGTTTTCAGCCACTTTTCTTGCAGCGCATCTATCGTTCCATCGGACAGGAGCTCATCCAGGGCGGCATTGATCTTATCAAGTAAGAGCTGATCGCTTGCGGCGTCACAAACCGCGATCACATAAGGTGTGTCTGTCAGAGGCTCGCCAGCGATCTT
>Ga0255400_10119_pt1 | contig 9990 bp, 11 predicted proteins | sample ANMaggSeSYBR01G7_FD_182117 | JGI IMG/M metagenome (GOLD analysis project Ga0255400, IMG submission 182117) | Sediment cell enrichment communities from methane seep in Santa Monica Basin, California, United Staets - ANME aggregate JGI... | ecosystem: Environmental > Aquatic > Marine > Cold seeps >... | reverse complement strand
CATCCCCCCTCTGCGTGATAGAAAAATTGATATCCCGGCTTTACTGCAATATTTTATTACTCAGAAGGCGAAAGAATTAAAATTGCCTGATATCCCTTCGATGACACCTGAATCGATTGGTATTTTAAATGAATATAACTGGCCCGGAAATGTCAGGGAATTGCAGAATATTGTTGAAAGAGCCTTGATAATTAATCCAGAGGGTCCCATCAGCTTTGATCATTTAGACCCCAAAAAGACCAGAACCCAGAAAAATCTACGTGTTGAAGAAAATGAGACAAATGATTTAGATAAGGTAATAACTTCTCATATTAAAAAGATATTAAGTAAAACAAATGGAAAGATCCATGGCCCCGGAGGTGCTGCGGATCTTTTGGGGATTAATCCCAGTACTCTCAGAAACAGAATGAACAAATTTGGGATTAATTATAAAAAAAATAAACAAGATTAATATCAACCAACCTGATTTTTACTCTGCACTTTTGTATATTATTCCCACTGAAACCGATTAAATATAAGCGCAAACCTTTATTGCTATTCCACCTACACCATACTTTTCGAGGAGATATACAAAAACCCTATATTTAATATTTGTAAAAATCTTTAAAATAGTGTAATAAATAAAAAGGGAGGAACTATTGAACCAAAATTTATAAAAAGGAGGAAAATGAAATGACATCTGTGAAGCCCATAGGGAAAAAATACAAAATTAATCGGAGAACATTTTTCAAAAAAAGTGTTGGCTTGTCTGCCGGTTTAACTCTACTGGCATTTCCGGGGATAATCACCGAGACATTGGCTACAAAAGGGGATAAATCAAAAAAAGAAATATTCAAGGAATTGGAAAAAAAGGTAGAAAAGTTTATGCCAATGTATGGAAGCTGTGCTCTGGCCAGTTTTGCTGCATTAAATGACCAATTTAAACTAAAAGGTGATCCCGCAACATTACGTGCTTTAATGCCGTTCACAGGAGGGCTTGCGCTTAAAGGAGAAACCTGTGGAGCTGTATCCGGAAGCTTACTTGCTTTAGGATTTTTTTTCGGACCCATTGATCAGAAGGGAAAGAATCAATTCCCTTACTCTATGATAAATGGAGGAGTGTTCATGGATAGATTTCAAAAAGAATTTGACTCAACCAGATGCTGGGGAGTACAGAAACATCAATATGGCAGGTATTATGATTCCAACAAGCCGGAAGAATTGAAATTATTCATGGAGGTATCACAAAAAAGCGGAAAATGCATGGAGGTAGTAAAAAAAGCTGTCTTTATAGCCGGCGATATCATTTTAGAAAATTCTTAAATCCAAAAACTCATATATTCATTAAAGGAATTTGACCCCTTTATAATTTGTCAGATTTTGTTATTATTTACCAAAATTATTACTACTTTTCCTTTGGCGTGTCCTTCTCCAAAATACCGGAGAGCTTCAGGAACCTCACTTAACGTGTAACGTTTATCTATAACAGGTTTTACTTTGCCGGCTTCAAGAAGCTCTATCATAAAAGCCAAATCCTTGTTTGGTTTATGCATCAGGACACCCATTTTCTTACTCCCGGTCATTGAAATCTTTAACAATTAACCATATGCCAATGACAGATATAAATAATCCAACACTTATAATACATGTGATTGCAACACCTAAGAATGCTGCTCCGAGAAATTTGTGACTATAATTTACTTTGTACATTTTTCTTTCCTTATTTATTTACATTGTTATTATTCTGGTTCTTAATTAAGACTACTAAAATTTTATCAAGGTAGTCAATAAGACTAAGTTTCTTTTTGGCATAATCGCAATTGATTTGCAATGCAATTGACATTTTATGTTCCGGATAATATGCAAATATGGAAACAAATCCAGGAACAAATCCTGTATGCCCAAAAGCTTTTCCATACTTTGTTTCATAAATAAAACTCCCCATCCCGTATGCAAGGCTATCTTCAATCATTTTTCCATAACTATTAGGCGTGATTATTTTATTCAACAGTGAATCTGAGAATAATTTACCTTCATAATATATTTTTGCCCATTTGGCTAAATCGGATGTAGTTGATGCAATACCTCCTCCTGTCCATTCCAGTTGGGGATTAAAGATATATTTCCCATTCACAACAACTTTTTCCGGCATTTTGAACATTTCAGGAAGTTTAGAATAACCTATCGGCAAGTTTTTTATGTTTCTTTTATCAGCGGCATGTGTAAAAATAAGTTTTTCAGGAATTAAAATTCTGGATTTTACTTCATCATAATAATAAGTCCCTGTTATTTTCTCTATTAGCATTCCCAATAGAATATAATTGGTATCAGAATAGAACCAACCTTTTCCAGCCTTGTGAACGGGTTTATCATTAAAAATAAAAGATAAGCGGTCTTTATAAGTCCATGTTTTACCAGGATTTATTTTTAAGGTATCCCAAACTTCAGGCTTTTGAACATATTCGGGTAATCCGCTTGTGTGTTTCAGTAACATTTCAATGGTAATGCCATGAATATTTGGTAAAAGGTTTAACCATTCAATTTTAGGAAAATAATCAGTTATTTTATCTTGTAATTTAATTTTTCCTTCATCAATCAATTGCATTAATATGGCTACAGCATATGTTTTCCCAATGCTTCCTGAAAACATAACATTATCAGCATTCAGTTTTATTTTATTTTCCTTATCTGCATAACCCGATGAGTAATTTTCTTGCTTCCCGTTTTTAAATATTATCGATAAATTTAATCCGGGTATGTTATTATCCTTTACAAGTTGGTCGATTGTATTTGTAATATTTTCATGTATCTCAGAATTAAATTGTTTATCGGAACTATTACATCCGAATAAACAGAAAAGGATAACTACTGAAATAGTAATTGTTTTATTCACATTGATTTTTTACCTCTCTTCGTATACCATTTCCGGACTATAATTTCAATGTGCCAAATGCATCAAGTTCAGCTGAATACTCTGGCGCACTTTTAGTGACAGCTTGCCCCTTTTATTCATTTGATTGTTAGGAGACAGTTTTTTGCATTACAATTACTTTGAACAGAATATCGCCAGCATCTTTATCACCACTCTCTACAAGTACTTTCTGTTCCTTTTGGATTGTTAACCCGTGTATTTCTGATATTTTATTAACATATTTGTCAGAATGTTTAAAAATCGGAACACCCCAGTCGGATGGATCTTCAATGTATTCCGGCATACTTTCACAATTTGGCCCTTTATCTTTTGCAATAAGTGATGCAATGGTAAAGGCAAATATTCCTCCAGGTCTGAGAATACGATATGCTTCCTTGATTATTGGCAGCAAATCACCAAAAAAGTGAAATACACCACAGCAAACTACATGAGAAAAAGCTTTGTTCGAATAAGGAAGCGGCACTTTTATAATACTGTGTTGTTTCAGTTCTTTGGCAAATCCTTTCTTCCGGCACTCCTCAAGCATGCCTGCCGATGCATCCATTCCATAAACATGCATGCCCACCCGTGCGAAGTTAATTGAACTCAAGCCGGTTCCTATTCCAAGGTCAAGAAGAGAATCTCCCGGTTTGATATACTCATAACACATACCAAAGAGGACTTCACTTTCATAGCTGTTATACTGCTTTACCTGTGAATCGTAGTTACTAGCAAAATCGTCATGAATTTTGATGCTATCTGTATTTTCCATTATCCCTCCTATGTAACCTGGCATATGGAAATTTTAATGTCAATCAGTTATGTGCTTCACATTTTTTTAGATCAACATGTCTTTTATATATTCTGCTACATTCCTGTTTTTGCGTGCTGAACAAAGGCTAAGATTGTCATTACCCAAAAAAGTATAATTGCTGTTATTGTCCATATCTTACCAGCTTGAGATGCAATTCCAATCATTCCGCCTGTAGCAGTAAAAAAAAATATCGCATAAGTTATAGCCATCCATTTAATATTTCTAAAATCAATTTTGAAGATGTAATCAAGTAATAATTCAATTATTATAAACACAATCATAATTCCTAATTGGATATAATAAATTGTGGGTCTTTGTAATTGATTTGCAGTACATAAAAGATAAATTAAAGGGATTGCTGTAAAAATGAATGCAATACCAAGCCAATATTCTACAGTTTGCTGCTTAAACAATCTTAAAATGAAAATTAAACTGCAAATAGCCATAATTAACACAGATATACTTGCACCCAATATATTTAGTTTATTAATATCCATAATTGTTTTCCTTTTTTGTATTGCACATCTGGATAATGTTATAACTCATGGCGTGCCAAAGATAGCCGTTAATATCGCAAAAGACCCTCTAGTAGCAATCAGGCCGAAGAAATATGCTACAAAGACTCGCCAGGAAGGACCTGAGCCAATTGTTATAAGGACAACCAAACCTGTTATCCCAAGTAGGATACCACCTATTATCTTTGTACCACCCATCCACAGATACCAACCAGGCCCAGCAAAGAGAAAACCCACAATTATCAAGCTGATTATCATAGCTCCAAGACCCATTAATTCAGGTTTATTTTCTGCCATATTTTTTGCCTCCTTTATTATTGTTTTTCTTACGCCCTGGCTAATGCCATAAGAATAAGTAGAGAGTAATAACACATAGCCTCAATCGTTTGTTATGTGAATTGTTACATATAAAATATAATTGTATTTAGAAGAATTTCTAAAGTCAAGCAAAAATTATGAGATGTTTACTATAAAAATGGTGTCTGCCCCTGTTTATCTATAAGATAACTATAGAAATTTAGCTTATATCTTTATTTTTTCTTGATATTTTGAACTTATGCTAATATATTGTATATACATGAAAACAGAAGTTAAAAATTTTAAGGTGAAATAATGTTTGGATGGTGTGGGAAGATTTTAAAAATAGACTTAAGCTCTAAAAAATATGACATATTAAATCCAGACATCAATATATTAAAAAAATATATTGGAGGTAAGGGGCTTGCAGGTTATTATCTCAAAGATCATATTACTTTGAACTGGCATGACCCTGATATGCCTTTGATCTTTTTTACCGGTCCATTGGTTAACACTATCTCTCCCACATCCGGACGCATGACTATTATGTCAAAATCACCATTAACAGGAACAATAGGTGATTCTTCAGTAGGAGGAAGCTTTGGTTTTTCTTTAAAAAGAGCTGGATTTGACGGAATTATTATTACTGGAAAAAGCTTTGATCCATGTGGAATTGAAATAAATAATAAAAACATTACATTTACAAATGCATCTTCATTATCTGACCTAACAGTAAACGAAATAAATAATTTAATTAAACATAAAGGCTCCACTGCTGTTGCTGGACCTGCTGCAGAAAATGGTGTACTTTTTTCAAATATAGTTATAGATAATCATTATTTTGCTGGACGAAATGGCTTAGGGCTTCTATTTTCCTCAAAAGGGTTGAAATATATTACAGTAAAAGGAACAGGTAAAACAAAAACATATGATAAAGAATCTTTAAAAAAAGCAAGGCAGGATATTTTTCGATTAACTTTTGCTTCTCCTGTTCTTATGGGAGAACTTGGCATATCAAATTTTGGAACTGCTGCTTTATATGACCTTATAGATAATAGAAGAATGATGCCCACTGATAATTTTAGAAAAACACATTTTAATAATGCTTGTTCAATGAATGCACATACTTATAAAAAGAAATTTAACCCAAAAAAACAAGGTTGCCTGGGTTGTCACATATTATGCAAATATATAACAGAAGATGGATCAAGCATACCTGAATTTGAAACAATGTCCCATTTCAGTGCTTTAATTAACAACAATAATATTTCAGTTGTAATGGAGGCAAACAAAATTTGCAATGAAATGGGTATGGATACTATTTCTGCTGGTGCAACTATTGCATGTTATATAGAAATTTTAAATAAAAAACTTTCAGGCTCAGATATCATCTCTATTTTAAAAAAAATCGGTTATGCAAAAGGAATAGGAAATGAGCTTAGCAAAGGAGCTTTTAGATTTGCTGAGTCAAAGGGGAAATCTAAAGCAGCAATTACAGTAAAAAAATTAGAGCTTCCAGCTTATGATCCGCGCGGAGCTTTAGGAATGGCACTTGCATATGCAACTTCAACAAGAGGCGGCTGCCACCTTCGTTCATATCCTATTTCACATGAAATATTGAGAAAACCAGTTTCAACAGATAGATTTGCATTCAGCGGAAAAGCAAGAATAATTAAAATCCAGGAAGATTTGAATGCAATAATCGACTCTTTAACTGCATGCAAATTTATTTTCTTTGCAGCCACTTTAGAAGAATTTTCAAAGGTTTATACATCAATTACTGGAATTGAAACAACAGCTCAGGATTTACTAAAAATAGGTGAAAGAATATATTACAATGAAAGAATAATGAATTCTTTAAACGGATTTACAAAAAAGGATGATGATCTTCCATCTCGATTTTTCAAATATCCCGGAACCAGTGGTAATAATATAGATATTCCTCCTATTAATAGAGCTGAATTCATTAAAACACTTGAAAATTATTACAAAATCAGAGGGCTTAATATAAATGGTATTCCTACAAAAGAAAAATCAAAAGAATTGGAGCTTGAGTGGAAAATTTAATACAAAAATATAATGATAAACTCTTTAAGCACGGGTTAACAGAAAGAGATGCACCTTTAATTGGAACATTAGATGCTGAAATAATCTGGAATAGAACTAACAAAACAACTAATATATTAGAAAAACTATTTAAAACTTTAAACATTAATTCTATAATATTTTCAGAACCTGCTGAGCCATATAAAACAATCATCGAATATCTTACAAAAACATCAAGCGGTATTATATATCCTGAAGATTGTGAAACAAGAACATTTCTTCACGAGCTTCCATATACTAAAAATTTTGATGCTCAAACCATAACTAATATACTAAAAGAGAGGAAAAGCCTGATCATTCCAGGTCATGGAATTATTACATTCGGTACAGTGAGCCCAGAGCAGGCTTTTGTAACATTCAGCTCAGTATGTTTTGCAGTATATATTAAATTTTTTTCAGATTATTTAGAACATAAAAAACATAAAACAATTACCAATGAAGAAGAGAAAATATTCAATAAAGTTACTTTAATGATAAATCCATATCCTGAGTTTTCTTTTTCTTTAATGAAAGGCCCTTTTAATAAAGAACAAGTATACAAAGCTATGGATGAAGCAGGTAAAATAACCGTAAAATCAAGACTGGTAGATTCTTACTTTGGAAATATATCATACCTTATTGATAATATTATACATATAAGTCAAACAGGCAGTTCTCTTGATGAATTAGATGGCTACATTGACACATGCCCGATTGACAATTCTTCATGTGCAGGAATAACAGCATCCAGTGAGTTTTCCGCACACAAACAAATTTATTTAGATATAAACAAAACAGCTATTCTTCATGGACACCCAAAATTTTCAGTCATATTATCAATGGATTGTAATCAACGAGATATGTGTAAATATAAAAACCAATGTCACACAAAATGTCCATATAAACGATTTGTAAATGATATTCCAATAGTTCCAGGAGAGGTTGGCACAGGTCCTTATGGATTATACAAAACCATACCTTCTGCAATAAAGGGTAAAAGAGGTGTTATTGTTTATGGTCATGGTGTTTTCACTGCTTGCGAAAAAGATTTCAATGAAGCATTTAATAATTTACTCTCTATTGAAAAGATGTGCAAGCAAGAGTATTTTAAAAGGGTTAATATATGAGCAATTATTATAAAAAAATATCTCCAATAAAAGGAATTAACAGAAGAAAATTTATAAAATCAAGCGCTACAATAGCAATATCTGGATTGACTTCTTCCTTTCTGTTTCTGCATTGTAAAAACAAAGAAACTCCTCCAGATTTTGAACCTAAATATCTAAAACTGCACAGAAATGGAGAATTGAAAAAAAGAGGCAAGGAATTATGGGAAATTATGAACATATGCAAACTTTGCCCAAGAGAATGTGAAACTAACAGGCTCAAAGGAAATGAAGGATTCTGCAATGCTTCTTCTCAGCTTGAGGTTTCTGCATTTAACCCTCATTTTGGAGAAGAAAGATCACTCGTAGGAAGGGGTGGTTCAGGTACCATATTCTTCACCAACTGCGGACTTAGATGCGTATTTTGCATAAACTGGCAGACCAGCCATGAGGGAATCGGGGAGATACAGAGCATTGAAAAACTTGCAAACATGATGCTCAAACTTCAAAAAATTGGCTGCCACAATATTAATCTCGTTACACCAACTCACTATTCTCCTCACATTATTCTGGCATTAGATATGGCAGCTGCTAATGGTTTAAGGCTTCCTATGGTTTACAATACATGCGGGTGGGAACGCCTTGATGTTTTGAAAAAGCTTGATGGTATCGTTGATATTTACCTGCCAGATTTCAAATATTCTGATAAAAAAATGGCTGCTAAATACTCATCTGAAGCAGCCTCTTATCCTGAAATTTCAAAAGCAGCTCTGCTTGAAATGCACCACCAGGTTGGTGTTGCAAAACCTGCAACTAATGGACTGATGTATTCAGGGTTGATGATACGCCACCTGGTTATGCCAAACAATGTCAGTGGAACCAGAGAAGTAGTAGAATGGATTGCTCAAAACCTTCCCAAAGATACATACCTTAACCTGATGGCCCAGTACAGACCTGTATATAAAGCACGTAAATATCCCGAAATTTCCAGGAGAATAACGCGAAAAGAATATAAAGATGCAGTAAACAGAGCAAAAGAGGTGGGCCTTAGCAACCTGAATATCCAGGGGTATCACTGGTTAATCTGATTCTGACAATAATATTAATAGTTTTAATAATTATTTTAATTACTATAATCTTACTTGCTGTTGGAGATATTTGTCCATCCTTTTTTCACTGACACTGCTGTTGTTCTGGTAGCGGTTGTACTTGTAGTTGTATGTGGACTGCTAAAACTAAGATCTACAGAGGTTTCACAATCATGCCGCCTTACACCATCCTTTTGACAATGATCGTCAACATTAAAACCATTTAATTCATCAAATCCGTCAATAACCGGTGAACCGGGATCATCTTTTCCGCTCACATATAAATAGGAGACAATTGAGCCAGACCATTCTGTACAGAGCATTTTTACATTTGTTTTGTTATTTGCAAATTGTAAATAATCCCAGTCAATATATTCCTGTTTTACAGATAGAGAGGTAGTAGTGATTGTTATATCAAAGGAAAAAGTTTCATCCAAAATAGCATCTTCACATGTTGACGACATTGTGGCAGTTCCTCCAAAAGAATAATTTTCATTAACCTTTACTACATTTCCAATGGTAAGTTTTCTGACTCCAGTTGAATTGAGCCCTTTATAAGCCACAGTGATTCTTATAGTAATACTTGTATAATTGCCATAATCTTTTTCTCCGTCTCCCACAAGGTCTTCAACAACTTTGCACCCTGAAGAGAGAAGAAATATAATAATTGAAACAAATAAAAAAATAATTGAAATTTTTTTAATCATAGCTTCTCCTATATTAATTATGTAAGCGCATTTCTTAATACTTACAGATCTATGATACTGAGAGGAAATTAGTATGTCAAGCCTATTTAAGAAAATATAATCACAAAAACCCGAGGAAGATAACACAGAAAAATGTATCTTCTGGGATCAACTATTCTGTTCACTAATCAATGGAATTTTTATTTTAAAGGCAATTCTATTTTGTATTTGGTTATACTGACTTCACCATCTTCGTCCTCCAGAACCAGGTAGAGATGGCTATCTTTAATAAAAGGATTAGCATCTATAATTAGCCCTTTATCAACTTTTATAAAAGCACGGTACAGATAATCCCCTTTCAAAGAAAATATATCTATCTGTTGCTGGTTTTTTCTTTTAAGATATGACCTGAACACATAAATCAGGTTATTATGAACCTCAATTCTACTAAAGTACGTTAACTTTCTCGGCATGCTTTTTACTATCATATCCAGCATATCAACAGGTAT
>Ga0255400_10118_pt1 | contig 10004 bp, 9 predicted proteins | sample ANMaggSeSYBR01G7_FD_182117 | JGI IMG/M metagenome (GOLD analysis project Ga0255400, IMG submission 182117) | Sediment cell enrichment communities from methane seep in Santa Monica Basin, California, United Staets - ANME aggregate JGI... | ecosystem: Environmental > Aquatic > Marine > Cold seeps >... | reverse complement strand
AAGCTTCTGCTTTTTTAATCAAACACTTAAAGAATTGGCAGGATTTGTATAATTAAATATGTTTGACAATATAGCGCAATCAACAAATCACCATACCAGGTCATGGAAGAACAGATTTGTGAGGACAGACAGTTTGTCGTATCTTGATGAAATAGTACCCCTATGATTGTCAGAATGGAAAGAACAGGCGAGAAATAACAAAGTTTTTTACATTGATGTACTTACTGAAGGAATTGTCTTTTCCGGGACAAGACCGGTGGTATAAGCATAGAATTCAAAATTCAATCCCCAAATCCATACTTCCTCTTCGAAACCTCCTGCGTGTTGCAAAACCAGTTTTCCATCCACTGCAGGATAACATTTAACATCAAAACAGCCAATTAACACCTGGGAGTATTGGCTTGAAAGAAAAGACTGCACGAGACCTAGCTGTTACGATAGCAATAATCCTTGCAGCATTAACATTCATTATCTCTTTCAAAATCATTACTTACTCATTCTATACACAGACATTGATCTGGGGTATCATAATTGTACTTATAATACTGTTTTTCATGGCTTTTTTACTCGGAACAGCAATACTGGTCCTGAACCGTCTTACTAATGGACTATTCCACTCAATAATGTTAAATGACCTTGAATTCTGTGACGTAAAAATTCCTGACAAAACACATACCAAGACCCGGAACAAGAGAGTAATTGTCACCAAACGTAGTCTGGTTTCGGCAGTAATCATTTCAATATTCATTTTGATTTACTCATTCTTTACAATGACAGTGCTATGGGGTATCACAGCCGTGGTTATGATAATGATTTTAACACCTGTATTGTCGGGATTTTTAGCATTGATCAAATTCCTGTTAGTTGATGAAAACAAAACCTCCTGAAAAACCCTCCCCTCTCCACCTTGAGGTACTTAGAACTCTACTTCTTGCTTCCCTCCAGCACCTTCATTATCCCGGTCGCTGCATGCCTTACAGCCTTAAGTGAATAAAAATAATCCAATCAAACCAGCGTCAAATCCCCGAATGCCTCAAAGTGCTTCCTGTTAAAAGTAAACAACTTAAATCCCCTATTGATAGCAACCGCCGGAATCATGGCATCAAACCTGGGAACCTTCTTCCTCTTTTTCTCTGTTTCAGCTTCGAGTTTTGAGGAAAGAACTGCATCATCTTTTGTGAACTCAACAACATCAAGCACCAGTATCCTTTCGAGTTTTACATCATCAGTATATTTATGCAGACCGTACAGGATCTCGTGCAGATTCAAAGAGGTGGTGGTGATATCTTCTCCAGTCCTCTCGATCTTCTTCAATGCCTTGTCACCTTTTTCTGAATTCCTGTCAAATATCTCGATAAGGAAATCGGTATCCACAAGGATCAATATCGTATCTCCTCTCTTTTTTCAGACAACTCTTTCAACCCATCTTCGTCACTATGAATTTAAACCGCTATCAGTGGACCGTACCATTTTTAAAATCTGTTCCACACATTCTTGACCCCGATCGATTTCAAGTAATTGTTCATTCCAAAATATTTGCAATTGAATGCATCCATAATGTTTTTTTGCGTATTCGTCATGGTCGTAATTTTCAATTTCACCTTTCTCCAATGATTTGTTCTATATGTTATAACAATTATATAATGTTCACGGTTTGGAATTCTGTTCTACATCTGGAAAAGTTAAGGAAGTATTATTTTGGTGAAAATCGAGAGGAGTGGACGTTAGAAAAGATTATTTATGGATGAAAACTGTGAATTCTGGTGTGATACTGGAGAACATGGGTTTCAACAGGGCATCTTTGTCTTTGACCTCAACAAAACCACGCAGTTCTTTTAATTTATCTAAATTTCGCCTGGATATTACCATCCTATTACACCTGAAATTAAAAATATGTGGAATTATAGTTAAATCTATTTCCAACACATTTTAAGAAAACTCCACCTGTTTCACATACAGGTTCCTGTCCGCCCCCAGGAAGATATTTAAATCGTTTGTCATAGTAACCCTGAGGGTATGATTACCTGCATCAAGCAGCACATCCCCGAAAGGCACATCTATTCTTGACCCGCTGGCAACTTCAATTTTATCCAGTACCACACCATCAATCTCGATACTACCGATGGCCCACTTCTCTGGATTCAGGGGCCAGTGTGCTTCCGTGGCCCATCCGGTCAGGGTTACACTATAAGAAGTGTTGTGTGCAATCCAAAACTGGGCTACCAGTTCCGAGTCAGGATCAGTGTTTGTTGATGAATTTATCCATTCATTGAATTTAATTACCAGAGGCGGAGGCGTGAATGCAACTTCGCCTGTTCCGTTATGGAGTCCAGGGGACTGTGCTGTGACCACACCCAGGCCCAGTTCTCCTGAGGTCAGCATCACGCTGCCACTACCGTGAGCATTAGTGACCAACTGCACGATACTGAGGTTGCCCCTGCTGTTGGTCAGATTTACAGTCCTTCCCATCTCATGTACCCACCGACCCTGGCTGTCGACCAACTGTACCGTAACCCTGCCTTCAGTAACATCATCAGCAGGGAATGAATCCGGATTTACCGATACAAGCAAGCCATGGGACAGCCCACCAGTACTATTTGGGTTAATATACGCATCCAGATTATCGGTCACGTGTGAAAGTGTGTATGTAGTGCCCCTGTCATAGACCAGTTCAAAAGTCACAGACTGGCTGCCACCCGTGAGCACAACCGCCTGCCCCAGTCCGTCCACAGACCTGGGCAACCACCGGCCGTCTACCAATTCACCTTCACGAATGTGGACCGAATCCTTGAGCTTTACCAGCCTCTTGCCGTCGCCCATTAACTTATAATAGATCACGTCACCGTTATCTGTCACCAGACCCGGCGGCGTATCTGTGAGGATACCGTTATTGTCAGGGTCGGGGTCCACCCCGAATGATATGTATTCCAGGCGCTCGGGCAGCAACAGGTCAAAGCTCCTTGTATTGCCAGTGACAGTGTACGGGTCTGACAGGTCCCTGGCATATCCTGACTGCATAAGTTCAATACCGGATTTAACCTCACCCAGCTGACTCTCCATTAAAGCGCCATCCATTGGCGGTCCTACATTCTTCAGGCCAATTGCTGTAAGCGCAATGATAATTCCAACCAGGGCCAGGTAGACTACCAGTTTTAGTGGAATAGTATCAATACCATTTTCATCTTTCCACAAATAAACACCAGAGTTCGAAAGAAGAGGACAAAGCATTTATCTTTTGATGTTTTAGATTGCCCACAGGTTGAGTCCATGGAAAAAACAGATGTTTACGGAAGGATAGAATCATTTGACCAGAGCGTTCGAAGTATCGATAGGCGGTTGCGTGCAGTTGAGCGGAGATTGTCAACCAGTAAGGATGATTACATCAAGACTGCTCAGGAATCATCTGGAAATATCCAATGGACAGACCCTGATATAGATGATCTGTGGGCTGAATTCAAGGATCTACAAGCTGAATTCAAAGAACTGCATGATGTCATCGAAAAACGGACAAGCGACCTTGTCGCAATAAAATCGGACGAACTTACACATCTTAACAGTTCCGTGGATGCCATGCGTCAGGAATTACAGGCTGCCAGTAGCAGGATCGAAGAACTGGGTGGACAGCAGACGAGCCTGAAGAAAGACACATCTGCCTCAGTGGAATCGATAAACAATGCACACAGCTCCCAGATCGAAATGCTCAGGAAAGAACTGAAAGACACGAGAAAAAGATTACAGCGCCAGGAGAATATGGACAAGATAACCATAGGCAACATCAATGTACCTGTAGAACTTTCAGGTATAGTTGCATCCATTGCACTTATTGTAACAGGCATTCTTGTCTGGGCCGACAGGTGGGACATCATACGCTCCACGTATTATCCTACCGGACTGGCAATACTGTTCGCTTCAGCTGTGATCGCAAAGTTCATAATGACCAACAGGCAGTCCGACACTTCATAGATGAAGCGTTAACTATCAACCACTTTCAGGGCAAAATCATTCTGGTAATCGACAAATCCACTAGCTTTAGCTGACAGTTTCAGGTATCCTTCACCTGAAACAATGAAAGAAGATGTATTAATATTGACCAGGGCATTTCCGTTACTGTCAGTCATACCTGAAGCAGAAGTATGTAAACCATAGAAAACGACAGTTGCGCCCACCACAGGCCCGCCATCTATATCAATTACACGGATAGTGACGTTCTTAGTACCGTTGTTGACATGTAACACACTACTTGTTGTACTGTTATCAATACCGGTGATATCGGCATGCATGGTCTTTGGCACCAGGCTCATGTCACCAATGAAAATTATCATGGCAGCAAGCCCGGCCATTCCGACGATAGTAAGCACTACCATCCTCATGGGCAGGCCCACGGTAGCTGTCTCGTCCCTGAACATACCTAAGTGATCAATATTGCAGATTCATCTGTGTAATCATAAAAACCATTGGCCTTTGCTACCAGTTTAAGGTCTATGGAGTCCTGGTTCAGACGTATGAAAACATTAGATGCAGTAACAGTAGCCTGTCCTGTTGCATCTGTCTTGTCAGAACCAAAACCGCCTCCGCCTGATATTAATACACTAGCTCCATTTATCAGGTTATTGTCACTGTCATACACTTTTACAACAACTGTCACATTAGTGCTTTCACCATTGTCGATATCACCCGTGATCCCATCCATAGCATTGACCGATACCACTTCTACTATCAGATTTTTTTTTGACTCAGGAATAATAGCCAGGAGGGCGGCCAAGGCAACCATTCCTACTACCAACATAACCACGATATTGATAGGTAGTTCCATACCATGTTCGTTTTGAATTAAAAATCTATTAGCTTTACTCATCCTATTCACCGTGCCTGCACAATTGCATAACATATATAAATATCAGCACATATAAATATTGGTATATATAAATATCACATTATATAAAAATTATTATATATATCATTGCTAATTTTTTTCGTTCCTTTAATGCTGGGATTGTGATCCTGAATTGACCTGTTTTAGACTTTGATGTCTTTGCCATATTATTGTAACCTCTTATTAGTTTACTATAAGTTTTATTAAGGATAAATAATAAATTCGGTTATCTAAAAATGATCAAATTATGGGACTACAAGAATAGTTTTCAGAATAATCGGGATGCCCTATCTAACAGCATGAGGTTAGTGCTTGCAATAACATTATTCATCCTCCTTACCACCCCAACAAGTGCCATCAACATCGATGAAGGCGTGACAATCCCCATCATAGCAGCATATTCCACTATGGAAGGGGAGAGCGGTGTACTGCTAAATGCCACAGTTATCGTCACCGAGGGCAATGGTCATGTGTTCGTGGATACCCAGCCGTACACGCAGGTAGACCTGCAGGGTTCGGCCAGGATGGCTACACTCGTAGCATCGGACATTACAGGAATAGACCCGACCAGACACGACTTTTATTTCATAATAGAAGTAACCTCACCCATCATCAGTGGCCCCTCTGCCGGTGCCCCCCTCACCGTGGCCGCCATAGCCGACATAGAGAACTGGCAGCTGAACGATGGCGTGGTAATGACAGGAATGATCAATCCTGACGGAAGTATCGGGCCGGTAGGCGGCATCCCGTATAAACTTGATGCTGCTGCACAGCACGGCACGTCCCTGTTCATCGTACCAGAGGGCCAGATCAATGTGGTGATTACTGAAAACACTATTGTGCGCAAAGGGGATATCGTAGCCGTAGAAGAAAAGACCATTGAAGTAGACCTGGTAGAACGTGGCCAGGAACTGAACGTGGAAGTAGTAGAAGCAATAACCATCGAGGACGCAGTAGAACTTTTCACTGGCCATGAGATACACAGGTCTAAACCGCCTATAGGTGTATGGTCAGCAGAATACCTGGACGTACTGCGTCCGCTTGGCAGGAATGTACTGGATGAGGCAAACCAATTATACCTTGTGGCAGTGAATGAGACCACACAATTCTCCAGCACTCTCGAGATACAAAAAGTACTGCTGGAGCGGGGTCAGGAGCAATATGATGAGCAGCAATACTATGCGGCCACCAATACGGGCCTATTTGTCCTGAATAACCTGAAGTTCATACTTTGGTGGGAGGAATATTCCAATACCAAAGACCAGGACGAATATCTTAACAATCTTTACCAAACCGTAAGCCTGGAGGTCAACCAAAGTCGCAGGGAGGTGGAACGGTTCAAAGAGGAAGGGGTGAAGGACGTGGATGGTGTGGGTGCTGCCGAGATAAGGGTAGTAATGGCAGAACAGTTGCTTGCGGATGCACGCTCAACCGAAACAGAGATTGATTATGTCAAGACCCTGGCACTGGCATCCATGAGAGCCGAAACCGTACTGTGGTGGCTTTCACTTGTGAATACGGACCACACAACCGACGATGATATGTTGAAAGACAGGGCCGGGTGGTATGTGGGAACAGCATCATCAGTGGTCACATACGCACGGACCATTATCAGCGAGTCCGATAGCATGCACGGGCTCTCCGGACTGCTGGACGAGGCAGATGTATCTCTTGATAGAGCAGTAATAGAATATGAAAGGGGTTATTACAGCGGTGCCATATATGATTCGTTACTGGCTTATGTGCAGGCCAGTACTGCCATCAGCTTGATGGGATATTCTGATGTGGGTACAAAGATACAGCGCAGTGCTGATGCCGCAAGGGTATCTATTGAAGAATCAAGGAATGCGGGTATCGAGCCGGTCCTTGCAGTGAGTGCATACGAGTATGCGGATTCACTGGAGACGCCCAGCCAGCAGATTGTGGAATATAACTATGCCAGGGTGCTGGCCAAGACTACATTGCAGTTGACCACAGTTTCTAACGTGAGCCATAGTGTAGTATCTGCAACGCCCATTCCGCTGAAGACCGTTTGCCCGACACAAACCCCGACCCCTACTCCTGCTCCTCAAGTACCTGCAGAGGATGGGCTGGACGTGCCTGGTTTTCCAATACCTTCCGGGATATTGGCAGTTTTTACGATAGCGGTACTACTTAAAAAGTAGCGGGTGCAGGGTTAAGTGCATGAATGAATGTTATATTTTATATGATTTTGTGTAATGAAAAACACAAAATTATATATATTCATGTAACCAACTACAAACTATGAATGAATCGCAGATAATACAGACACTGTCGGGCTGGAATTTCTGGGACAGACAACTACCCACAGGAAAGCCAAGAGTTTATTGCAAAACAGCCCGGAGGTACATAAAATCAAAATCAAACAAAATAGTTGTAATCTCGGGCATAAGGCGTTCAGGAAAGACCACACTTGCAAGACAAACAGTCAAAACTATGCTTGACAAAGGTCTTGATGTAAAAAACACCCTGATAATCAACTTTGAAGAACCCGCATTTGCCGAAACCCTGAACCTTAATCTCCTGACAAAAGTATACGAATCTTACAGGAATATTCTTGAACCAGACAGGACACCGGTAATTGTTCTCGATGAAATTCAGGAAATACCCAAGTGGGAGAAGTTTGTAAGAAGCCTGCAGGAAAAAAACGAAGCAAAGCTCATTGTCACAGGTTCTTCATCAGCCCTGCTGAGCGGGGAATTTGCAACAGTGCTAACCGGAAGGACTGTTGAGATAAATATGCACCCCCTTTCTTTTAGTGAATATCTCGCATTTTTTGACATGGAATTCAAGACAAAGGCAGACTTCATACTGAAAAAAAACCAGGTCTTGAAAATGCTCAGGCAGTATATGGAATTCGGCGGCTTTCCTGAAATTGCCCTTGAGACAGATGATATCCTGAAATCCGAGATTACACGAAAAATCTACGATGACATACTGTTCAAGGACATAGTAAAACGGTGGTCAATAAAAAATATAGACAAACTTGAAACTGTGAGCAGGTATTACACATCAAACATATCATCACCCATAACATTCAATAGGATATCTAAATTCCTGAATATTCCAGTAAAAACAGTAGAGATATATTCAAAGTATATTGAAAAATCAGATCTGATATTCTTTGTAAAACGTTTTTCATTTTCAGTTAAGGAACAGGAAAATTCTCCGCGGAAAGTATATTCCATAGACACAGGTATCGTAAACTCAACAGGTTTCAGGTTCCGGGAAAATCATGGTCATCTAATGGAAAATATTGTTGCAGTTCACCTGAAGATAAAGAAATTCCTGGAAAACCCGTTGATGGATTTTTATTATTACAAGGATTACAGCCAGAACGAGGTTGATTTTGTTGTTAAGGACGGCCTCAAAGTCAGCCAGCTTATACAGGTATGCTATGATATTGAAAATCCTGACACTAAAAAGCGCGAACTAAAGGCTCTGATAAAGGCATCCAGGGAATTAAAGTGTGATGATCTTGTCATAATAACATGGGATTATGAAGCAAATGAAGTATTCAAAAGTAAGAATATTTCATACACCCCTCTCTGGAAGTGGCTGCTGAGTTGAGAAAGGAAATGGCAGCCCCACCCTATATGCACAGACCATGCAACCCCGTATCAGTGTAGATCTGTGTGAATCAGTGTCCGGGCATATCTTGACCTGCATAAAAATCATCCAGATCGAAAACCATAAACCCTTTCTTCCGAAGTGCATCCTTTCCCTCGATCCTTTTTGCAACAAGACAGAAGTACTCCCTTCGCATCTCATTGTTCCACAGGACAAAACCAGATTTACCCTTCATGCCGTTAAGGATATCAAGCGCATTTCTCTCACTGAGATTCTTCCATTTGCATTCTATAAAAGCGATATCTCCTGTATCATCGTTTAAGGCAACTATATCTATCTTATACGTGTTCTGCCCCTTTGGAGCACCTTTTATCTTTCCCCACTGCCTGCCAATCCTGTTGAATGAGAACGGTAATTTAACACCGGTATACTGGCTTTTGAACAGGTCTTTTACGATATTTTCAAATTCACCACCTACAAATATATTAAGATCATTTTCAATAATTTTGAGTAATTTTTTGGCATTTCCTGATTCAATTTCGGTCTTGTTAGGGTAGACATACCTAAAATAGAACCTGAAAAAGTTATCTTTGATATAATACCGTGTTTTCTTGCTGCCAATCTTTTCAGTCACAGGGTATTCTTTGTCAATAAGTTCAAGTTTCATCAGGGTTCCCACATATTTAGGAAGGTCCTTTTGTTGGATCTTTGAATGATCAGATATTTCAACAAGCCGTGTCCTGCCCTTTGCAATGGCTTCGAATATGGAGATATACAGGTAGTATTCTTTCAATTCTTCTTTCAATAATGTCTCCACTTCTTCGTGCAGGAATTCGCCTTTTGCCAGGATATGTTCATCTATATTCTCAATTGCTGATTTTTCAGGGTCAAACTCAAGTATATATAGCGGCACCCCGCCAAGGATACTGTAAAATTCAATTCCCTTTGTTACATCAATTTGTTCATGGAACTGGGGTACATGGTATGCTTTTAAGGGTTCAAGCATCCACTGGCCTGTCCGCCTTCCGTATAATGGTGATTTTTGTGCGAGTGTACCTTCTACCATCATCGAAACAGATGATCCACAAAGAATAAGCATTATGTCTCTACCTTTCAGGTATTCGTCCCATATGACCTGGAAGACGGATGGTATTGTGTCATCCCGTTCTATGAGATATGAGAATTCGTCTATGACAATTATGTATTTTTCATCACCTATCTGACGCACAAGGTATTTTGAAAGGTCATAGAAGTTCTCAACTCGTGGTGTTACGTCGTTAAAATGGTCTGCTGCTTTCTCTGCGAACGTTTCAAGGTTCAGTAATGTACCCCTCTTGTCAGCAAGGAAATAAATGGAGTTTTTGTCCTTGCAGAACTGCTTTATCAATTCGGTTTTTCCGACACGTCTTCTGCCGTAGAGGATTATGAATTGCGACCCTTGTGAATTGTATTTTTTTTTAAGGAAATTAATTTCTACGTTCCTGTTAATAAACCGGTTCATAAAGATTATCTTGTATTTCCGGTTATTTATGTGTTGTGC
>Ga0255400_10117_pt1 | contig 10100 bp, 8 predicted proteins | sample ANMaggSeSYBR01G7_FD_182117 | JGI IMG/M metagenome (GOLD analysis project Ga0255400, IMG submission 182117) | Sediment cell enrichment communities from methane seep in Santa Monica Basin, California, United Staets - ANME aggregate JGI... | ecosystem: Environmental > Aquatic > Marine > Cold seeps >... | reverse complement strand
TTTTCTCCTTGTAACGTGTTAATATAATAACCTAAGCTGACTCTTACGCTATCTAAATTGAAAAGTCTAGTTTTATTTAATGATTTCAGTAAGTTATTTTATACAGAGAAATGCCCTTTATTTTCAGTTATTTATATACACTGTTTTTCCCATCAAGCTATTATGCAACCCAACAGTTTTAATTACACCCGTAGAAAAACGTGACACTTATAATATCGCAGCAGGGTAGAAGACAAACATGGGCATTTGGTGAGTAACTAGTCTGTAAATCCCCTGATCCAAAACGTGCTAAGACTATACAGGAGCAACTGAGCAGTAAATGTTCAGTTGCTTTTTTTATTATGGGGCATAAAAAAATATGTATTGTGTTCGTTATATACCAAATCAATGCTTGAAATAAATCGTGCTGTAATTTATAGTTTTTTTAGTTGATTAAACATTTATCCAGGCAATCCATGGATTCATAGATATCCTGATTCAATAGTGAGGCATTTTTCATGGCCAACGAAAATGAACATCCGTTTTCCGACAAATCCGTATGTATAACGCTTGTAGAGAAGGGTGTTATAACCAAAGAACAGGCGCTTGAAATTTTTGAAAAGAAGAACAAGGTTCTCGAAAATATCGAAAACCAAAAAAATAAGTTGAGTAGCAGTGCGCAAACCGGTGTCAGGATCACAAACCCCACTACCATTATTGATGTTATCACTTCATTTAAGTTTGTCCGTGCAGATAAAGAAGATGTTGAACTGGATGAAGACACCATTTTTAAAGTATTGGCCGGGAAATGGGACAAACCGTATATAAAAATTGATCCTTTGAAGTTGGATCTGAATCTGGTTACCACTACTATTCCGCGTAGTTTTGCCATGAAACACCTGGTCCTGCCCATTGAAGTGGATAATGGTAATCTGGTGATTGCCACTTCCAATCCGTTTAATTCAGAGGTGTTTGAAGATATCGGCCGGGTCAGCCTGATGCCGGTGAAAGCAATTGTAACATCCAAGTCTGACATTATTCGTTTGATTGATGAATTTTTTGGTTTCAAACGGTCTATTGCAAAAGCGGAAAGCCTGTTTGACAGTTCAACAACAGTCGACCTTGGCAATCTGGAACAGTATGTTCGTTTAAAATCACCGGATGAATTGCCGTCAAATGATCACCATATTGTTAATGCGGTTAACCACCTGTTTACCTATGCATTTGATCAGCGGGCCAGTGATATTCATATTGAGCCCAAACGGGATATTTCCTTAATTAGAATGCGAATCGACGGGGTGTTGCATACAGTTTACCGTTTACCCAAAAAAGTCCATACACCCATGGTCAGCCGTATTAAAAATATGTCCCGCTTAGATATGGTTGAAAAAAGACGTCCTCAGGACGGGCGGATCAAGACTGCCAAAGGTTCTGTTGAAGTAGAAATACGTATTTCCACCATACCGGTCGCTTTTGGTGAAAAAGTGGTAATGCGTGTTATGGACCCGGATATTCTGTTTCAGAATCTGGACCAGCTTGGATTTACCCCTGATGATCTGAAACGTTACAATACAATGGTCAATCGTCCCAATGGCCTGGTGCTTGTCTGTGGGCCAACAGGAAGCGGAAAATCAACGACCCTGTATTCAACTCTACGGCGTCTTTCTACACCGGAAATCAATACAACCACTATTGAAGATCCCATTGAGATGGTTCATGAAGAGTTCAATCAGATTGCTGTTCAACCGGCTGTAAATATCACCTTTGCATCGATTATGAGGAATATTTTACGGCAGGATCCGGATATTATAATGGTTGGAGAGCTCAGGGACCTTGATACTGCCCAAAATGCAATTCAGGCAGCTTTAACCGGCCATTTGGTGTTATCTACTCTCCACACCAATGATGCGCCGTCATCTATTATTAGGCTCTTAGATATCGGTATACCGTATTTTCTTGTGCAGGCCACGCTGACCGGTATTATTTCACAGCGCCTTGTTCGCAAGATTTGTTCCAGGTGTATTACGTCATACATGATTGATGTTGCTCAATTGCGGAATTCTGGACTTGATATAAAAAAAGACGGACAGGTTAAGCTATATAAGGGAAAAGGATGTACCAAATGCCGGGGGACCGGATATTTTGGACGTACGGCAATTTATGAAGCATTGCCGTATTCCAGAACACTTCGCAATTTAACCAATCAAGATACGGATCTGTCTTTATTAAGAGATGCGGCGCTTAAAGAAAAATTAGTGACTTTGAGGGAAAATGCCATCAGGAAATTGTTGGGTGGAATAACAACATTTGAGGAAGTAGTGCGGGTGACCTGGGAAAGCGATTAGAATTAAAATAAAAGGGCTTCACCGATAGTGGTTGAAGCCCTTTTAATTATTATAACTATTTTTAAGTTTTTGTTTTCGTGATCAGTTTTTGGAAACTTCCAAAGGCATTACAAGATTCTCGGGTGTTATCTGTCTGTCTGATTGAATTACTAAGGCGGTCGATGTTGTTTGTTCCGTATGAAGTACGATAAGCTCACCGATACGATGAGGTGTTAGCGTAACATCCCGGACTTTTTCCGGATTTGGACGGGCAATTTCCTGCATGTAGAGAGAATAAAACTGGCCGGGTTCAACTCCGTCAATCTCGCCTTTATCAAAGAAAATAAATGAAAATTGAGCAGTGATTGTTTCATCTTCTTCGCCCTTGATGACTTTCCCGGATAAGCCCTGTTTGCTTTCTTTGATCGGTATTTTAGCATCTCGTTTCTCATACGGCATGAGAAGATCATCGATCAGGATATCCCGGTAGGAATAGATTACTTTTCCAATGGCAAATTCAGCTTCAACAGATGTAATTTCGACAACACCTGAAAGAAGATGCTGAATTCCAATATATTTATTTGTTTCTTCGTCTTTAATCGGATCCAACGTTCTGAAAGTGGTATATTTGCTGCCGACAGATAATTGAGGCGCGCCCGGTTCAGGGTAGATGTAAACCATATTTCCTGTAGTAATCAATACAACATCATTTAATACCTTGAAAATTGATCCATGCTGGGCAATCGCCTTTTCACGAATAAAACCAACACGGTCAATTTCTTTAAATGTATGATAGGTCACTATTTTCTGAACGGGTTCTTCAACAACCGGTTCAGGCTGTTTTTCGGTCCCTTCCCATTCTTTTTTATAAATAAGAATTTTTTGACCGGGATAGATTAAGTGAGGGTTCTTAATCTGCGGATTATACTGCCACATTTCCGGCCAGACCCAGGGAGTATTTGAGAAGCTGTGTGAAAGATCCCACAAGGTATCACCTTTTTGGATTGTGTAGTAAAAGCCGGATTCCGTACGGGTGATATGTTCTTCTATGCCAGCAGTTGCGTTAAAGGTTAAGAAAAGCATGCAGAAAATAAAAGTAAAGGAAAAAAGAAAAAATCGTTTTGGAAGTTTTTTGACTACCATTCCATGCCCCTGTCATTAATTTTGGGTTAGTCAAAATGAACCGGTTTGCCAAGGCGGTCAAGCAGGTTGATGGCCTATGATTGGCTTAGCGGTCCGCCATACTTATAAAATAGTTATAGAATTTTAACCATGTTGTCAAGTTTTTCGTTATTATCAAGATATTTGAAGTCTTGATTTTTCAATCATTCAACGGTAAAAAATACAATTTTAATCACCAATGCTTAGCGACTCTTCTGTTTTTCAAACAGGGGATCGGTTCACAAAATTAAAGTGTTAGGTCAATATGTGTTTTTTAAAAAAATATACTTAATAACAGATATTTAAGCTGTTTCTGTCTGTTAAAGGAAATATGATGAATTGTATTGCTGTCATTATCTTGTGCGCTGTTTTTGCCGATTTTTTAGTTCATATAATTGCTGATATTTTTAATCTCAGGATGTTAAAGAGTCAGTTGCCTGAGCAGTTTAAAGGCTGGTATGATGATCGTCATTACGCATCTTCTCAAAAATATTTGCAGGTAAATACCCGTTTCGAATGGTTGGCAGCCATTGTTAACCTGGCATTATTCGTAGGGCTCTGGTTTGGGAGAGGGTTTCCATTAATCGATCAATGGGTACGTACGCTTACCGCTTCTCCGCTTATCAGCGAGCTTTTATATATCGGTTTGTTGTTTATATTAAAATCCGTTATTGCGCTGCCTTTTTCGATTTATTCAACATTTTCGATTGAAGAAAGATTCGGATTTAATAAGACCACATGGAAAATCTTTATTTCAGACCTGTGCAAACAGTTTATTCTGTCCATTTCGATCGGTGGAATCCTGCTCTCCGGTGTTCTGGCTTTTTTTGAATATGCCGGTCCTCATGCATGGTTTTATTGCTGGATTGCGAGTATCGTATTTATGATTGTGATGCAGTTTGTGGTGCCGACCTGGATTATGCCGCTTTTTAATAAGTTTAAACCATTGGAACCCGGGGCGTTGAAATCTGCAATAATGGCCTATGCGAATTCAATTGATTTTTCCTTAAATAATGTTTTTATCATGGACGGATCCAAGCGTTCCAGGAAAACCAATGCCTTTTTTACCGGTTTTGGGCGTCACAAACGGATTGTTCTTTATGACACCCTTGTAAAAAATCATACTACCAATGAATTGGTGGCCATACTGGCACATGAGATGGGACATTATAAAAAGAAACATGTTTTATGGATGCTTTTAACAGGCATTCTTCAGACCGGTATCATGTTATATTTATTATCCTTGTTTATTTCATCGTCCATGTTGTTTAACGCTTTTTATATCCAAACGCCGTCCGTATACGCAGGGCTTGTTTTTTTTGGTATCTTATTTGCGCCCATTGATTTTTTTATGGGAATTTTAATGCAGTACTTTTCAAGGAGAAATGAATATGCTGCTGATCGGTTTGCCGTTGAAACCACAAACGATTCCGACTCATTTGTCAGCGCGCTCAAAAAGCTTGCAGTGCATAATCTGTCCAACCTCAGGCCTCATCCATTGTATGTTGTTTTGAATTATTCTCATCCACCGATCATAGATAGGTTGGAATCGATTGGGAAGGTAGACGGTTTTAAATCAGTGGCGGAATGATTGCTTGCGTCCTGTGAATCTTTGCTTTTGCCAGGGCTGTTCATGCAGAAATATATCTTATAACTTTTTTTAGACCGGGATTGAATGATAAGAATCCCAATGTTCAATATAAAGCTGTTTTTCTGCTATCCAGCGCGCTTGATCCCATGGCAGAGACGTTTCACATAATGACTGAATCCGGTCTAAAAAATGCTTGCCGCCGTTTTGTGCTAACAATCCGACACGGACTCTTCGGAGCAGCAGGTCAGAAAGATGCCGGACCTGTTCATTCTCCGCCAGCAGTGGGAGTTCTGCCCATAAGGTATGGGTTCCGTCAATCGGCACCAGATCTTTGTTGTCGGCCCCTGCTATCATTTCTTCGGCGATTCTTCCATACCGTCCGTATAAGCGGCGCCAGGTTGTCGGATCTAAACCGTTTAATTGCTGCGGCATCTGTGGAGGTGTTTCAAAAGCTGCTTCATGAATTTTTATATCTGGATGTTCAGGTAAAAAAGGTGCGCTGGCGGTTAATGCTTTTTTAGCAAGTGTTCGAAAAGTGGTGAGCTTGCCGCCGGTTACCGTGACCAGGCCTTTATCGATCCAGACGATAGATTCCCGGGATTCCGAAGATGGCGACCGGTTGCCTTTGCTTAAAACCGGCCGGATACCTGCCAATGATGAGAGCGCATCGTTCAGTTGGATACCGGCAGAGGGAAAATAAGCGGTCAACGCCTCCATCATATACAGGGCTTCTGCTTTAGTGATTTTAGCTTCTGTTGAAATATCTTTTCCGTGATCAAGGTCAGTGGTTCCTAAAAGCAGGGCACCTTCCCATGGGACAATAAAAAGTGGTCGGCGATCTGCCGGATGCGTCAGGGTGACCGCCTGGCTGATAGGCAGCAGTCGTCTGGGAAAAATCAGGTGACTGCCCCGAAGTGGCCGGATATGAAGATTTCTTTGAGGAGATGGGTGCAGTTGTTCCGCCCAGGTACCGGTGGCATTAATCACCGCACGAGTTGTAACTGTCCGGTTATCTTTGGATTCCGAATCTTCAAGCCGTATACCTTCCACGGCACCCTGATTGTTTCGGATAATTTCACAGGCTTTTGTGTAATTTAATGCTGTGCCTCCGGATGCGACGGATTCATTGATCAGGCGCTGAACCAGCCTGGCATCGTCGACTTGGGCATCCATGAAACGGAATCCGCCGGTTAGTTGTTTTTGATTGATTTCGGGTATCATTTGGGTCAATTGATCGGCATTATAATACGAGTGGTATTTGTCTCCGGCCATCATATCATAAATTGAAAGCCCTGCTTTGAGTGTCCATCGGCCAGGGCTCGCTCCTTTGTATAAGGGTACCATAAAATGAATCGGTTCAACCATGCCCGGCGCTTCATCTAAAAGGCGTTGCCGTTGACGGACGGAATCATACGTCAAAAGCAAACGGCCTTCTTTTAAATATCTCAGTCCGCCGTGAATAAGCTTTGAAGAACGGCTGGATGTCCCCCATGTAAAATCATTTTTTTCAACCAGGAGTGTCTTTAAACCGATTCTTACAGCTTCCCGAAAGATACCGGCACCGGTAATGCCACCGCCGATGACCACCAGGTCCCAGTTATCTGAGAGTTTTGTTACATTCATGAAATATCCTTTAATTTCTATATCCAGGTTCCGGACTCAATTATCGGCAATATAGTTTACAAACATAAGAGCCGATTACGTCAGGGCGATTGCTTGGTTTTTATTGTCCCATCCTTACAATGGTAATTGTTTATATCCTTAAGCATTTGTTATTTGTTTCCATATTTGAATGCTTGTTTGCATTGCATCTCTGACTATATTTTCAACAATATCGATATTTTCTTGTTCAATAGCGATTTGCAGGTTTTTGTAATAATTTAATGATGCCTGTCTGGCATTTTTATTAATAAAATAAGAAATTCCCATGGTTTTAAAAATTAATGTAAAATCATTTAAAATCATCGGATAGACAGGATTACTGGAATGGACGGCCATCAATTGTTGTAACTGCCAGTCAAATTCAGTGAATGCTTCTGGTGTTTTTTTTAGCTTTTTTCCTTCTGCCAGTTTGTCATATATAATTGATGGTGCATTTCTAGCAGCAAATCGGGCAATCGGTGGTATCAGAATTTCTCTGAGTTCGAGAAGGTAAATGATAAACGATTGCGGTAGCTCTTCACTGTGTCTGGCCATAGTCCCCAGTAATCGTAATCCGCCGGTTTCCCAGTAATTGTTAATTTGGGTCGGCTTTCCGTGACAAATTGTAACCCAGCCTTCTCCGGCAAGCCGCTGGAGTGCTTCCCGGATGGTCGGGCGGGTAACGCCAAACTCTTCGGCCAGTTTCCGTTCAGAGGGTAAAACGGACCCGAATGAATAAGCGCCGTTAAGAATGGATTGAATCAAAGTGTGTTCTGTAAATTGTGCCGGCCGAAAAGGTTTGTCAAAGTTCATGTATTACCCCGTTTTGAATTCAGTATTTATTGGTAAGAGGTCATACCAGTTAAGCCGGGTTATGTCAATAAGATTGTTTGATTTGTAAATCCGGGAATTTTTATTTGTTTTTATGACACAGTTAATTGAGACTTCAACTGCATACGGGCACTATTATACCCTTCCTCAATCAATGTGTTTGCCTGTTTGAGAGAAAAGTTAAGCAATGATCGTAATCCGAGCATACGCGTCGGAGCTACTGCTGCTATATTCGTTCCTTTTGCGGCAAGCTGAATCTGGGGAGAATTGGGCAAAGGCGTTTTGTGACAATGATTATTCGGATTAATCACCCATGAATCATCAGGCAGGGAGTTTGTATACGAGCCGATGAGAAAATGTTCGAACACAAGCTGGGCAACATCCATGTGTGACCTTGGTTCCCGGATATTAAACGCGCCTACCGGAGAATGCAGCACCACGACAATCTCTTTGGCATCGAGTTTTAGAGCCGGAGTGATTGGCGTGTTAACCATCAGTCCGGCATCCCAATACGGAATTCCGTCAATATATTGCCAGCCGAATAAGCCGGGAATCGCACCGGCTGCCATAATGTGGTTTATATTAATGGCATGCTGGTTAAAATATGCAAGCTGACCGGTGATCATATTCAATGTGCTGATGAAGATGTCTGGATTGCTGTTTTTCAGGGCGTCGAAATCTATATGCGCCTCAAGCAGTTTTTTCAGCGGCCTGGTATCGGACATGGGTGAGAATTGATAACGGCTTTTAAATGAACGAAGTAAGATGGGCAGAGTGATGGTAAACATTTTTTTCCGTCGATATGACTGCCAGAGTCGGGTCATTTGATCGATTGACATACCAGTGCCAATCGCCACGGCATTAATGGCACCAACGGATGTACCTATGATCAGATCCGGTTGCCAGTTGATTTCGTTTAAATATTTCAGGACGCCAACTTGAAAAGCACCCCTGGCTCCGCCTCCGGAAAGAACTAAAGCTCGTTTCATTTTGCCTCCGCTGGATTTTAAATAGTTAAACGTACAACCTGATTTCAATTTAGTCGATAGATTTTTCCATGTCAATTTGGTTTGTTATTAAAAAAGTATTTTATTTATAAAAAAGTGCTTGACATGGATAACGCATTGCGTCATACATGTCCATAACGCATCGCGTTATTTTTAGTTTTGAATAATTTGTAGAGAACTAATTTTTCATGAAGTCTCCTTTAAGTAAGTAATGGTTGAATAAAGTACTTGACAAATGACGCATTGCGTTATAGATTATAACGCAATGCGTCAGCACACTTTCCAAATGCATCAATTTTAGTTTAGTTAACGATAGAAGTAATACTTAATCAACGGTTTGAATTATAATATATAACAACTTTTCAGGAGGGGTAGAACAATGGCTAAAAAAGAAACAAAAAAAGCAGCAAAAAAAGAAGAAATTAAAAACAACGTGATCGTGGAGAAAATTCAGAAAGCGTCTGATGCTGTCACAGACAAAATCAAAGTCTACAATGATAAGTATCTGGCAGAAAATATTGAAAAGGGAAAGAAAACTTTCCAGGAATACAATGAAAAATATGTCGCCAAAAACATCGAAAAGGGCAAAGAAACCTTCAAGGAATATAATGAGAAGTACGTCGTAAAAAATATTGAAAAAGGTAAAGAATATTTTGACGGCCCTTATAAAAAGGTTAGCAAAACCGTTGATGAAGTCCTGGCAAAAGGGCGAGACATGGAAAAAGACGCTCTCAAAAAGCTTGATGAAGTTGTGGATAACGGTAGAAAAATCATGTACAAAATTCCTATGGTTGAAACCGTTGAAAAGAAAGTAACTGATAGCCTGAATTCTCTGCCCGGTTTTATTAATATGCCGAACAAAGGTGAGATTGAAAAACTGACCATGGCCATGCAGGCTTTGAATACAAATATTGAAACACTGAAAACGCAGAAAACAGTTTAGTAAATTTTATTTAGCGGCGGTATACATTATATGTGTACCGCCGTTTTTATTTTATTTAATTATTCGTTATTTTGTTTTTAGTTTTTTTTGTGATATAGTTAAAAAAATTTTTTGAAGTCACTTTTAATTATTATTAATGAATGTATGTTAAAGGAGGTCCGGATGTATACGATAAAGAAATATGCCAATGGTCGATTTTACGATACCGTGACAAAAAATTACATCACTCGCTCCCAGATTTCTGAATTAATTAGTTCAAAAAAGAAAATTGAAATCGTTGACACAAAGTCCGGAACAGACATCACCAAGGAAATTGTTACACAAATCAAGGCAAAAGCTGCAAAAACCGGTAAGCAGAAACCCAAAGCAAAAAAAGCTGCTTCTAAAAAAACAAAGCAGCAACCGGCATATCAAGTATCTCGTTGGCCATGGAATAAAATTCAATGGTCTCATTGACAGGGAGTTCTTCAGGAAGCGAGACAAGGACAAGACTGGTTTTCTGATGATTTTTAAGAAGACGCTGAAGCCCTTTAATCTGATTTGCCAATGGACCCACACAGATCATATTAATTAACAATTCAGGCAGACGCAGCAAACTCAATGCATGACCGGTTGCCGGTGAA
>Ga0255400_10116_pt1 | contig 10166 bp, 7 predicted proteins | sample ANMaggSeSYBR01G7_FD_182117 | JGI IMG/M metagenome (GOLD analysis project Ga0255400, IMG submission 182117) | Sediment cell enrichment communities from methane seep in Santa Monica Basin, California, United Staets - ANME aggregate JGI... | ecosystem: Environmental > Aquatic > Marine > Cold seeps >... | reverse complement strand
ATACATCAGCAAATCCAATTGATGTGAATAAGGAATGGTTATTTAATCTGTTTTGTAATTCATCAGGTAATTGATTTGAGGGACAATATGATACATTCATCATTCACGGACCAAAAGAAATTTTCCGGAAGCAATTTCACCTTCTTCACTTGTAATAACAAAGAGATATACTCCGGAGGCAACTTCTTTCCCCTTTTTATTCTTCCCGTTCCAGGGGATATTTACTGAAAAATCGTCAACTGCTTCTCCAGAGATTGTATAAATATTTACTGTAGCTGGTTTGGTATAATTAAAAGATAATTTATCCGATTCTGATTTTATTACAAAGGGATTAGGTACTGCCAATACTGTTTCAGTAGATGTTGACCAGTTTTGAATCTCCGATTTAAGAATAGAAATTCCACCACTGGTAGCTACATAAAGATCACCAGTTTGCTTATCAAGATAAAGATCTGAAATCTCATTTGTGACAAGGTCACTATTTTCAGTGGTGAAAGCTTCAACTTCAAGAGTAATGGCATCCCTACGTGCTAAACCGGTTCTGGTTCCAATCCAGAGATTATTGCGATCATCAAAGGCAAGTGCCGAAATATCAGGTCCAACCCCAGCTGGTAGATCGATATCTTTAAAAGTTTCATAACCATCATCCCAGCGTGATAATCCGAAATTAGTTCCAACAAAGGCATTCCCATAGATTGAATATTCGGTCACTTTAATAATGTTTGATATAAGAGGCGAATTCTCACGAGTGTATTGTTCACAATCGGCACTGACAGTACCATCGGACAATTCAACAATGTCACAAAGATATACTCCCACTCCTTCGGTACCTACTGCCAATTGATTGTTACCATAACTAATATCGGTAACAAACATATTATCCAGTCCCTCATTAACTCCAATTGCATCCCAACTCTCGAAAATATCCAGGTAATCCAATTGTCCCACAGCTACCGGGGCATCAGTATAAGCCAGATAACAGGTAACAAAGATTCTATCGCCATCGGTAGCTATTCCTCTGGTAACTGCATAATGAGTACCGTTAGGTATTCCAACAACAGTGGAATTAGTATCACCATAAATATATACAGCATCACCTTTAATCTGCCACAATCCCTGTCCCCAGGTTCCTGCCCAGACATCACCATTCCGATCAGTCATCAGACTCATGGTACCTGCTCTTACAGCAACATTTGTATTTTTCCATATTCCATCTTCAAACCAAGCATAAATTTCACGACCAAACCCTGCAACAATCCTTTGTTGTCCATCCAGAGTGATTGTAGTTACATCATTATTGGGCAAACCCGTATATTCATATTCAACAAACGACTCCCCTTGTGGTTGATAAAACAGGCCGCCATTTTCAACACCAATCAATTTTTGATTATTCCACTCAATCCCTGTATTAGGCGATGATGTAATTCCTTCGGTTGATAGTCTTGTGAAAACACCGTTTTTAATTACTGCTAACCCAATTCCATTATAAAAAATATAGAGAGAGTCATTGATTACTTCGAGATCAAATACAAGTCGGTATTGAGTCTCTGTAATAAGAATGAAATTTGTATCGACTGCTGTTTGTTCGATCTGATACAAACCACTGTCAGAAGCTATATATATTTTGTTTTCAAATCTAGCGATGCTGTTAATAGTATTCGATGCCAGTTCTGAAAAGTTTTCTCTGTCATAGAGCATCCAGGCTGCAGGAGGAAATAATATACCGGGATCACTCTTGTTAGCAACAACCAGTCCTGATGAAGTAGCCACCCAAATAGAATCCCCAACAACTAAAATATCATTTATTTCCGGGAATGAATTTATACTCGTAAGAGGGAAATGACCTTCAATCTGGCCGCCATCATTAATTTTTGAAAATAAAACAAGACCGGAATCTGTCCCTACCCAAAGGTTATCGCCATCATCATGCAAGCGGGTAAGCAAAAACATATCACCTTCAGCCGGAAGAAATAGAAACTGTTCGGGATTGTTATAATCAAATTTTATTAATCTTCCAAATCCGGAAAGCCATACCTGCCCCTGATCATCCTGAATAATATCTGTGATTTGAGTTGTCCCTAATCCATCGGTATTTAAAAAAGTTCTTCCGGGAGAGTTGATATCATCAATTATTAACAATCCCCCCATTGTTGCCACGTAGAGGGAATCATTGAATACAATCAGTTTTTTTATATCTTTAAATGATGTCAGAGTTGTCCAGTCAGATTGGGCTTGTACAGAACCAACCCCCAACATTAGACAAAACAGAGTTATATGTAATAGTATTACTCTCATACTGATTATTGACGAATGAACTTTCTTTTTAACCATAAGATAACTAATATACCCCATATCCCCATAGTTATCAAGAAAGAGAACTTTCCAAAAATATCTCCGATTTTGGTAAATACCGAATAACTGTCCAACAATCCAACTTTTCCTTTTAATACTGCAATTTCATTTAAGTCAAGTTCATCTCTTATACGTCCGTAATCATCAACAATATAAGTCAATCCGCTGTTGGCTGTCCGAGTCATCCAGCATCGGTTTTCAACCGCTCTTGTAATAAATATCTTAGAGTGCATATGTATCCCAACCGACTCACCAAACCAGGTGTCATTGGTGATACCAACCATAAAATTGGCACCATCAAGAATTCTGTCTCGAACAAATTCAGGGAAAGCACATTCAAAACATATCAAGACGCCATAACGGTTTTCATTCAGTTTAAATAACTCAGGCGAATCGCCCGGATAAAAATCAGACCACCATTGTATACCATTTTGATCTAAAAATGAGAGATAGTCCTGAAGGAAACTCTTTTCCAAAAACGGTAAATAATCCTGATAAGGTACATGCTCAGAAAAAGGCACGAGTTTTGCCTTATGATATTGTTGTTCCATTTTGCCTGTGGTATCAAACTGGTAACAAGCATTATGATAGCGTTGTTTCTTATTTACAAATGAAGTTGCTAATCCTCCAACCAGATGAGGAGTTTTTGATTTTGCAGCAATTTCTCCTACCCTTTTACGACTCGCAAAATCATTACTCAAATATGATGGAGCTGATGTTTCGGGCCAGACAAATAATTTGATTGAGCTGTCGGCTGCAGACTGGGTAAGAGAATCATAAAGCTTATAGCTATGCTCCTGATTATTCTGGGCCCATTTAACTTTGAGGGGTACAGAGCCCTGCAACAGGGCAACATCAATATCCCCATCAATTGGAAAACGAGGAGTAACCACCCAACCATATGCTGTCAACATTGCAATAACAGTTATTGAAACTAATACAGATGTTAATTTTTTTTCTGGTGTTGGATTTTTTCTGAATAACTGAATAAGAAGAACATTAACAGCGACAATTAAAAATGTTAATCCATGAACAGATATGACTGATACTATTTGCAGAACATAGAGAAAACATGCCTGTGAATATCCCAGGTCAGACCAGGGAAAAGCAAACTCTGAAAGGGTTCGGAAATATTCCAACCCAGTCCATAAAAATGGAAGAGCAATAAAACCAATAATTGGTTTGATAGAATGCAATTTATTGAAGATCATTAAAATTGCGGTGTAATAAAACGAGACAATTACTACTGCGGCAACCATTCCCGGAGGAGTAACCATCGCCACCCAATAGATAGTAAAAAGATTAAAAAAGAAACTGAAAAAATAAGCAGTATTAAAAGCTGTCCGACCCTTAAGTTTGGATAATATTATTATTGGCCTGATAAGTGATAACCAAGCTAAAAAGCCAAATATTCCCGGATAGAATGATAATGAAAGGAGAAATGCCCAAACCATCAGTTCGAGCCTTCGCTTGCGAAGCTCAATATCTTTGGGGATGATAAAATACCCAATGCTTTTAAGTAACTTTATCAGAGATGAATCCTTTCAGCAGGTAGCTTTGCTACCTTTGTAATAAAATACAAATACTATAATTGCAGATCACACAATGTGTGTTCATGTGCCTGGTAGACGCCCTCGTCTGCTGGCACACATTGTGTTTCTATTAGGGGCACACGAGGGCGTGTGTCGCCCACAAAGTCTTTGTGTCAAACTCCTTTTTGTGTGTGGCAGATGTCCACATCTGCCAGGCACTTAATAATAATACACATAAGGTGTGACACACAAAGTGTGTGTTAAGCTCCGACCAGATGCAATTTACCCAACAAGTTCTGGACCTGGGGCATGATATCCAAACCAACTATATATCCTAAACCACCATCAGCACAGGCTCGTTCATTAAACTGATTTACTTTATCAACCCTGATAGATTCTCCCCCACCACCATGAAACATAATCGGAACCGGATCAGCAGAATGGGCTTTCATCTCTGAAGCAGTCGAATGGTCAGCAGTAATAACCAGCATTACATCATCTGGTAAGTTAGTTAACAATGCAGCGGCTTTATCAATTTTCTCAATAAAATCCCGCTTCCCTTCCCAGTTGCCGTCTTCGGCTAATGAGTCGGCAGCTTTCACATGGGTGAAGACAAAATCATAAAAGTTAAGTTTTTCCAAAGAGGTTTTGAATTTGGCTTCAATGTCAGTATCCGCCAGACCGGTCGCACCGGGTACATTGATTATATCCATTCCCAAAAAGGCTGCTACCCCTTTATATAAACCACCACCTGCTATACAACAGGATGATAGGTCATACCTCTCTTTAAAGCTGGGAAGTGTAATGTATTGACCACCACCACGGACTAAGAGAAAGTTGGCTGGAAGTTTTCCATCTTTAACACGCTCGGCATTGAAGGGATGATCTTTGAGAATATCATGTGCTTTGAGAAGAAATTTGTTTAGTATTTCTGCCGTATGTTTAGCCTCTTTGGTATCATCGGTAGGGGTAACCGTTCTAACTGGAACATCTGGAATATGCGGATCGGCATCAATAATATTACCTGAAAGACCCTTACCACGCATTATTACTCCAGCCCGGTGAGCAGTACCCGGTTTGACAACAAATTTAACACCGTCCACTTCCATGCCGTCAATAGCATCTGTCAAAGGTCCAACTTCAAGTATCCTTCCGGCTCGACGATCGGTAATTATCATCTTCTCATTCACAGTCCCGAAATTCCCCCGAAGAGCAACATCTCCCCCTTCTAATTCCAAACCTAATCCGGCAACTTCGATTGGTCCCCGCCCTGAATAATATTTATCAATAGGGTATCCAAAAATAGTCAGATGAGCGGTATCGCTTCCTGGAGTGAATCCCCGTCCGAGAGTATGCATCAACCCGCATTCTGCTCCTGATGCAAGTTTATCCAGATTTGGCGTTTTGGCCGCTTCAAGGGGTGTTTTATTTCCCAGTTCTTTGACAGGACGATCTCCGAGACCATCACAAATTATCATAAGTACTTTTTTAAGCATTCTATATCATCTCCAATTAATCCAATTTACAATTCTATACAGTCAGGTTTACTTTGCCTGTACCCTCTTCAATAGTCCCAATGCGATATACTTCTTCGTTCATATCAGCAAGAGCTTTTTCAACATCATCTGCATCGTTTTTATCTACAACCAGCACATAGCCAATACCCATATTAAAAGCAGAATAGATATCATCAGGATCAATATTGCCAGCTTTTTTGAGGAAATTAAAAATTGGTAATACCGGCCAGGTTGCTTTACTAATTTTTGCATCACAATTATCTGGTAAAACTCTATTAAGATTTCCTTCTAACCCGCCACCAGTAATATGCGCCATCCCTTTAATATCAAATTTTTTCATAAGATCAAAAATAATCGGTGCATAACATCGATGAACTTTCATCAGGGATTCGTCGATTGTCATCCCCAATTCTTCAACATGATCACCTGGTTTCAACCCTGCCATTTCGAATGCTACTTTCCGAACCATTGTATAGCCGTTGGTATGCAAGCCATTCGATGGCAGTCCCAAACAAACATTCCCTGGTTTTATTTTCTTCCCGTCAATTATATCATCCTGATCAACTATCCCCACTATAAACCCGGCAATATCATATTCACCCGGCTGATATAAATCCGGAAGTTCGGCAGTCTCTCCACCAATTAGAGCCATTCCTGAATTCTGACATCCTTGGCTTACTCCACTAACCAGATCTGCCATCTTTTCCGGTTTCAGTTGTCCAACTCCTATATAATCCAGAAAGAAAAGCGGCTTTGCCCCTTGAACTAAAATGTCATTGACACAGTGGTTTACTAAATCTTCCCCAACGGTATCATGCTTGTTGGTCATAAAGGCAATTTTTAACTTTGTCCCTACCGAATCGGTCGAAGAAACAAAAACCGGTTGTTTTACATTTGATAAATCCGGTTTGAAAAGCCCTCCGAAAGCACCTATGTCGGATAAAACCTGTTCATTAAAAGTCGCTCTGGCATATTTTTTTATTCTTTCAACCGCTTCGTCTCCAGCGGCAATATCCACACCGCTATCAGCGTAGGTTAGACCCTGTTTTTTATCTGAGTTATTCATGGATTCAAGAAACAATGGTGGGCATTAAAAGTCAACTATGAGATCAATTCAGTATGAAATATTATTTAATAATCAGTTGATTCTAAACGAATCAATGATTTCAGAGTAATATTTGTTTTCGAAGCCCTTAACAGGTTTCAATTGATCGAGCCAGGTAGCATTATCATCCCTCTGGCAGATCAGCAACCTTTGAGTATCCTGATCTTTTAATGCTTGATGATATTTCAAAAATATATGCTTGCTATCAACTCCCACTACTTCAACTTTTCCCGAAGCATGTGACATTACATACTTTACCCGCTTAACTAATCCCGAACAAGCAGCTTTTGCTTTTTCAATCTTATGATAGGCTTCCACAATAGGTACAGCATAGGAGGCATTACCTATCGTCGGCCTGTTCTGGAATACATAATATTGAGATACTCCCATATAAGTGAGCTCTTTCCAGAGTTTTTTCAAAACCGCTGGACTATCAGATATTCCTCTTATTATTGGATTTTGATTTAAACAGATTATACCTGCATCAATAATTCTTCTTACAGCTTCTCTTGATTGAGGAGTAAGTTCATGCGGATGATCAAAATGACAAATTAGATATATTCTACGAGACTGTTCGGAATAATTTTTTAACATCTCAACCAAAGAATCATCATTTAATATACGATAAGGATTAAAAGAAGGCATCTTGGAGCCAATACGGATTACTTTTACATGTTCAATCCTGCGAATCTGTCCAATAATGTATCCCAGCTTCTCTGTTGTAAGTGTAAGTGGATCACCACCGGTTAATAGGACATTGTCCACTTCGGGATGATTTCTAATGTATTGGAGACCCTCTTCAACACTGTTTGTTGTTTCTTTATTACCTTTTAAAAACAACCTCTTACGAAAACAATAGCGACAAAGAGAAAAGCAAACTTCACTTACTAATAATAAAACTGTTGAGCTGTATTTATGCTGAACCCCGTTACTAACTGTATTTTTTTTCTCATTAGAACAATCCAGCGAACCCCATTCCAATAATTCATCTTTATGAGGTAAAACCAGTCTTCTGATAGGATCATTGGGATCATCCCAATTAATCAAATTAAGATAGTAATTATTTACTCTTAATGGATACCTTGAGGAAACTTTACGAAGAGCATTTTTCTCGTCAGGTGTAAGCTGTTTAATCTTATCGATATCAGTTATATATTTTATTCGTTTATTATTATTCTGAAAGTACAGATTTTTCTGAATATGATGCATATTTGTACTTCCTTTCTCGATTATCTCCTTCAGAATCGATTAAATTATCCCTAAATCCCTGAGATATATTAAAATCTACAATTTAATTGTATTTTCATTATGATGTGATTCCTGCCTGATTTAATTTCTAAAATTACAGGTAAACAAGAATCTACCAGCAGATTTATTAATGTAAATGTAATATACTCAATAAATTGAGATTGGGCAAGTCGGTGAGCCAGATTTAATTAATAAAATAAGAGACCCAAATTATCAATTTTCACTTTTTAATTACTAATAATACACCCGATAAGATCATTGCACTTCCCAGTACCACTCCATTCGAAAGAGTCTCACTAAAGCCTATCACTCCAATCATTATGCTGATAATAGGAGCTACAAAGGTAATTAGTGATACCACTACTGCTTTGGTGCGAGCCAATAACCAGTAATAGCCAAAAAATGCTGTCACGGTTACCAATATTGCAAGATAGAGAATTGATCCAATAGTCTCAGCTACTAAATGAAAATCACGAATATCTTCAAAGATAATTGCAGCCAATAAAAGGGGTATAAAACCAAGAGTCATCTGAATAGCCAAAGTGACAACAATATTTTCTCCCTTTATGGTCCGCCTTATCAAAATGGTTGCGTATGAAGCTGAAAAAGAAGAAGCCAAAGCAAGCAATGCCCCTATAAACATAAATTGTGACGTCTGCAGTGAATCATAAGAGATAACTACAATCCCCAAAAAGCCAAAAATCAATCCCAACCATGCAATTAAACTGACTCCCTCATTCTTAAGCATTTTTAATGATAGCAAGGCAACAAATAATGGAAACGATGCGAACAATACTGCCGTCATAGCAGAATTTATATATTGCTCAGCGATATAGACTAAAGCATAACTAATTCCGTAAGCAAACAACCCGGGATAACCAATTCTCAACAGATCTTTTAACTTATTTGGGATTTTGTATCGTTTGATAAGAATAATAGTGTAGAGAATGGCAATCGCCACAAGAAACCGGATACTTGCTCCCCATAATGGAGGTGCTGAGGTTAAACCGATCTTGATCGCCATCCAGGTTGAACCCCAGATCAGGCAAAGGGATATAAATACTAAGATACGCATATAGATAATAACACTTCTGAAGTTAAGAAATCAACATTAAGTAGCAGAAACAGAAAATATTACAAAGTGCTTAAAAATACAAAAAGTTATGTAATAATAATGTTAAATCTTGACCCCATAATTTAACTTTGTATCATCTTTTAATTCTAATAAGTTTTGTTTTTTTTACAATAAGAAAAATATTTTAAGGAGACTATCAGTGAATTACCATGAAGGGCTGATAAAAAATACAGAATTTTTTACAACTTCGGAATTAGCAAAAAAGCTAAAAATGAATGTTCAGGTCATTACGCGCAAAGTACAGTCGGGAGAAATAACAGCTTATAAAATTGGGAAAGACTGGCGTATCCCCGAAATTTCTGTTTTTGAATGGCTTGAGAAAAATTCTAACAAAACCGGCATCAAAAAGGGACGCCCAAAATTAGTTATTGAATCCAGCAGTGAAAAACAGCCCAAAAAACAAGGTCGTGAATCTGCTAATCATAAATATCTAATGGAATATATTCTGGCTCAGTTTGAACCAGGACGGTCTTATACTAAAGATGAAGTTGTACGAATCATTAACCGTTATGATCAAAACCACAGCACTCTATTGCAGGAATTTATTTCAGAGAATATGCTCCAGAAATCAAGCAAAGGCTACCATCGTTTCAGCGGTTATAAACTCTCCGACTAAGTGGCGTAGCCACATTTATTTGATAAATATATCTTATTTCCAGTGCCTGGCAGACGCCCTCGTCTGCTGGCATGCTATACCATTACTATTATAGTAGTACATAACAACGTGTGCCGCCCACAATTTTTTTTATTATAATAAAAAAAGGCGGACATTATGTCCGCCTTTTATTTAATCTAAAAAGTGTATTACGGTCTGTTTGGCGGCGGCGTCAGATTGGAAGCTCCCAACCCAAGCAACTGTCGCAAGGCAGGATCCTGCATATTCATTTTATATTTCGCATGCTTTTGAGGCGCTTTTTGTATATCACTATATCTCTGCTGATTGCCCAAAACAGTGATCAATTTCCGGAAGGAATAACCATTGTTCTGATTCAAATTAAAAGCATCCCAGAGGAGTTGGATTCCTTCATCGACTAATTCAATACTCCTTTGTCTTTTGCCAATTTCAAGCTTGGTCAATCCAAGATCCTGTATGTAAAATAGATTATTCGGAACGGTTTATCGATGCTGACAAGGGTTATGATCTGTATATGAATACATATCGCTATGATGGTTATTCAAATTCAGAAGTCTTCCGTGAAGAGAATGCTACAGGTGTATTTTTAGGCTATGGAGTAAATGCAGTCAGAATCTTTGATGAACTTATTCGACAAAATGAT
>Ga0255400_10115_pt1 | contig 10231 bp, 7 predicted proteins | sample ANMaggSeSYBR01G7_FD_182117 | JGI IMG/M metagenome (GOLD analysis project Ga0255400, IMG submission 182117) | Sediment cell enrichment communities from methane seep in Santa Monica Basin, California, United Staets - ANME aggregate JGI... | ecosystem: Environmental > Aquatic > Marine > Cold seeps >... | reverse complement strand
AGAAAAAACTCAGATATATTTGATATTAAAACATTATCAATTGGACCACTATCATTTCATACTGAAGAGACGCCTGATTCTTTAGTAGTTTCAACAACAAAAATGATAAATCAAAAAAATGCAATTAATATTCCTCAGCAAGGAATTGAGAAAGATATCTTTTGCCAGTATTTATTTGTGTTAGAAAACGAACCAAATATTATCCAAGCGGAATTAACAATCAGAAGTGATGACTTTACAGAGGGAGTACTAATTGAAAATATTGAGTTCAAAACTTAATGTACAAATTAAATTGCATAACAAAATGTATAGTAAAAGCGGGGAAAGTCGTTAGGGAAATAGGAACAGACACCTATTTATTTGATTTGGATTAAAAATTTTATTTAAGTAAGTATAAAAAAAAAGGCAGCTCTAAAAAGAGCTGCCTTTTTCTCAATCTCTAAACAAGAGATTTCTTATTGTAATGGGGATAGCCTTTATTCTTTACTTTTGTCCTTGTCCTTATCTATATCTTCATATTCAGCATCTATAACCTCTCCATCATCAGAAGATGCCTGAGGTTCCTCTTTTTTCTGGTCAGCCTCTTTTTGATCTTGAGGCTGCTGTTCAGCTTGAGCATCTGCAGTTTTATAAAGTTCAGTAGAAAGCTTAGATGTCAATTTGTTGATCTTCTCAATCTCTTCCAAAATTCGATCATTATCTTCACTTTTAACAGCTTCTCTTGCACTTTTAACAGATTCATCAATCTCAGATGTCATATCTTCAGGTATCTTATCCTTATTCTCCTTTACGAGTTTTTCAAGCCCATATGCAAGTTGGTCCAATTTGTTTTTATTTTCAATAGCATCTTTTTTCTTTTTATCCTCTTCTCTATTTTTTTCAGCATCTTTAATCATCTGATCAATCTCTTCTTCAGATAACCCGCTTGATGATGTGATAGTTATTGCTTGTTGCTTACCAGTTGCCTTATCCTTTGCAGAAACATTAAGTATACCATTTGCATCTATGTCAAATGTTACTTCCACCTGAGGAACTCCACGCGGTGATGGAGGAATACCAGTTAAAGTAAATCTTCCCAGAGTCCTGTTATCCTGAGCCATTTCCCTTTCCCCCTGCAAAATATGTATTTCAACACTTTGCTGATTATCTTCAGCTGTTGTAAATACATCCGTTTTCTTTGTTGGAATAGTTGTATTTTTTTCAATTAGTTTATGAGCTATAGAGCCAAGAGTTTCAATTCCAAGAGATAGCGGAGTAACATCAAGCAAAAGTATATCCTTTGCCTCTCCACCCAGAACAGCTCCCTGAACCGAAGCTCCAGCTGCAACAACCTCATCAGGATTAACACCTTTACATGGTTCTTTTCCAAAAAAATCATTTACGATTTTCTGAACTTTTGGAATTCTTGTTGAACCACCTACAAGAACCACCTCTTTTATATCAGAAACACTAATTCCAGCATCTTTTACAGCAATCTTACAAGGGGCAATAGTTTTTTCTAAAAGATCACCTGTAAGTTGTTCAAATTTTGCTCTTGTTAATTTCATTACAAGATGTTTTGGCCCAGAAGCATCAGCAGTAATAAATGGAAGGTTTATCTCAGTTTCCATTGTTGTTGAAAGTTCAATTTTAGCCTTTTCTGCAGCTTCTTTCAATCTCTGAAGTACCATTTTATCTTTTGATAAGTCAATTCCCTGGTCTTTTTTAAACTCATTAATTATCCAGTCAATCAATCTCTGGTCAATATTATCTCCTCCGAGATGAGTATCACCATTTGTTGATTTTACCTCAACAATATTTTCACCAATCTCAAGAACTGATATGTCAAAAGTTCCACCACCAAAATCAAAAACAGCAATAAGTTGATCCTTTTTTTTATCAAGGCCATAAGCAAGTGCTGCTGCTGTAGGTTCATTGATTATTCTCTTTACTTCAAGTCCAGCAATTTTTCCTGCATCCTTTGTTGCCTGTCTTTGTGAATCATTAAAATATGCTGGAACAGTGATAACAGCATCTGTTACATTTTCTCCAAGATAATCTTCAGCTGCTTTTTTTAATTTCTGCAAAATCAAAGCAGATATTTCAGGTGGTGAATACTGTTTTCCCATAACTTCAACTCTAGCGCCATCCTTTGGTCCTTTTACAACCTTATAAGGAACCATCTTAATTTCTTCACTCACTTCAGAATACCTTCTTCCCATAAATCTCTTTATAGAATATATGGTATTTTCAGGATTAGTTACAGACTGCCTCTTTGCAACCTGTCCCACGAGCCTCTCTCCATCCTTTGTAAATCCTACAACAGAAGGAGTTGTTCTACCCCCTTCAGAATTCTCTATGATCTTTATTTCTCCTTTTTCCATTACAGAAACACATGAATTTGTTGTTCCAAGATCAATTCCAATAATTTTTCCCATATTTTATCTCCTTATTCTGTGAAATATATAACATTAATCATTCCACAATATATTTTTTTTCTATCCATAGAATAATATAGTATAATTTTTAAGGCTTGTCAACATCTAACCAAACAATTATCAAATAAATCTTAGTCTATCGCTATCAAGTTTGATTGTTTAAAAATTTTTGTATAGAATTACATAACATGTATTTTAAATTAAATATTAAATCAAACTAACTTGCTTATATATTATTATAACTATTTACCTTTCTTCTCATTAGAGATCATCTTTTCAATATCTTCTACAATCTTCTTATAGGTTGATAATTGTGGAGAATTTGGAAATTTTTCAACAATCAACTTATAAATTTTTAAAGCTTCTCCCTTATTCTGGCATCTCATATAATAGTTACCTAAATATTTACAAGCATCCTCAATATCTGGTTTAATCTCTATAGCCTTTTTAAGATAAGGCTCAATATCTTTTGTTTTTTTAGCTAATTCAGCAATCTTTATCTTTTTATCTATTACTTTTTTTATTGAATCATCCTCTTCTATCTTTTTTGCTTCTTTTTCTAACAATTCATAATTATTTGAACCAATAATAAAGTTTGCTATTGCTACAAATTGGCTGGATGAATCTTCTTTGTTCATTTCTAAAAATTTTAATAAGTACTCATCAGATTTTTTGAGATCTTGCAGCTGAGCAAAATTCATACCTATCAAATAATAAGCTATTGAAAAGAATTTAGCAGAATCAGTCTCAATCCCTGGTATTTTTACCAATTTCAGTAAATGCTTATTTGATTTCTCATGCTTTTTTATAATATAACAATTAACTCCAAGCTGATATAAAGCTTTTGAATAAAACTCTTTTCCCAGATTTTCCGCACCTGCGACTCCTATTAACTTCAAATAATAGTCATTGGCTTTGTCAATCTTCTTCTGTCTTAACTGTTCATTACCTAATATAAAATATTTTTGAATTAATGTTTTACCTGCCATTTGATTCTCAGGGTTTATTTCCAATGCCTTTTCAAGATGATTTGCAGCCTTAATATCATTTTTCTGAGCAGTAAATACAGAAGCAATTTTACAATGAACCTGGTCGTTTTCTGCATAGATTTTTAATGCCTCATTATAATACTCCATTGCTTTATCAAATTCGTTCTTTTGTAGAGCTTTATCTCCCTTTTTTTCTAATTTTAAAGCTTTTTTCGGCACTTCATTCCCAGCACTAAAAGCAATGCCCTGAACTAAGAAAAAAGTAACTACTAAAAGAATAATAATTTTTTTTGTCATAATCCAATTCTCCTATTTTTTAAATTCAAGCGACATTTTAACACTTTTTAAAGTAAAAAGAAAGGTTTTAAATGACGAAAAAAATATCCATTGTATATGCTATAATGTAAAATGGAAAAGATTCCAAAGAATCTTCAATTCTATAAATTCTCAGCATATGGTTTTTTGAAAAATCTTCGCTTTTTTGAACCCTTTCTCATACTTTTTTTCCTTGAAATGGGAATTAATTATATACAGATAGGAATACTTTATTCAATTAGAGAAATTTCAACAAATATATTTGAACTTCCAACCGGAATAATTGCAGACAGCTTTGGAAGAAAAAAATCTATGATTTTCTCTTTTACCTCATATATTTTCTCTTTTATTATCTTTTACTTTGTTCCTGGATTTTACTCATATATTATTGCAATGATTTTTTTCTCTATTGGTGAGGCTTTTCGCACAGGGACTCATAAAGCTATGATCCTATCTTACCTTGAGATAAAAAAAATAAAACACTTAAAAATACACTATTATGGATATACACGAAGCGCCTCTCAATTAGGCTCAGCTTTATCATCTATTATTGCTATGTGCCTTGTATTTCGTACGGGTTCTTACAAAATCGTGTTTCTTGCATCCATTATTCCATATATTTTAGAACTGTTTTTAATGTTTTCTTACCCAAAATTTCTTGACGGAGAAATAAAACAATTAAAAGGTAATCTTGTTCTCAGGGTTAAACAAAGGTTAAAATTAACAATAAGAGATTTTATCAATATATTTAAAGATAAATCCACAATTAAGGCACTTATAAACTCCTCAGTTTTTAGTGGTCTTCATAAAGGAACAAAAGATTATTTACAGCCTATTTTAAAAAGCTATGCTCTAGCTCTGCCATTATTTAGTTTTTTAGACACAAAACAAAAAAGTTCCATTCTCATAGGCTTAGTTTACTTTTTTATATACATATTAACCTCATACGCATCAAGAGCTGCAGGCCCTTTTTCAGAAAAGATCAAGAATATTCCCTCTGGTATTAACCTTACTTTTGTAGCAGGTGCGATTTTTGTTGTAATATCTGGATTATTTCTAAATTTTAACCTATATATTTTCTCGATCATTTTCTTTGTCTTAACATTCTTGAATGAAAATCTAAGAAGACCTCTTAACATTGGATACATAAGTGAATTTATATCTTCACATATTATGGCAACTGGACTTTCAGGAGAATCACAGTTAAAATCCATTTTTTCAGCTTTTTTTTCATTTTTAATGGGATTTTTTGCCCAATATATTGGGTTAAGCCATGCACTTATTATAATGGGTTTTATCACAATTATTTTATTTCCATTTATAAAAGTTTCAAAAAATTAATCAAACTTACACTTCAAACAGGACACCAGCATCTTTTATTTTGTCACAAAAAAGTTACATTTTCTCATATTATGTCCTAAAAATAGGACACTTTTCCATATTTTTCATTAAATAAACCTGGCATTAAAATTGCATATCTTTTTTGGAGGTAAAAAATGAAAAAGATATTTTTTATTTTTTTATTAATCATAACAATTGGTTTATTTTCTTTAAAAGCTCAAAATAACTTGAATTTTAAAATCGGGTTGTTTGTGCCATCTTTAAGTTCTGATCTATGGGATGTGAACATTGAGAATCTAACCTTTAACAAAGAAGATTTTCGTGATGTTTATTATGCAATGGAATATGAATTCTTTATTAACAGGAAACTTTCTCTCTCTTTTGAAACAGGGCGTTATAAACATGAAGAGTACTCAATGTACAGGGATTACGAATATGATGATGGTAGCCCGATTTATCAAAATCTTTCTCTTAAAATAACATCATTTGAACTTAATTTTAAAATTTACCCAATGGGGACTAGAGCAAGGATTTACCCATTTATAGGTGGCGGTGGAGGTTTATATGCATGGAAATATGAACAATGGGGAGATTTTATTGACTTTGAAGATGGAACAATAAGTGATGGATATGCTGAAAGTGATAAACTTTCCATAGGTTTTAATGGTAGAGCAGGAATTGTATTCAGGATAAGAAGATCTTTTGGTATATCTGTTGAAGCAAGATATATATATTTAAAAGATGATCTCTCATCCTATTTTGAGGGTTTTGAAAAATTGGATATGAGTGGCCTTACCTTTAATTTCGGAGTAAATTTTTTCTTTTAATAAATAAAAAAAGCCTCCCAGAATACAGGGAGGCTTTTTCTACTATATTTCAGTTATTCTATTTCAGATTAGAATACGAACTTAAGACCAAATCTTGCTGAAATTGGTGCATGGAAAAGCATCTCTTTCTGGAATCTTGGGTCTGGTCTTAGATTATAATCACTAAATTCCCAGGAATCATTAAGAAGATCATTATCTGAAACCGGCACATTCTGAGTACTTGGATTAGAATAAATTCTCTGAGCAGTCTTTGTATCAAAAACATTATCAACATTCAAACTTACAACCAATTTATTTGATCCAATCTTTAATGCATACTCAACATAAAGATCCGTAACAAATAAGAATGAGGTTCTTCCAAGGTCTCCTCTGTTATATGGCATATATCCATTTGCCCACACATTATATTGAGTGGAAATAGGTGTTCCGCTCCATGCATTTGCTGTCATTCCAATGGTTAATCCCCATGGGAACACATATGAACCATATGCTTTGATCTGATGGGTCCTGTCTGTTGCTAATGGACCATCAATCTTATTCAGCTCTTTGTCATAAGCTAATGACCAGAGATCAAAATAACGTTCAACATTTGGATTGTTCCTACCATATTCATCAGAACTTGCAAGTCCTGAATAATTACCTTTTAAACTGCTCCAAGTATATGAAGCTCCGCCCCACCAGTTATTGCTGAACTTTTTCTCAATTCCTAAATTAACTGCCCAGTACTCTCTCTTTGCTTTTGGAGTATCAGGGAACTCATTAGCAAACTTACCACCATTCTTCTCTGTTAATGACCAGCCATATCCTGGATTACATGTAAAATACTCTTCTCCATGGTCAGTCCTAACACCAACATCTTCGATTGCATACCTTAAATGTTTATTAACAACACGAAAAGTTACTGCTACATTTTCCACAATTTTCTTCTCAGCACCAAACACTATCTCCTGCTGACTCATTGGTTTTAAAGAAGTATCTGTTGAATCAAAGGATGGAATACGCCAATCCAATGTTGTTACATATGTTCCGGGGAAATTCCCATTTACTCCAATTTCATCCCATTTGTATGTATCAAGAGTAAAATATGAACTCTTCCACTTAAATCCACCATATGAGCCAACTGCCAGATCAAGTTTCATAACATCATAGAAAAGTCCATAACTACCGTAAATCTTCAAAGAAGAGTCTCCGGACACATCATAAACAAATCCGATTCTTGGAGCAATCTTATCTTTAAAATTAAATGTAACGGGTGGATATGCATATTCTGGAAGATCACTGAATGAAGGAATATCCTCTTTTTCAGCTCTTATGCCAAGATTAATAGTAAACTTATAACCAATTGTCCAGCTGTCCTGTAAATATATTGCCCAGCGTGTTGAGTTAGGATTTGCAAAAGTACCAAATGCAGTATTATCATGTGCTGGATCCTGGCCTCTTACTCCATACATTCCATATGTACCTGAATAGGTTGTACCAGACCATGTAAATGTTGAACCCCATCCAAACAAAACATAAGCATTTTTGAATGAATTATCAACATCCTCTTCAATTCTTACCCACTGAATTCCAGCCTTGATTGAATGCTCCCCTCCTGCTGTTAAGTAATAGTTCAAATCAAAGTTAATGCTTGCTCTGTCTCGAATCTGTTTTTTTGTTTCAAAACCATCAGCATATCCATAATTAGCCCATCCATAAGGTCTCTGATACTCATCAGGAACCTGTAAAGCAGTACCATCAAAATGGTGTGTAGATGTAACATAATAAGCAGGTGCTTCATTTAAAAATCTCCATCTTGGATCTGATTGTGTTACCTGCTGGTTGTTTGTATCAGTATGGAAAAAACCACCTCTTAAACTCAGAAGAAGATTTTTTCCAACTACATAATCCATTGAACCAGTTGCTGTCCAGTTTGGAAAATCAAAACCATAATCTCCCCACACATCAGCAGAATCCTGATTACCAGCTCTAGCTGGAAGTTGGCCTCTCCATTTAAAAAAGTTATTTAAAAAACTTGCTGAAATACGAAGATCCTTAAATGGCTGTGCTGTCATCTTAGCACTATAATTCCAATTAGTATTCTTTCTTGTATAATCACCTTCTGGAATATCACCACTTAACCATTCAACATGTCTTACCTGTTTTCTAAATACAGGTAAGAAAGCTCCGAAAAACCATACCTTGTCCTTTAGAATATATCCACCTATATTAAATCCAACCTCAAACCTGTCAATCTTATCTTTTCCATACATATCCTGATAATTTACATATTCAGCAATAGTATCATCCAGAGGGTTAAGACGGAGGATGTCTCTCTCTTTTCCTGTAAGCTTACTACCCTCATAATAACCAATTATTTCACCATGGAATTCATTTCCACCTGAACGTGTTATAACATTTATAACTCCTCCCATTGCTCCACCGAATTCTGCTGCATACCCACTTGACTTTACTTGTACCTCATCTACAAATTCATATGCTGCATTTTGACCTGAGGCTCCACCATAAAGATTGGTTGTATCCATTCCATCAATATAGAACTGATTCTCTGCTCCGGATGCTCCATCTACTGATATACCTGCAAGCCAGGGCTCATTATTAACTGAAGGCATTGCTGTAACAAGAGAAGCAAAGTTTCTACCTCTTGGTAATGTCTCAATAACCTCTCTTGTAAGTGTCATTGCTGATGCTGTGCTCTTAACATCAATCATTGGTGCTTCACCTTCTACTGTTATTGTTTCCTGAATCTTCTGAAGTGACAATTTCACATTCAAAGCCAATGTCTGCTCAACTGTGAGTGCGATATTCTTTCTGATAATTGTGCCAAACCCTTCTAATTCAAATTTAACAGTGAAATTTCCGGGTTGTAAACTAAAGAGACGGAAAACACCATTCTCATCAGTTATGGCAACTGTAGATCCAACCATTTTCGGGTTGGTTGCAGTAATAGTAACACCAGGTAAAGCTGTGTCTTCCTGATCTGTTACCTTACCCATGATCTTTGATGAAGTTGCCTGAGCGCATATTAATCCACTCATTACTACAACTAAGATCATAATTAATAAAACCTTTTTTAGTTTCATATTACCTCCTTTAATTTTTTTACTTTACATTTTGATTTTTTAAAAAGATTATCTTGTTTGCAATCACCCCCTTTATCCAAAAAATTTGTTTTATATTCCACACATTAAACAAAGCAATTCCAGTTCCTTCAATTTAATTTAATCTTTGTTCTGGGACTAATGGCTAAAAAAAAGTGACAAATCAAAAATAAATGTGACAAATAACAAATTTATGAATCTATATAAAACCATTTAGAGCAATATTTTTTCGTAAAATCCAAGATATTGAATATAAAAATTCAAAAACATGAATTCTTTAAAAAATTTGTGGGATCTGATTTCTATGATATATGCTTACTATATACTTGAAATATGTGAAAAAGAAGGCTGTTTTTCTTCTAAAGTCTCTATTTTAAGAGCATTTATGTCCAATTCTATTTTTTTTTCTTTATGCTTTTTTATTCTATATTTCTTTATCTTCTCACACAATGCTGTTTGTTTTACATCAAGAATTAAAGCTGCTTGTTTTTGGTTACCTTTTGCAACTAATAATGCAACATCAATTAAACATTTTTCAAAAGTATTAATAAATTTCTTCATAGGAGTGCTGTGGCCATTGATATTCATATAGATATATGTTTTTATTAAAATCTCCCTTGCTACTTCAAAATTTGTTTTTATTACATTGTTATTATTTATACTGAAATTATCTATATTATTTAATATCTCCATATTTTTATAAACAACACCCTTTTTACATATATCAAAATTTTCCATGTTTCTCATTTTTTCCTTCTATTAATATAGTATTCATATTACTATTAAATTAATTTACTGCTATAAACCTGAGTAAATTATTTCTAAATCTTCTACCCCAGCACCAGGTGTTGTCATCATCCATAACAACTATATACTTACTATATCTCTCTGTTCTTAGTTCTTTTATGCGTTCAACATTAATTATTGTAGAGCGATTAATACGAATAAATTTATCTGAATTAAGTTTTTTTTCAATGCCCTTTAAAGTCTGCCTAACAAGATATGAATTTTCTCCCTTATGAATTCTTAAATAATTCCTATCTGCTTCTATCCAATCGATTTCATTAACTTTAACAAATAAATACCTTGTCCCAATCTTTATCATCAGGCGTTCCATTCATCCTCCATTAACTCTTCACTAATATTAATTAAATTCATTACACCTTATATATAGTATTATTAGTATTAGGAATCGACCTGTTTTATAAAAAAGGACTTTAAATAGTTGGGTTTTTTTTATT
>Ga0255400_10114_pt1 | contig 10236 bp, 8 predicted proteins | sample ANMaggSeSYBR01G7_FD_182117 | JGI IMG/M metagenome (GOLD analysis project Ga0255400, IMG submission 182117) | Sediment cell enrichment communities from methane seep in Santa Monica Basin, California, United Staets - ANME aggregate JGI... | ecosystem: Environmental > Aquatic > Marine > Cold seeps >... | reverse complement strand
ATAGCTGTTAATCGGATCGGTGATAAAAGCGATACTGAAACTGCTCCAGCATAGAAGAGTTAAACATACTGTAATCGGAGAAGAGAAAGCAGATTTTATATCAACAAAATAAAACTTATTGAGCACCAGTATCGCTGGAAAAAGAAGGAAAACTGATTGGTTGATATCAGTTATATGGCGAATTGAAAAAAGGCCGTAATCAGAATGAGGGGGTTTCCCTGAGAAAAATAGCAGCTTGCTTTTTAATTCAAAATTGTCTGTTGTTAAATAATAAATTCCGGCAATCATTATCGCCCAAACGCAAAATGATATTATTGCTGCACCCAAATTTCCAGATTTGCTTTTTGCTGTTAGAGTAATATACAAAGCGACAGGTATTAAATAGATTGCAGAGATATGAAAAAATAATCCTAATACAACAATCCCCCACAAAGCCATTAGTAAATTTGTCTTAAATTTTTTGTAGAGCAATAAGGTCAAGTATGCAAACCAGATTGTTAAGGCAACGATAATTGGTTCAATCCCTATGAATCCAAACAATAGAAGAAAATGAGGTCCGAAGAAAATAATAATAAAATAAAACAATCTCTTAATTTTGTCTTCTGTTAGAAAGCCAGTGATTTTTGCTGACCCGATAAGAGTTATAATCATACAAACAAATGAGAATGTTTTCCAGGCTAAAACTCCGGCAGTATTGTAATGGATGTTAAAAAGAGAGTAGAATTCATCGAATAGCCATACTATTAGTATTGTTCCATACTCAAACCATCGCAAAATGACAAAATCTGTTTGGGCAACCTGGGCGACTCTGATATTTCCGCCACCGTAAAGAAAAGAATCATATTGGGAGAGAAGCAATGCTAATGCTGTAACAGACAAGCCGATATAGATGCTTGATTTTGACTGAAATAATTTACCAATAATTTGATAATGCCTGATAAATATAAGTGTGATTACAATTGATAAGATAACCCATGAGATTAAATACCAGAGAGATATATAATGCCAGTGATCGAATGACCAACCGTTATGGAAAACACCTGAACCTAAAAATTGTAAAGTGGCATACAGAAGAACGATACCAATAATTGAAAACAATATTACTTTGTTAAGATTAGATTTTTTCATTATCGCTTTTTAGAATTCCTGACGTCCTTCCATAGCACGTGTTAATGTTATCGAATCGGCATACTCAAGATCGGCACCTACAGGCAAGCCCCGAGCGATTCTGGTAACTTTTACACCCAATGGTTTTAATAGTTGCGATAAATATATAGCAGTTGCTTCCCCCTCGACATTAGGATTGGTAGCAATAATTACTTCACTCAATTCATCAGTAATCCGATTCAGCAGCTCTTTAATTTTGAGCTCATCGGGACCGACCCCATCCAATGGGGATAACCGCCCGGCCAGTATATGAAACCGGCCATTAAATCCCTCGGCTTTATCCATCGCAGCGGCATCAGTTGATTCTTCGACAACACAGATTACGCTGTCATCTCGCGTAGCATCAGTACAGGTATAACAGGGATCATTTTCAGAGATATTGCAGCAGACTGAACAGAAGCCAACTTTTTCTTTAACCTCTTTGATCGTCTCAACCAATTCCATAGCCTCTTCTTTAGAGAGCTTCAAAATATGAAAAGCAAGCCGGGTAGCGGACTTTCGTCCAATCCCCGGAAGACGGGCTAATTGCTTTGTCAATCTTTCAACTGAAGAGGCTGATTTGAACATTTAGATATCTCCTAAAAAGGAAGATTCATTCCGGGAATATTCATTCCACCGGTGATGCCTGACATCATTTCCGACTGCATTTCCTGAACTTTCTGATAAGCCTGATTTATTGCAGCGGCCACCAGATCCTGCAGCATCTCAACATCTTCTTTATCAACAACTTCAGGGTCGATAGTAACCGAAAGAACTTCATTTTTGCCATTTATCATAACTTTAACCATTCCACCACCAGCAGTTCCCTCAACCTCTTTTTCAGCTATTTCTGCCTGCATGGCTTCCATTTTAGCCTGCATCTGCTGAACCTGCTTCATCATATTGCCCATGTTGCCTAATCCGCCTTTACCCATCATTAAATCCTTTCGAGAAATCTACTTCTTATCAATTTGTTTAACACCGATTATTTCACCATCGATCTTATCTATTAACATTTTTATACGTGGAGAGTTCTCCACAAGTTTGTTTACATCTACTTTTGGTTTTTGTGAACGATCACCTCCAGATAGAACATTTTTTTTATCAGGATCTATTTTAAAATTCAAACCAATGTTTGCTTTGTAAAAATCTCTTAAAACCTGCATGATCAGGTTCAGATTATCAGACCGCTGACATACTTGCAAAGAAGTTGCGGCATTACTTCCAAAAAAGAGGATCAATTTGTTATCACTGATCTCGCGTACATCTGCCATTGAAAGCTGTGATGCCAACATATTGCTTTTTTGCTTTAATGTCCTGATGAAGTCATCCCAACCAGCTTGAATTGTCGGCATATTAATTGATTGTGAATAGGACGGTTGTGGAGATTCATTATATACTGGAGATGTTTCGCTTTTCTTGACGATATTTATCGATTTTACAGGGGAGTCATCTTTTTTTTTTGATGACTGTTCAAACAGATCCGATTTTGGTTGAGATGAAATCGGGTTTTGTTTCAGATGAGCCAGGATCTCTTCAAATTGAACGGTACTCTCCATTGAAGCCATCCTGATTCCACCCATTTCAAGAACAAGCCGTTCATCAAGACCGCTTTTCAAGTCGCGAATCATATCAGCCGCCATTTTGAGAAGTCGTACCAAATCACCGGTGCTGAAATAATCGGATTGCTTAACATATTCTTCAGTCTCGGCATTGCTCAAATTTAAGAACTCTTTGGCTTCTTTATCGGTGGAGAGAATCATAAGGATTCTAAAGTGATCAAGCAATTCCGATAAGAAATCTTTGGCATCAACTCCAGCCTCTTCAATTTTACGAATATGAGTCAAAATTGATTTGGCGTCCCGAGAAGCGATTGATTCACAGATATTAAAAAGCATCTGTCGATCCACCAAACCCAAGGCATCAACAATATCCTGTTCGGTAATCTTGTCACCTGCAAAAGCAGTGACCTGATCCAGTAATGATAATGAATCCCGAACCGATCCATCCGCTTTGCGAGCCAATAATGCTAAGGAAATTTCATCTATTTTAATATTCTCTTTATAAGCAATATTCTTCAGATGTTTTTCAAGATCTGAAGCAGAGACTCTTTTGAAATCAAATCTCTGTGTACGGGATAAAATTGTTTCAGGAACTTTTAACGGTTCTGTTGTAGCAAATACAAAAACGACATGGTCTGGGGGTTCTTCGAGAGTTTTTAAAAGTGCATCAAAGGCTGCTCCGGAAAGACGATGTACTTCATCGATGATAAAAATCCGTTTTTTCCCTGATGTCGGCAGGTAGCGGACATTTTCTTTCAAAGTTCTAACATCATCTACACCTGTATTTGAGGCGGCATCAATTTCAAGGACATCAAGAGAAGATCCCTTCGCAATCTCATCACATCCTGAGCATTCTCCACAGGGAACAGGGGTAGGGCCATTGATACAATTCAGGCATTTAGCAAGCAATCTGGCAGTGGTAGTTTTACCCGTACCACGGGGACCGCAAAACAAATAACCTGAACCTATCCGGTCATTTTTGACAGCGTTTTGAAGTGTTTTTGTAACATGTTCCTGAGCAATTACATCTTCAAAAGTCTGTGGTCGATATTTTCTGGCAAAAACCTGATAAACCATAACATCCGAATATAGTCAAAATCGGCTCTTACCCCAATCATATTTTTATTTTTTTGATATGAAATAAATAATATCCATAACAATCGAATAGAAATTTGTAGGGATAGACCCTACCTGTTTTACAGCGAGGCGTTATAACGAAGTTTGATTATTGATTTTGATACTATTATTTTGCGTCAAAATAGGACACACAAAGGTATGTGTGGGCGGCAGATGTCCACATCTGCCCCTTATTTATTATGTTAGGGGACAGCATGCTGTCCCCTACGATGTTATTATGTTTATTGCAGGTAGGGTGTCTACCTGTGTTTTAGAAAAAATGTATTATTTTAACTTAACAAATGACCAGTTTTGACGTTAATATTAATAGAACCACTAAAGAGGAATATTAAATGATTATTAGATATGGTAAATTGATTACGATATTATTATTACTATTTGTTCTATCTTCGACCGCTTTTTCAAAAATGAATTCCAACAAACCGATTCCCAATCAGATAAGAAACGGCGGTGTGGGGTTCAAAGTCGGTCTGATTAATACAGGAAATATTACATTACAAACAGATCGGGAAAGAATACTGGATCCTGGGGCTTCGATAAGCTTTGGCGTTTTTTTTGAGTTTAAACTAATTTCCAGGTTAATGATTTCACCATCTTTTGATCTTTACAATATACATGCTAATGATCTTAACAAATTTATGGGGGATTTAAATGTTTTGTTTAAACCAATTCTCTATAAACACAATTCCGGGGTAGCGATTAAGCCGAGTTTTGGGGTAGGTCTTGCCCATCTTGGTCCCTGGGAAATCAAAGAATTGGATTCGGCCACAGATTATCTCTCGGTAAAAGCTAATGTTGAGATAGCCTTTTTCTCAATGACCAAACATGCCTGGCTATTGGAAGTCGGGTACACTGGATTTCCAACAGGAGGGAATCGTAGTGTCGATGTTAAGATCAATCCCTCTTTGACAGTTCGGGTTGGTGTTCAGTATTAGTTAATACTTTCAAATTTGACAATCTCATGGATAATTATATATTATATTCAATTATAACAGGGGATCAATGTGATAAAAAAGACAATTACTATAATAATTATATCATTAACAACTTTCTCAATTGTTAGTGCAAAACCATCATTTGGGATTAAGTGTGGAGTATTACAAACCACTCAGGAATATGTGCAGAGTAGAGAGATATTTGATCCAGATGGTTATAGGGTATTCGAATTTGGTGTATTTACTGATTTTAAATTTAGAAATAATGTTTATTTAAGTATAGGAGTTAATTCCACTCGAAGAGGAATGTCACTAAGAGTGCAATTAATAAATAATAATGCACTCTCTAATGATTATATCAAACTGAAGAGTCATGTAAAATATTTATCGTTTCCTGTAGCTTTTAAAATGTATTCCCCAATTGGATCAATAAAACCCTATCTTCTTGCTGGATTAAGACTGGACTACAAAACCGGGTATTATAGTGAAGGTTTTGAAGAAATTTACAATGAGTTCAGAAAAACTGTTTATGGATTTACTTTAGGTATTGGAAATGAATTTATCATTTTGAATAGAATAAATTTAACTACTGAAATAATCTATAATCAGGATATTACTAAAGCATTAGAAATAGGACCACTGCATGTCAATAATAAATCACTTGGCTTTCTGTTGGGATTAAAAATATAATCAAAATATTATCCCTCCAAAAATCTCTTGGCAAAACTACAGATAGACATTATTGTATAAAGCTATCAGGCTAAGCCTTTCAAATGTTGTGTTAGATCTTGATCCGTCTGGACGGATTGTGATCTGACACTTAAACCTGTCGGGTCACATCCGCTTACGCAGACAAGACCCAACAGAACTTGAAAACGATATAAATATTGTGCCTGAGGAAATTACGGGGCAGTAGCTCAGTTGGGAGAGCGCAACGTTCGCAACGTTGAGGCCGTCGGTTCGATCCCGATCTGCTCCATAAAAATTGAATATCACAGGATCTGTGCTAGATGGGGAGTTAGCGGTGCCCTGTTACCCGGAATCCGCTCTACCGGGATCGAATTCCCACCTGAGGGTTTAGCCGTCGAATTATTTCGACAGGTAAGCGGTGTTGATGGTCGGGTCCTGTACAACAGAAGCCTATGAATCCCGCCAGGACCGGAAGGTAGCAACGGTAAGTAGATCCTTATGTGTGTTGCAGGATCACCCGATCTGAGCTGGCTGTTTGAAGAGTCTTTCGATAGCGGTTCAAAGGTGGGTGCACATTAATTATAAGCCCCTCTTTTCATGAGGGGTTTTTTATGTTTTTATATTATTGAATTGCAACGAGTTAGTTGTTTTTCGTTTCTGTCTGTAATTTGTTGTAGGGGCACGGCATACCGTACCTCTACATTTTTCAAGTTCAACAGGTCGAAAATCTTGACTTTTGACATTTTTTTGTGTCGGGAGCACAGGACTCCCGACCTACTCAGAAGAATTTACTCATTGATTAAAATCAAAAAATTATTATATTATAAATGAAGGCAAATGGCTTGATTTGGATATAATTTACTTACATTACCTTGCCTGTTCGGATGTCTGCAATAATGAACAAACCTTTTAAATGTGTATGACCTGCGTTTAAGGGGTGAATTGCATTTAACATAAATTTAGACATGGAATAGTCTAATTATAAAAAAGAATTTAGATAATAATTGATATATTAGGAGTATTAACATGCATTCAGGTGGGAATAAAGGAATATCATTCCTTTTAAGAACGACAACCTCATTAGTATTTGTGTTACTATGTAGCTTAATGATCGCCAGTGGAGTTAATGCTGAAAAAGCAACTCTCGAAGAAATGAATCAGGTCTGCCAGAACTGGTTAAGCCAGAGAGTCTTCCAGGGTGGTAGCTGGGCTGGCAGCGATAATCCCAAAATACTAAGTGTTGATGAAATTAATGATGGTAATCAGGTTATTGGATTATGTTTTAACATAACTCCTCGTGGATATGTTATTGTCCCTGCTTTAAAGGAATTACCTCCAATAAAAGTTTCTTCTGATGAATGTAATATAGACATCAATAAAACTGATGGAATGGCTCAATTAGCAAAAGATATTTTGAATCATAGAACTGATGCTTTTATTGAGATGTATGGCAGCATGGATTTTGTGGAACCTGCTGAGGATGGAACTTTATTTGGCGGAGCTCATAAGGAACAATGGAATCAATTCATTATGAAAAGTGATGAATTTAACTCAACTTTTACAAAATCTCCTATGCTCCAGGGTGGACCACTTCTAACTGTTTCCTGGCATCAGGGGACACCATATAACGATTATTGTCCTATTGGTTATGAAGGCTATCGAACCGTTGTAGGATGTGTAGCCACTGCTGCCGCCCAGATTATGAAGTATCATCAATGGCCTCCTTTCGGATTTAGTGATCATACTTATGTCTGGGATGGTGATGATTCCTGTGATCCGCCTTACACTTCGGGTGCTTCTTTGTCAGTTGAATTCTGGGATGATTATGATTGGGCTAATATACCTGACGAATGCACACAAGACAGTTCGGCACTTCAACAAGCCTGTGTTGCTGAGCTTAATTACGAAACAGCAGTTGCTTTTCAAATGGATTTTGGAGCTTGTGGTTCCGGTGTGTTTGGTAGTCAAATTCCATTTGTAATGAACGCCTGGGAAGAAAAATTTAGATATCTCGATCAGATGGAAGAACATCAGCGTGGGACATATACTTCCACTACATGGTTTGCTTTGATTCAGGAACAAATCGATATCAATCAACCTATGGAATATTTTATGACCAGTCATGCTGTTGTTTGTGATGGCTGGAGAGTTGAATCATCATTTGATCAATACCACTTAAATTATGGTTGGGATGACAACCATACTGCCTGGTACACAGTTGATAATTACTATTGCCCTGATCCCGATGGTTGCAGTCAGAATCATGAATCTGTGATAAAAAATATATTACCTAACAGAGGTATAATGTTGGAAGCGGATACTACTTTTGGATGGACTCCGTTTGATGTTAACTTTACAGGTAGTTCCACTCATGCAGTATCATCCTGGGATTGGGATTTTGGTGACAGCCAGGTTGGAAGTGGAGAAACTCCATTACATACATATACCGAAAACGGCATTTTTGATATCGGCTTGGTAATTGATACTGGTGGCGATACCCTTTCAATCAACAGGCTTAATTATGTAATTGCTCTGGCTGATACGCTGGTAGGACCAGATCAAAATGCTACAGCAGGTATCGATTTGGAAATTACAGTTATGGGACGAAATACCTGTCCACTTAGCATAATATTTATTCCCCTTGAGATAGACGGGACTATAGATATGGATTATGATTCATTTTCTACTGCTGGCTGTCGAACAGAATATTTTGATATACAGGATTTTATTTACCAGGACGACTGGCTCAAACAGTATGAATTTAAATTACTTACCTCTGCATCAGGAGCATTACCTGATTTGGAACCAGGTTATGGTGAAATTATTAAATTCTATTTCTCTGTTCCTTATGGTGCAAGTTCTTCTCAGGTCGATACCGTTAAATTAAGCGGCTTCTCTACACATGTTCCGAAGTATATTAGTGATTATGGAACCTATGCTCCTATGATTGAAAACAGCGAAGTGACTCTTGGTTGTTGTGCTGTGCGAGGTGATGTAGCTCTTCCCAAAGACTATGTAGTTCTGGTAAATGATGTTGTTTTCCTTGTAAATTATGTATTCAAGGGTGGCCCGGCACCTTCATGTCTCGAAGAAGGTGATTGTGCGGTTCCACTTGATGGTTTAACTCTTGTAAATGATCTTGTATGCCTTGTGAATTTTATATTTAAAGGTGGTGATGCACCTCCTCCATGTTAATTTCAAATATTATATAGATTTTATTGAGACCCTTCGATTCCGGAGGGTCTTTTTTTATACTATTGGATTTATTTATGATATTGTCTTTTCGCATTTAATATTAGAAATTAGATAACTATGTTAATTAGAATTCTTATGCTTGTTGCAGTCTGTTCCTGGGGCTGGTCGTTTATAGCTACCAAAGTAGGCTTAGAGTATTTAACTCCGGTTGAATTAATTGGCCTCAGATATATTGTAGGCTTGCCTGTTCTTTTGACTATTATGCTCTTCAAGAAAATCTCATTTAAAATTGAACAAAAAGATTTAATACCCATTGTGATAGCATCACTTGTAGTATCGCTTCACTTTTTCATTCAGGTAACAGGAATAAAATATACTTCAGCTACAAATACGGGTTGGATAATTGCAGTCACACCGTTGACACTACTAATATTATCAGTAATATTCCTTAAAGAGAGATTTACTCTTAAAGCCTTACTTGGGATTGGCATAGCTACAATTGGTATTTTATGCTTGGTATCCAAAGGAGACTTCTTAAACCTTGAGTGGTTGAGTAGTATCGGTGACTGGCTGGTACTGGCATCAACTCTTACATGGTCAATTTATACCGTTCTGGTCAAAAACAGCTCTAAAAAATACAATTCGTTATTGATTACCTTCTGGGTTATTGCCTTTTCATCAATCGTGATGATAGGCTGGATGGGGCTGACTTCAGATATGTCTAAATTTATTTACCTACCCCTTGAGCCAATAATAGCTGTTCTATTTTTGGGGATTGTTTGTCTTGGATTATCATTTTGGATCTGGCAGGAAGGAATTGCCAGGATGGGAGCAGGAAAAGCAGGGTTATATATTTATTTAATACCTATATTTACTGTGATACTTGCAGTACCATATCTTGATGAAAAGCTCAACTTTTTTACTTTTTTGGGTGGATTACTGGTACTAACCGGGGTTTATATCGCTGAAAGAAAAGCAGGATAGTTGCAATAATTATCGTTTTATCTTTAATTATAATGCATTTTACTAATATCTCCCGTTTTAAATGCCCTATCAAACTTTATCCAAAAAGTGGTTTATAAATACCGCATTAGCCTACCTAGGGACACCATATATTTGGGGTGGAGATGATCCGTCCGGGTTCGATTGCTCAGGATTTGTGGTAGAATGCCTTAAGACAGCCGGCTTTTTAACAGAAAAGGAAGATTATACGGCCAATGGATTATTCCAAAAATATCAAGGTTATCAAATAAATTCGCCAAGAAAAGGGGCTTTAATATTCAGAGTGAATCAAGATAAGTATGCCATTCATGTGGCTATTTGTTTGGATTATCAGTTCAAAATAGAATCAGTAGGTGGAAATAATCAGACAATCTCAGTTCCCTTGTCATGGGATGACAATGCATTTGTCAAAATCAGACCTATCAATTATGACAAAAAAACCCACAAAGTTGCCTATCTTTTTGAGGATGGGATGTAATTAGAGATTTCAATGGTAAGGACAGGTCGCGACCTGTCCCTACAAAAATAATAATTTACCTTAGATTCTCGCGTAAAGGCGGGCTTTATGT
>Ga0255400_10112_pt1 | contig 10298 bp, 8 predicted proteins | sample ANMaggSeSYBR01G7_FD_182117 | JGI IMG/M metagenome (GOLD analysis project Ga0255400, IMG submission 182117) | Sediment cell enrichment communities from methane seep in Santa Monica Basin, California, United Staets - ANME aggregate JGI... | ecosystem: Environmental > Aquatic > Marine > Cold seeps >... | reverse complement strand
TCTATCTTAAAAGAAAAACTTGACCCTGCAACTTGTGCTGAGGTTCATTTCATTGTAGACAATGAAAAAGATTATAAAATGTTTTTTGATCTCAGATTCAGAAAAGCTCATTTAAGCCCGGGGAGATTCCCGGATAAAAGCGTTGCTGGTAATTTGCCAAGTGGTGAAACTTATATAGTACCATATGAAGGAGAACTTAAAGAAAAAAGTAAAACACAGGGAACGCTCCCTGTTCAAATTAAAGATGACATTGTGTTATTTAATATAAAAGAAAATAAGGCTATTGAAGTTGATGGTAAAGGGGAATCAGTTGAAATTGAGAGAGATCATCTAAAAAGAGAACCAGCTTATGGTAATATGGCAGAACTGGGATTTGGTGTGCTTGGAGATTTTGGTCTTAAACCCATACATGAGATCCTTCTTGACGAAAAACTTGGTTTTCATATTGCTTTTGGAAGAAGTGATCATTTTGGAGGTGATGTTGGCCCTGATGATTTTTCTTCACCTAAAGAAGTTATTCATCTTGACCGTGTTTATATCCAAGCTATTCAGCCCAGAGTTTTGGTCAAATCTCTGGTGTTAAGGTATGAGAATAATAAAACTGAGGAGATCATAAAAAATAACAGATACTTAATTTTTTAAATACTTCCTGAAATATTTAATATATATGTTTACTTTTTCTCTTTTGAGAATTTTTCAACAAGTTTTTCCTTGATAGATTTTGGAAGCGTATGGTATTTATAAAATTCCATTGAATAATTGGCACGACCACTGCTAAGAGTCCGGAGAACCGATGCATAACCAAACATTTCCATTAAAGGAACAAAACCATTTAGCTTTTGCGATCCTTTACGGTAGCGTCTCATATTATTGATTTTCCCACGCCTTCGATTAATATCTCCAATTACATCACCCATGAATTCATCTGGAGTATTTATCTCAACTTTCATAATTGGCTCAAGAAGTTCGGGATGGGATTTTTTTATAATCTCTTTTAAAGCTAAATTAGTACATAAGCGGAAAGCCATTTCACTGGAGTCAACAGGATGAAAACCACCATCAATTAATATAAACTTAACATCCAACATTGGAAATCCAACAATAAGCCCTTTCTCGAGTGTTTGCCTGAATCCTTTTTCTATAGCAGGAATATATTCTCTCGGGATATTACCACCTTTAATATTATCAATAAATTCTATCCCCTTTCCAGAATTAGGTTCAATTCTAAACTCTATGTGCGCATATTGCCCATGACCACCTGTTTGTTTTTTGTACTTGTATTCATGTCGAATTTCACGTGTAATTGTCTCACGAAATGCAACAGATGGCTCCCCTACTTTAACATTAAGTTTATGCTCGGTTTTTAAACGGTCTACAATAACATCAAGATGCAATTCACCCATTCCAGAAATAACGGTCTCTTCAGTTTCATTATCAAAACGGACCTTAAAAGAAGGATCCTCCAGAGTCATTTTACTTAATGCAATACCTAACTTATCTCTCTCTTTAATGCTCTCTGGTTCAACTTTCATATCAATTACAGTTTCAGGATAATGAATGTTCTCTAAAAGAATTTGATTCTGCTCATCGCAAAGAGTATCACCAGTTGTGGTAAATTTCATCCCGATTAAAGCTCCGATATCTCCTGCTTTTAAAGATAACACATCTTCTCTTTCTTTGGCACGGATTCTTAATATACGCCCTACTCTTTCTCTTTTTTGTTTGGTTGAATTATAAACATAACTACCTGAATTTAGCTCCCCGGAATAAGCACGAATAAAGGTTTGCTGTCCAACATATGGATCATTTATAATTTTGAATGCAATAGCAGAAAATGGTCTTTTATAAGAAGGCTTTCTTGAAATTGTCAGTGTATTATCATCTATATCATAACCCAGTACAACTCCTCTTTCTAAAGGGGATGGTAGATAATCAACAACAGCATCAAGAAGTAATCGAACTCCTTTGTTTTTAAATGCACTGCCACAAAATACTGGAGTAATTAAAAGGTGTAAAATAGCATAACGAGCAGCTTTCTTAATATCTTCTACTGATATTTCTTTCTCATCAAGATATTTTTCAAGAAGAGTATCATCAAAATCTGAAAGTTTTTCAATTAAGAGATCCCGCTTTTTTTTAGATATTTCAAGATATTCTTCAGGAATATCAATCATTTTAACTTCAATATTATTGTATGTAAAAGCTTTCATATTAACAAGATCAATAATACCTATAAAATCTGATTCTTTTCCCATAGGAATTTGAAATACAGCAGAATTTGCTCCAAGCATATCATCCATCATCTCTATAGTTTGAAAGAAATCTGCGCCCTGCATATCCATTTTGTTAACAAAAGCAATTCTTGGCACTTTATAACGATCTGCCTGATGCCACACAGTTTCACTCTGAGGCTGAACTCCATCTGCAGCGCTTAAAAGCATAATCATTCCATCCAAAACCCTCAAAGATCGCTCCACCTCTAAGGTAAAATCAATATGACCCGGAGTATCTATAATGTTTATTTTATGATTATTCCAATCTGCAGTGACTGCAGCTGAAGAGATTGTAATTCCCCTTTCCTGTTCCTGCTTCATAAAATCCATTACAGCCTCTCCATTATGAACTTCTCCCATTTTATGAGTTATTCCGGAAAAAAAGAGAATTCTCTCTGTTGTTGTGGTTTTGCCAGCATCAATATGAGCAACAATTCCAATGTTTCTGATTTTTTTAATAGTATTTTGTTCCATTTAGAATCTCCAAATCTATTTTAAGTGCCAGATTATATCACATCATTCTATTTAGAGCTATATATTTGTATCTACAAATAAAAAATTATTTCAGTTTTTTCGAGAGATTGTTTATCACTTTATCTAATTCTTCCTGTAAAATTTCAGATAAACAAACAGGGATATTGTCAACCTTTTTTATAATTAACCTTTTTTTCCTGTCAAATTTATGGGTTAAAATAACCTCTCCTGATTTAAAATCAATAATTTTAAATTTCATTGAAAGATGAGCAAACCAGTTTTCCCCGATATCATACTCTTCAATAATATTAGTTCTAACTTTCATAATTAAATCAGGTTCCCATTCTAAGAATTCTATAATAACTTTATTGAAAACCTTTTTATTTGATAGATACCGAACAATAGCATCTCTTATTACTTTATCAGGTTTTTTTATCCAAAATTTGTAAGAGTAGTAATTTAATTGAAAAGGTGATTCTCTATAGACTAACCTATAATCATTGTATATCTCTTCTATATCAATTTTTTCAACCAATAAAATTTTGTCTATAACTTTAATACCAATGTTTTGATTTTTTCCCACATTCACATTCTCTAAATGAATTTGATAATATTTCTTTGTTGTAGAAGACATACATCCCATAAAGAACACTAAAATTATAGAAAACATCGTAAATTTATAAAACTTTTTCATTTTCTTCTCCTGAGTTCTTTTTTTCTTTTTAGAATAATTGTTGGATCCTCTCTTAAATCTCTTGAGAATTTTGATATATTTTCCATAAATTCTCTTAAATTAATAAAGGTTTTGTTTAGTTCTATCTCAAGATTTCCAAATGAAATTTCGACTTTCCTAATACTTGATGTTGCAGTATCCATAAATGAATCAATCTTTTTTAAAATTTTTCCTGATTCTTTATCTGAGAATCTTTTTGAAATATCATGTGTGGCTTTTTCTATATTTTGAGCTATTTTATTCAATCGCATCTCTGAAATCGTATCATATAAATATTTCGAGGTCTTATTTAGGTTCTCTGACGCTTTTTCTATATTTCTTATAATTCTTCTCATGTTTTTTTCTTTTTCTTCGATATTTTCTGAAATGAATTTCGATGATTTTTCTATATTAGAAAGAATAGAAGATACCTTATCCTTGTTCTCAACACTTATAAGCTCATTAATGCCTTTAACAGCTGAATTTATATTAGACACTATTTCTTCTGCTTGCATGCCAAGGCCTTTGCCCGTTATGATTACACCCTTATGTTCCAGGTTTTCAGATTCATTTTTTCCTCCATATAACTCTATGTATTTTAAACCTGTAATGCCTGTAAAAGATAATTTAGCTTCCATATCTTTTTTTACAGGAAATCCTCTTTTTATTTTTACTCCAACCTGAATTGAGTTCAAATCTTCAGGATTGATATTAATAACATAAACCCTACCAATTTTAACTCCCTGATACTTAACGTCAGAACCTTTATCCAATCCATTTACAGATATGTTTTTAAAATTTATAAAGTATTTATCACCCTGTTCCTGTATTTTAGGATATAGAAATATAATTAAAATGATAATCAATAATATTAACGATGTAACTAAAAAAACGCCTAACCTTATTTTTTGTTCTTTTGTAACCATTATTTTATTCCTTTAAAAAAAAACTATTTATAAAAGAGTCATTAAATGTAAAAAGCTTATCATATTTACCTGAAAAATGCACAGTTTCATCTTTTAAAACAATCACTTTATCAGAAATTTTTTCTATAGAGCGTAATTCATGTGTAACAACAATAAGAGTAATACCAAAAATATTTTTCAAATTCAACATTAATTCATCCAACCCATGTGCAGTTATAGGATCAAGTCCTGTTGTTGGTTCATCACAAAAGATGATATCAGGATCTAAAATCATAGATCTTGCAATCGCAGCTCTTTTCCTCATTCCACCAGAAAGCTGAGAAGGAAATTTATTAAAGCTTTGTAAAAGGCCAACCTGAGAAAGCATGGAAAAAACCATCTCCTTTTCTACCTCTTTTGGTAATTCTGGATAATGCATTTTTATAGGAATAGAAACATTATCATAAAGATTTAAAGAATTTAATAAAGCATTGTTTTGAAATAAAACACCTATTCTTTTATATAGATTATTAACTGAGTTTTCAGATAAATAATCCATCCTTTTTTCATAAAAATAAATCTCCCCTGAAATTGGAGGAATTAACCCGATTATTGTTTTAAGGATCGTAGATTTTCCACACCCACTTTTACCTAATATAACAGTGATTTCTCCTTTGTTCACTGTAAAATCCAATTCTCTAAGAACAATATTTTTTCCATATCCTACGAAAAGTTTTTCAGTTCTTATAATTTCTTTCATTTTAATATAATAGTAAGGCAAATAAACAATCAAGCACAATAATTAATGAAATTGAAAGTACAACGGATTTTGTTGTTGCAATACCCACTTCTACTGCTCCTTTTTCTACAGAAAAACCTTTATATCCTGCAGTGATAACCACAGTCCATCCGAAGATCATTGTTTTCCCAATGCCAATAAAAAAATCCTTTAAGTCAACTGTAATAAACATCTCTTTTAAAAAAGCACTTGGCTGGATTCCTGAAAATAATTTGGCAACAATTACACCACCAAAAATTCCAACAACATCAGCAATAGCTACAAGTAAAGGTACAACAACGGTAATTGCTATCAACCTGGGAACCATTAAAAACTTTTCTGGCACCAAACCCATAGTCTTTAGGGCATCTATCTCTTCTAAAACTTTCATTGAAGAGATCTCAGCAGTTATTGATGCACCAATCTTCCCGGCTAATATAATTCCAGTCATAATAGGAATCAATTCTCTAACCATTCCAAAACCAACAATATCTGCAATATAAATATCAGCACCAAAATTATTTAACTGGTCAAGAGTTGTAATAGATATTGTAATACCCACTAAAAAGGAGATCAAACATAGAATTGAGGTTGAACTGCATCCAATATGGTAAATCTGGTTAAAAATTTCACCTGGATATACTCCCTTTCTATCAAATATATATTGAATAGTATAATAAATTTCATCTGAAAGGAGCAATATATATTTTTTAAAATTACTTCTAAGCTTTAAAAATTTATCTGCTATATGTTCAAATCTTTTTTTTGTAGTAATTATCTGTAAACTTTGTTCGATATTTTCAGATGGAGAAAATATTTTAAAAATTCCATTAAATTCAGAAGTCACATTCTTAAATGAAACATTTTTATTATTGCTCTTTAAATGATTTAAAAAAGCAATTGCTGAAGAGTCAAATTGTTCTATATTTTTAAAGTCAATTTCTATATTCGTATCTTCTTTTAATTCTTTTAATTCATTAAATAAAGAAGGGATACTTTCTATAGTAAATTTTTCAGGTAAAAGTATATCTTTTTTTCCCATATTCATATCTTTTTATTATGTAATTGCTTTTTTGTCTTATAAAAGAAGATTATAAAGCATTGAATGATAAACTTTTTCATACTCATCTCTTATACGTATTTTAATGGTTTATAGCTTAACATTTCTGTATTTTAAATTCAAGTAGTCTGATTCCCTTTATTGCTTATTATTTGCTTGCAATAGTAACACGATTTCGTTCATTCTCTTTTGACTTATAAAGAGCTTCATCTGCTGCTTTAATGAGAATTGATGGATCACTATCTTTTGTTGGTATTATAGTTGCACATCCGAGACTGATAGTTACATGATCTGCTGCTCTGGATTTTTCATGGACCAAGCCAAGAGAATCCACTTCAGCACGTAACTTTTCAGCTACATATGCAGCTCCATTTGACTTTGTTTCAGAAAGTACGATTACAAACTCTTCACCACCGTAGCGAGCAACCAGATCTCCTGGACGGTTTATTATTTTTTTTAGTGTTTGCGCAATCTTTTTAAGGCATTTATCTCCTGCCTGGTGACCATAATTATCATTATACGCCTTAAAATCATCCACATCAATCATAAGGAGAGAGATCGGTTTTGAATAACGAATACATCTTCTCCATTCAAAATTAAAGAATTTAGTAAACCTGCGATGATTAGCAATACCTGTCAAATCATCATGAGTAGCAAGTTGTTTCAGCTTTTGATTGGCTTTATCAAGTTGACTGGTACGTTCTATAACTTGAATTTCAAGCTTTTTTTTCTGTCCTTTTATTATAATTACTATGAAGAAAATAAAAGCAATTCCCAATCCAGATATAACAATTAGAAATTTAAACCACCATGTTTGCCAGAATGCAGGAATCACAACTATTCTTAATGATATTCCCTCTTCATTCCAGACATTATCATTATTTGACCCTTTAACCCTGAATGTATATTTACCAGGTTTAAGTTGAGTATAACTTGCATAACGTCGCGTGCCGCAATAAATCCACTCATCATCAATTCCTTCAAGCATATAAGCATACTGGTTTTTTTTTGGATTTATATAATCAAGTGCTGCAAATTCAAAGGATATAAAGTTATTTTCATATGATAATTCAACCTTTTTAGTTTTAGAATTTTCCGTATCAAATGTTGTAATATTATCAAACATTCTAAAAGTATTTACAACAATTGGAGGAATGTGAGGATTATCTTTTATATCTTCAGGATAGAAGATATTTAAGCCATTCACCCCTCCAAATAACATTTCCCCTTTTCTATTTTTATAGTATGATGCTGCATTAAATTCATTACCCTGAAGCCCATCTTCTACATCATAGTTTCTGAAAGTTTCAGTTTCAGGATCGAACCTTGATATACCTTTATTTGTGCTTAACCATAGATTTCCATTATTATCAAAAAGTATACCATAAACCGTATCATTTGGAAGACCTTCCTTCTTCGTATAACGTTTAAATATCCCCCTTTTTTTATCAAATTTATTAAAACCACCACCATAAGTACCAATCCATAACATACCAGATAAATCTTCATTGATTGATAAGATTCTATTGTTACTTAAGCTGCTTGGATCAGAAGGATCACTTTTATAGTGATTAAATATTCCTTTTTCTTTATCAAACCTGTTAAGCCCGCCACCAAAAGTTCCGATCCAGAATGTACCTGCGCTATCCACATAGAGTGTAACAACCCTATTGCTACTAATGCTCTCAGGATTGTCTGGGTTATGTTTATAATGTGTAAATATCTCTTTTCTTTTATCAAACTTGCTAAGCCCGCCACCATCAACTCCTACCCAGAGTGTTCCGGGGTTATCTTCATATATAATGCGGACAAGACCATGACTTAAACTGTTTGGATTGCCTGGATTGTTTTTGTAATGAGTAAATATCTCCTTTTGTTTATCAAACTTATCCAATCCTATTTGGGTTCCAATCCAGAGTAGACCTTCGCTATCTTCATAGATATAAATTATAAAATTATCAATCAGGCTATTTGGGTCATTTTCATCATGTTTATAATGTGTAAATTTTCCTTTTTTTCTATTAAATTTACTCATCCCTTTATATTGAGTTCCAATCCAGTAATTACCTGTATTATCCTCACAGATTGGCCTGATAGTATTGCTACATAAACTATTTAAATTTGTTGGTTCATGTTTAAACAATGCAAACTTTTCTTTTCTGTTATTGTATTTGTTGATTCCTACACTATGCATACCAACCCAGAGTATTTTAACTTTATCAACATAAACTGAGATAACATTATTATTACTCAAGCTATTAGGATTAGCAGGGTTATGTTTGTAATGGGTAAATATCTCCTTTTCTGTATCAAATTTATTCAACCCTGCATCAGTTCCAATCCATAGTATACCCTCTTTATCCCCACAAATTGAATTTACACGATTATTACTCAAGCTATTAGGATTAGCAGGGTTATGTTTGTAATGGGTAAATATCTCCTTTTCTGTATCAAATTTATTCAACCCTGCATCAGTTCCAATCCATAGTATACCCTCTTTATCCCCACAAATTGAATTTACACGATTATTACTCAAGCTATTAGGATTAGCAGGGTTATGTTTGTAATGGGTAAATATCTCCTTTTCTGTATCAAATTTATTCAACCCTGCATCAGTTCCAATCCATAGTATACCCTCTTTATCCCCACAAATTGAATTTACACGATTATTACTCAAGCTATTAGGATTAGCAGGGTTATGTTTGTAATGGGTAAATATCTCCTTTTCTGTATCAAATTTATCGAGCCCTTTTGAATCAGTTCCAATCCATAGATAGCCTGAACTATCTTCATATATACGATTAACCCAATTATCAGATAAAGAGTTTATATTATTTGGATTGTTTTTATAAATCGTAAAGCTGTAAGCATCATATTTATTTATTCCATCTTCTGTAGCAAACCACATAAATCCTTTCCTATCCTGAATAATAGAAAGAATGTTGTTTTGAGACAATCTATCTTTGCATGATAATTTTTCGAATCTAATGTTCTGTTTTTCAGCACACAGACTTCTTGAAAAAATTAAAAGGAATAAGAAAATCAACAAAATAATTTTTATCTTCACAATATTATCAATATAGTTTCTAAATATTATTTTGTCAACAATAAAATACTCCAGTTGCTTATTTGATTTAAAAAACTTTACAACCAAATTATTCGCATTATTTTGGGAAAAAATTTGAGGTTTATGAAAAATGGAATTTACAATCTGATAAAAATATTAAAGCTCTTTATTTACCTGACAATTTAAACATAGATAATGAAAAATATTCATTTTATTTAAAAGTTAAAACAGAAGATAATAGTATTATTATTGAAAGAAGTATAAAAATAAAAACATTGGTACTACCTCTATCTGAATATAAAAAATTCAAAGATATATTTGATAAGTTTTATGGCTGGAAAATGAAGACATTACTCTTTGAAGAAGAGTAATTAATTACTTTTTTATTTTAATTTAATATACTTTTCTATTTTTATAATCTTCAATGAATTTTTCAATTGAACGGTCATATGTTCGTTCTGTCTCATTTGAAAAATAACAGGCAGGTAACTCATTGAGTCTTCTATGATATGCAACACATTCACAACACATGCCCTTTTTTGAACATGGATATGTACAATTACACATTTTCATATTTTCTTCCTTCTTGCACTCCATACTTTCTCCTTTGTCATAACTGATATAAAATTATATAGTATTATAATATATTTATATAAAAAGTAAAAATGTAGGGGTAACCCTTGCGGTTACCCTTTTGTTATCATAAATCATCAATATCCCGTGAATATGATTCGGCATTATAACCAGATCATCAGTTCTTACATTTTTAAATCTTTGCGAAATCTTGTTCCAGTTTTTCAAAATGATTTTTCCCGGTGTTTTTAACACAATTTCATTTCTATTCTCTTGTCCAGCACTATTTTGGGCAACCGCAAGGGTTGCCCCTACGTCTGAGAACAGATATTCTCTGTTGAATGAACATATCGTCATAAAATATGCCCCTGTTGTCGAATAGTCGTATCCTTTCAATCTTATTGACCTTCTATGATGAATTTCAGGATCAAATTTCATTTAATAGTGTTCACTTAT
>Ga0255400_10111_pt1 | contig 10377 bp, 9 predicted proteins | sample ANMaggSeSYBR01G7_FD_182117 | JGI IMG/M metagenome (GOLD analysis project Ga0255400, IMG submission 182117) | Sediment cell enrichment communities from methane seep in Santa Monica Basin, California, United Staets - ANME aggregate JGI... | ecosystem: Environmental > Aquatic > Marine > Cold seeps >... | reverse complement strand
AGCTGTTACAGAGGTGAACGGCTGCCGATATTGTATGTATGCACATGCACGTATGGCATTAACTGCAGGGATATCTGAAAATGAGCTCCAGGCATTAGGACGGGGTTTGTTTGATAGTGGCCCAAAGGAAGAGGTAATTGCATTGCTTTACGCCCAGCATTGGGCAGAAACGAATGCGAAGCCAGAAATAGAGGCGCGTGAACGGGTTGTAGCTCAATATGGTAAGGCGACTGTAGAAGCGATTGAACTTGTATTGCGCATGATCCGCATGGGGAATCTGTTGGGGAATACATGGGACTACTTCCTCTATCGGATGTCATTCGGGCATTGGGGAGGTGAGGAATAAGCCAGGGTGGGTAAGTGATCACTCTGGATGATTACTTAAACAGAGCCAATCAGGTGCTTTTAAAGTGGGAATTCGACAAAGTATGATAAATGGAATACAATCAACTAGTTATGCGGTCTTCAAAGAAACCAAACACACGTGCCAGTACGTTGCGCAAGTTTTGGGAAAATCCACTAATCCTGCCAATCTATCTGCCAACATTTTTCTTCGCACTGGCTTTGGGCCTACTAACGCCGGTCTTACCGCTTTATGCGGGTGAATTAAGCGATTCATACGGGCTGATCGGTTTGGTAGTTTCGGGGACGGGTTTGGGGACATTGCTTGCTGATCTGCCTTCGGGTTTAATTCTTCGCAAGGTGGGGAAAAAGCCGGCAACACTTATCGGGATCGGCTTATGTGCCTTGAGCACCGCTGCGCTTTTCTGGGTCAACTCAATTTTCCTTGCCTTAGGGTTGCGAATCTTGGCTGGTATGGGTATGTCCCTTTATAGTATCGCACGGCATGTCTATATCACTGAGGCTGCTGCAACGGAATCCCGCGGACGTGCGATCGCGCTATTTGGAGGCGTTTTCCGGCTGGGGGTCTTCATAGGACCAGTATTAGGCGGCATCATCTCCTCAAGAATAAATTTCAGGTTGCCGTTCCTGGTATTTTTGATCTTCTGTGGTGTCGCGATGTTGATCGTATTGATTGCAAGGCATCATTTCGTTGAGGAGGAAGAAGGTTTAATAGACACCGATACTTCACAAGGGAGCTTGAATTTTTCCAATCCTGCCCTCCAATAAGAAGTTATGAAACTATGAGTATACCCCCATTACATTAACCACTTGCATTAAATCACACTGCCCGGCTGGTCTAGTAGCAAACCGAGCAGTGTTACTCTTATACGGTATCAAAACGTTACCAATAAACGCTCTCCAATCCTGTGACATATTTGGAGTTTTTCGTCACCCTGAAGGGAAAATAGGATGCTACCCTTTCAGCTGTCTTATCCTCCTCCTTCTGATACTTCAATTCCACCACAATGCGCTTATAGTCCACAAATTTATAACGGAAAGCATTCATCAAATGGCGCACATTATAATATGCCAGCGCTGTATCCACCGTCACCCTGAAACGCCCATCCAATGTTGCGAAATACCAGCGATAATAACGGTTGATCAAGACTGGCGACAAGCCGTGCAACCCAAGGCTTATCTCCAGCGGAAGTTCATTCTGCTTGAAAAACTCCTCTAAAATCTGTTTATTGAAAGTCTTGTCAACTCGCAGCCCGCCCAACGGTACCTGAACCTTGCGATTCATCAACCCTTGTCTGAGTTTGAATTCAAGCATCGTCTTCGGGGAGTCGCCCAGCAGGTCGCCATACCAACGCAAGCGTACCTTGCGGCGTTTTTCCACCCCGTCAACATTTTCCATGTAATTGACCAGGTCTTCGCTGTCCAAGTAGATGTTATTCACATAGCGCGGCGGGTAAGGCTGCACAAACATCATCGGGTGCAGCTTGACCAAAGCCCGCACATGATGGCTGTCCAGCTCATCGACCAGGAATTTGCGCTCATAGCGCAGTTCTTCCAGCGGTTGATCTTTATCCCATTTCATGACCTACCAGATGCCCTTGTTATCCAAAAAGGTGACGGAAACCTGCGGCGAAAGAGCTTTCACCGCTTCCTTAGCCGCATTCAGGTTCTCAATACGCTTGAACTCCACCAGGAAAGCTGCTTCAAGCACTTCCTCCGTTTCGTCCAGACGCATCAATTTGAGTTTTGTGGTGTGCGACTGCAGTACCTCCATCACCTGCGGCAGATCGACTTTGCCAGGTGCCTGGCTGGTGATGGTGAGGTGCAGGTTCACATCCGCTTTGGATTTGCGGAATAGCTTAAGCAAACCAATAATCACAATAGCGATCGCGAATGCAACGGTCGTCACCATGCGCTGGTTATCGCCCAAACCAATCCCGATGCTGATCGCAAAGAACAGATATGCCAGCTCTTCTGGCTCTTTGACCGCCGTGCGGAAACGCACGATGGAAAGCGCACCAACCAAACCGAGTGACAGTGCTACGGACGAACGCACAACCAGGATGATGAAGGTTGTCGTCACTGTCAAGAGTATGAAATTGGCAGCAAACTTACGCCGATTTGAAAGCGACCCACCCCAGTAGATATAGACCCTGCTTAAGATAAATGAAAGCACTACCGCCAGCAGCAGGTTAACTACAAATGTCATCAGGTCAACTGAGCTGCCTTCCGTACCGAAAAGGTTCTGGATGCTGTCGATCAGGCTGCGTGCAGACGTAGCCGTGGTCGGCTTTGCAGTTGCGGTCGGCTCGGCGATCAATTCAGGGACAGGCTTTTCCTGCAAACCTTCACCAGCTGGTGCCTGCCCCTCATGTACCGGCAGCGTCAAGCTGATGCTGTCGATCTCAACCGAACCTTCCCCAAGCATGTGAAAGCCGATACCGCCCGGTAACAAGGGCTCAGGATCAGTTGCTGTGATCAGGGTCACACCATCCGCAGAGATCGTATGCGTACCCTTAAGAACCTGGATCTGCAGATCAATCCATGTGTTGGTTGGCAGCGTGTTGGCGGCCTCTCCCAAGCGTGTGGCTTCAGATGGCCTGCCTTTATCCAACAGGATCATATCCGGCAAAAAAACCAATGTGTAATTATCTACATTTTTACCACGCGCGAAATATTGGATAAAAAATTCGCTTACGCCATCATTGAACTTCATACGAATATTGGTAGTTTGATTTCCCCAGCCACCCATCTTCATGGCAAAGTCCCCCGTGGAAAGCCTCAACACGCCCTCTGCTACATTAAGCTCCGCTGTATACTCCCAGCCTTCAAGCTGGCTATTTTCAAAATCCTCGCTGAAACCTTCACGCGGCGGTTGGGCAGAAACAAGCTCAGGACTCATCACCACGCCCACCCGCCCCAGGCCTGTCAGCAGGGCAATCGATCGAATTTTTTGCTTCATTGTTCACCTCTTTTTCATATTCTCATTAGATCAAATAACAATGATACAGCATACAGCCGCTGAAATCTCAAGAATAACAGGGAGTTGGCGGATTTTCACTATTATAGGGAAACAGGGCATGAATGTCAATTGAAATTGATTCGTATGGTGCGGTTGTTTTTACTTTCACTTTCTCAATTATGAAAGGATTCAATTAAAAACAAACAGACACCTTGGCAATTGCAGTGTCTGCTCTGTTGGATATAGCTCCCGATTTACGCTTTCTTCAGTGGACCCAGAGGGATTCGAACCCTCGGCCTCCTCAATGCCATTGAGGCGCGCTCCCAGCTGCGCCATGGGCCCATATTCTATTTTGTCCCTGACCCCTTGGTGCCTGGTAGAGATCCATCAGGCTCCAAGCGGCTCATGATGGACCTGGAGGGACTCGAACCCTCGACCTCTTCAGTGCGATTGAAGCGCGCTCCCAGCTGCGCTACAGGCCCATTTTCAGGGTGTGAAGATTCTACCTGAGAGGATGTGAACTGTCAAGACGGACTGGTTGTAACATGCCCCAAACAGCAGCTCAGCGGCTTGCACCATAATTTTATTAAGCTTTTCCCTTATCTTCTTTTAGATCCTTTAGCGCTTTGGCTTGAGCTTTGCGCCAGCGCAGTACACGTTCGGCTACCTGCGCTTCATAACCCTGGTCAGAAGGTTCGTAAAACATTGAGCCAACCACATCATTCGGCAGATACTGCTGAGGGGTGAAGTGCCCATCATGGCTGTGCGGGTAATCATAGCCTTGACCATGCCCAAAGCCCTTGGCATCCCGGCTGGCGTCCATCAGGTGAATGGGAACAGGCCCTGCCCCATCGGTTTGAATGCTTTCCAGCGCCTTGAAGTATGCCATCGCCGAATTGGATTTCGGTGCCGTCGCCAGGTAAAGCGTAGCTTCCACAATCGGGAAAACGCCTTCGGGCAAGCCGATATACTCAAAAGCCTGCGCTGCAGCGTTGACAACCACCAGCGCCTGCGGATCGGCCAGACCGATATCTTCACCCGCCAGGACGATCAACCTGCGCAGGATGAAACGCGGCTGCTCACCTGCATAGAGCATTTTTGCCAGCCAATAAAGCGCTGCATCAGGATCGCTACCGCGCACCGATTTAATAAAAGCTGAAATCGTATCATAATGTGCATCATCACCCTTATCATAAAGGACCGCCCGTTTTTGGATCGATTCTTGTGCCACATCCAGGCTGATGCGAATAATGCTTTTTTTGTCAGGGGGTGTCGTCTCAACCGCCAGCTCCAGCGCGTTGAGCGCGTTGCGCGCGTCCCCGCCAGACATACGAATCAAGTGCGCATGTGCATTTTCATCCAATAGCACCTGGCGCTTACCAAAACCTCGTTCAGGGTCAGCCAATGCGCGCTTGAGCAAAATACTGATATCCTCTTCCGTCAAAGGATGCAGCTCAAAGATACGCGAGCGTGAGACCAGCGCCTTTATCACATCAAAATATGGGTTATGTGTCGTCGCACCAATCAGTGTGAGCAAGCCTGTCTCAACATGCGGCAACAGGGCGTCTTGCTGCGCCTTATTCCAGCGATGAACCTCATCAATAAACAGGATCGTGCGCCTGCGGTAAAGCCGTCTGCGCTCGGTAGCTTCTGCGATAACCCTCCTAAGGTCAGCCACACCGGCTAAAACAGCCGAAAGGCTCTCAAAATGCGCTTCTGTGATGTTTGATACGACCCGTGCCAGCGTCGTTTTACCCGTGCCAGGAGGGCCGTAGAGAATAATAGATGCAAATAAGCGATCAGCCTGAATAGCTCGCCGTAGTAAACTGCCCTCGCCGATGATGTGGTCTTGACCAACTATCTCATCCAGCATGCGCGGCCGCATGCGATCCGCCAAAGGTGCTTCATGCTGCAGACTTTCCTGCATTGCGTGATCAAACAAATCCATGACCTGGATTCTACCATGTAAGCCCCTCTCCTCTTTTGACAGCTCTTCACGAGCATCTCATTAGCAATTAAAACGATGCAACACCGTATGCACCCCCAAATGATATTCCTGCTACCTCATGCTTCCTCTGACCCATCCACCAGCGCCAGCAGCTCCCCAAGTGAGTCCACGCACAGCTCAGGCGCGTAATGTTTGATATCCTCCGCGGTGTAGTTTCCCTTCACCCGCCGGCTGATCCAAACGCTCATCATCCCAACCTTATGAGCACCCAAAACGTCTGCTTCCAGACGGTCACCGACCATCACCGCTTCCTCGGGTGCTGCATCCCAGAAGGACAAAGCATGAGTAAAGATTTCGGGTGAGGGCTTACGCTTACCAAAACCTGCCGAACTGATGATGAAATCCATATAAGGTCTGACCCCCGCCTTATCCACCAGCAGCTGTACATCCATATCATCGCCAGCGTTGGAGATGAGTCCCATCCGGCAGCCGTGTTGCTGCAGGGCTTTCAAAGTATCAACCGTATCAGCTTCAACCAGCCAGTACGCTTGAGAAACAGTATACATCTCCGCCAGAGCATCTCGCAGAACCGATTCCTGAACTTCTTCGGTGTCGAAATCCGCCAACACCTCGCTCAGCACACTATAAGTTGTTTTTTCGATAAGATCAATATCGCGCTGCTTCCAATATGCCTTCTGCACAGAAGAAAACGCGTTGATAAAATCAATTTCCGGAAGCTCAAGACCTTGATTTACCAAGCCTGACCATAAGGCTTGCCTGGCCTTATGCAGGGTATCTTCCCAGTGCGAATCGAAATAGATCAGTGTACTCCCAAGATCAAACAAAAAACACTTTAGCGTCACGTCTCTCTTGCCCCCTTAATAACCCTTTTGCGGATCAATGCGGTTGTACAGTGGCTGTTCAGCTGTATAACGGTTAAGATTCTCGATGAAAAAGTCGACAATATCACTCATTAAATTCGGTCTCAAGCCCGAAACATGCGGTGTGATGATCACATTGGGCAGAGTCCATAAAGGGCTGTCCTCAGGCAAGGGCTCTTCATGGAAGACATCCAAAGCAGCACCAGCCAATTTCCCCTCACTTAACGCTGCTGCCAGAGCCTCTTCGTCAATGATATCGCCGCGACCGATATTCACCAGATAAGCACCTGGCTTCATGGCGTCAAATTCAGCAGCGCTCATCAGATGATGAGTTTCATCGGTGAGCGGCAGCGTGATAACAACAAAATCACACTCCTTCAACAGTGAATGCAGCGCTTCAATCGGATAGAGGCGGTGAAAGAAATCGCCATGCGGGTCGCCCATACCTTCCTGGGTGTATCCGCTATCGTCAGGATGCATGGCGTCTTTTTTAGCCGCCAAGATGTTTGCCCCAAAGGGCTGCAGCAAACGCGCTACCTGGCGCCCAATGCTGCCGTAACCCAGGATGCCAACCGTGCTGCCGCGCAGCTCAAGCGGCATGAGCATCTCCCAGGTATTGTCAGGCCAGGTCTTCTCAGCCTGCAATGCCATCATCTTGGGTAATTGCTGCCCAAATGCCAGCAAGGCCATCATTACATATTCGGCAACCTGACTGGTAATCGCCCCGCTGGATGAAGTTGCAATCACGTCACTGTCTTGAATGATCGGTGTTGAGATTGCGCGGTCAACCCCCGCCTGCTTGAACTGGATCCATTTAAGCAACGGCACATGCTTGAGCTCTGGCAAGGCGCGGCTGCTCGTGAAAAGCACTTCAGTCTTTTCCCACTGTTCAAGTGGAATCTCAGCCACATCCTTCACCGGCAAAATGGTTAAATTGACATTTTCACATGCCTTACGGATGCGCTCTACCAGATCGCCATCCAATTGCAGGGTAACAAGTACTTCAACATTCTCTTTCATCAGATATAAATTCCTTGTGGGTCAAGCTCTTCACGTAAGATGCGTAATTCATCAGGTTTTGGCGGTTCAGTTGTTATTAGATCTGCGCTGACCTTCAATGGCCAGCCGGTATTCTCCTGCACCTGTTCAATACTGCAGCCAGGGTGTAAAGCCGCCAAGGTCATCTCGCCATTTCCATCCGGTTTGAGGATGCCCAAATCGGTTACAACAGCCTCAGGTCCTCCGCCGCGCACACCCGTTTTCGCCCTCTCCCCCCCGCCGTTTAAAAAGCCCATCGAGGTTCGGAAATCCACGCGTGCCGGAAAACGTCGTTGTTGATGCGGCGTGATGATATAACAGCGGTTAGCCCAGGCAGCGATCTCCATCGAACCACCCGACCCAGGCAGTCTTACTTTGGGGTTCTCATAATCACCAATCACAGTTGCATTGATATTGCCGAACTGATCAATCTGCGCACCACCTAAAAAACCCACATCTACATTGCCGCGCTGCAGATAGAGCGTAAAGACATCATACATGCTGCAAACCGACGTAGCCCCGCTGACCAGCGTTGGATCGCCAATTGAAAGCGGTAATCTTGCTGGCTGTGCGCCGATCACTCCCGCCTCATAAATCATTTGCATGTTTGGGGCGTGTGTGCGGCGCGCCAGATTGCAAGCCAGGTTGGGTATGCCCACACCCACAAAAACCTGGTCTCCATCACGCAGTAACCGGGCGGCATTGACAATCATCAACTCCGTAGCATTGTAATTTAATACCGTCATATCAATATTTTCCGTAATCTACAGGATGGCTCAAAAGCGGTTCAGGTTTGAGTTTCTCATGCACTTCCGGCCCTAATTTCTGCCAATACTCAGTGCGGTTCTTCAGACCAAAAACCCACTCATCCAAATAAGCTTTCACAGACTTCCCATCCCGGCTAATCTTGTCCCAAGCCAGGTAAAAATCATTATCTCGGTCATAATAACCCTGTGTATAGGATGGATGTGCGCAGTGCGGCACGTGGCAAACTGCGTCCACGATCAACCCCGGAATCAGTGTGCGGTTTGGATCCGAGCGGATGATCGCTTCATCCACGATTTCCTCTGCGGTCAGAATCACGCGCTTGGCAGCAAAAGCAGCTTCGCGCTGCTCGCCCAGGATGCCCCATACATGTGCATTGCCCTCCGCGTCAGCTCGCTGCACATGCACAATAGCAATATCCGGGCTCAATGGTGGCACGACAAGCACTTCCTCACCAGTATAAGGGTCCTTCACCCGCTTGTAGTTCGGATTGGCAGCTTCCAGATCACCTGCCCCGGTCTGCTTCATCGGCATAAAAGGCAGCCCGCTCGCCCCCGCCTGCAACCGACTGATCATACTGAAGTGAGAATATTCCTCCCATACCAAACTGCCACTTTCAATCGCCGCACGCATACAGCGCAACGAACCCACGCCAGGGTTGCCCATATACGAAAAAACCACCTTGCCTGCACAACCGGCTGCCACAAGCTGATCATATATCAGGTCAGGTGTCGCACGGGCCAAGGTGAGATCTTTGAACCCCTGACGGATGATCTCATGCCCCGCCGCGAACGGTATTAAATGCGTGAATCCGCTGGCATAGATCAAGTCACCATCATGAACAGATGAATGAATTGCCTCAGAAAGTGAAACCAGTTTACTCATAATTATCGTTTTCGAACTTCCCTAATTTTTTGTTGCGCAGTCTTTCAAAATAGCCAATGCGCTTCCTTTTTATCTTATTTCGAAAGATCATTCGCCACAAGATTGATTCAACTAATAAAGCAAATCCACCAATAACAACATAAGCGGAGATCGGCAGGTCCGGCAGGTAAAAAGCAAACAAAACGACAATGGCTGCCACACTAACCAGCTTCAAGAAACATCCCACTCGTGATTTAAAAGTCCTGCGCATTAACGACCTCTGCTTATAGAAGCTGGATCACGACCCAACCTCTGCACGTCAAATCATGATCCAGACATTCGCTAAATATCAGACTTTTTGCTGTACATCCTCTACTTTCGACGGATAAGTGTGCGGCTCTGTTCATGCATGTAATGCGGTAAATAATAATGACCGCCGGCATTCTTACCACTCGAGCCAGAGCCTTTCCAGCCACCGAAGGGTTGGAAGCCTGGCCATGCACCCGTCGTAGCGCCCTGAGGACGGTTGGCGTAGACAACGCCTGCTTCAATATGATCAAAGAACCAGCTGATCTCATCTTCATTGCCATAGAAACCCGCTGTCAGACCATAATCAACATCATTGGCTAACGCCATCGCCTGATCAAGGTCTTTAACAGGCGCGATCATGACAATTGGAACAAACATCTCTTGCTTCCACAAATGATGCTCCAACGGCACATCCACAACGACAGTAGGTGCACAAAAGTAGCCTTTTGCCATCTCACCATCCGTCAACTGCTTGGCGCCTGTTAGCACTTTACCGGCTTTTTGCAGTTCTTCGGCAAAGGCTTTGTAATCTGCATATGAGTTTTTGTTCACCACAGGCCCCAAATAGGTCTGGCGATCAGTTGGGTCGCCGATTGAAAGTTTCTCAGTCAATTCAAGCACACGTTTGACCAAGGCTTCATACAGCGGTTCTTCCACAAAGACCCGCGAACAAGCTGAGCACTTCTGACCCTGCAACCCAAATGCCGACCGCACAATACCTATTGCAGCATCTTCCAACTCTGCATTGCGCGAAACAATCGCGGGATTCTTTCCGCCAAGTTCCAATATTGCCGGTCGCACATAGCTTCCACTGGTGAATGTGCGGTAAATCCCCATGCCAACGTCAAACGAGCCCGTGAAGGTCAGCCCGTCTACATCCTGGCTTTCTGTCAGTACCCTACCCACGGTCGAGCCTGGACCGGAAACAAAGTTGAATACACCATCCGGGATGCCTGCCTGGCGCATGCAATCTGTTAATAAGGCTGTCGTCCAAGTAGTATCACTGGCAGGTTTCATGACAAGTGTGTTGCCGGCCGCCAAGGCAGCACCAGCAGGGCCGCCTGTCAGCGCAGCCGGGAAGTTGAATGGGCTGATGACCACCCATACACCATAGGGTTTAAGCACCGATTGGTTCACGGATTCATATCCAGTGAGCGGGTCAATGCCCATCTGCTTTACGTAACCCTGATTCTTTTCCATCTGTATGCAGGAATAGCGGATCAGATCTGCTGTTTCCGCCACATCCC
>Ga0255400_10110_pt1 | contig 10395 bp, 7 predicted proteins | sample ANMaggSeSYBR01G7_FD_182117 | JGI IMG/M metagenome (GOLD analysis project Ga0255400, IMG submission 182117) | Sediment cell enrichment communities from methane seep in Santa Monica Basin, California, United Staets - ANME aggregate JGI... | ecosystem: Environmental > Aquatic > Marine > Cold seeps >... | reverse complement strand
TCTTGCCAAACCTGTTACTGTAAATTTAAAAAGAGTTACTTTTCAAGAAGCCCTTGACATGGTGGTGGTGAAGGGGGCCGGTTACGCATATAAAATTGAAGACGGACATCTCAATATTCAACGATTTGAAGAAAGAATATATCATCTGGATTATCTGGACATGCCCGGAGAAACAGCGATTGAGGTCGGGGGAGATATGCTGGCTTCCGGTGTGGCAGGTGCTGGTGTTACCGGAAAATTCCAGGTAAAAACAACGCGATCGGTTGAAATTACGGATGTTTGGAGTGGAATTCAGAAGGACCTGCAAGACCTTAAATCAGAGCAAGGGATTCTTCGGATAAATCGAAACGCAGGTATTATTTATATGGCAGATACGCCACGAAAAATAGCATCCATGGTCAGATACCTGGATTCATTATCCGAATCGCTTCACAGACAGGTATTTTTAGAGGCCAAAATAATGGAAGTCAGGCTCAGTGACACCTATAAATACGGCATCGACTGGTCCAGTATGAACATTGAATTTACGTCCAGTTCCGGTGCATTCCCTGACAATTTAAACATCAGCTTTAATAGCGGAGGAAACATATCCAAGGCGAGTCAATCCAGCTTGAGCTTCATCCTGGATTTTTTGCGAACCCAGGGCGATGTTACGGTTTTATCCAACCCTCACATGTCTGTAATGAATGGTTGCTCAGCGGTGATGACCGTTGGTTTTCAGTTTCCATACGGCGATGTGGATGGGGTGGATCGTGATCCAGAAACCGGTGTCATTACCTTCGGGACTTCCATCAAGCGAACCGTTCTGGGCTTGCAACTGGGCATCACTCCACAGATATCCAGCGACGGAATTGTTACCCTGCACATCGTGCCCACCATCACCAGGATCCAGGGAGAGGAAAAAGTGGAGCTGCCCACCTCGGTCGACACCACCCAGACCATTTCCAACCCGATAATTGACCTGCAGGAACTCGCCACCACAGTCAGGGTAAGGGAGGGAGAATCTATTGTACTGGCCGGCCTGATCAGCAAGCTTAAACTGTTGAATCATGAAGGCTTGCCATGGCTCAGTAAAATCCCAATACTTAAATACCTGTTTAAAAATGCGGAAGACCAAATGGAAAGCAGGGAATTGGTCATTTTCATTACCCCCTATATCAAAAGGATTGACTAAATTGCTCCAACCATTCTTTTATGCGGATGGCATAACGGGTTGACGTTAAAAGGTTTATGCCTTCGATAAGTTGTGGAATTTCTAAGAATCATTTGACTTTTAGGCTGACTTTAAGTAAAATATTTAATATCTTATAACTTGTTTTTATAACATTATTGTTTAAGGAGGTTATTATGAACAAAACCAAGAAACCCATTAACTCTCAATCAGGATTTACACTCGTGGAAATTGCCATCGTATTGATCATTATCGGTCTTTTGATCGGCGGCATTATCAAGGGACAGGCCATGATCAAGAATGCCAAGGTCAAAAGATTGGTGGGAGATGTCGATGGGATGCGCGCCGCCGTACTTACCTATCAGGATAAGTTCGGTATGCTGCCGGGTGATGAAAACGATCCAAACAGCCCAACCGGCGACACTAATAATGGTGACAGCGACGGCCTGATGGATGAAAATGATGGATGGGCAATTGAAGATATGAGGCTTGCCGAAATTATACCGGGAACCGGCACGGCTTTACCCAAAAATGCATTTGGCGGAACCATGAGGGTCGACTATTATAATTTAGGCGGTAATGGCAATTATATCATTGTCACCAATATACCTGCAGAAACTTGTCAGGAAATTGATACCAAGTATGATGACGGAGTCCGCACAACCGGAGAAATTCGGGCCAACGCCAATTATGTCGCCGGTACAACCATTGGGATATTCGGCTGGAAATTGTAGTAAGCATATATAAGTGCAGACCTCGATATTTCGTTAAATATTTTGCCATTTTTTTTGGATAAAAACATTGTTCAAATAAAACATCATGATGCTCGTTGCTGGTTTCTGGATACTGGTTGAAATACAACATTCTATTAATTTTATTATAAATAATAGAGTGGCTTGCCCGCTCGTGCCCCTGCCGCTGGAGGTGCTGTCCTGAAATGAAGCTAAGCAATAAAGGATTTACGATCATTGAAATGGCCGTGGTTCTTATCATCGTGGGGCTTATGGTCGGATTTGGCGTCTCGTTGATACGTCCGCTGTTCGAAAGATCCAAACGCATTGAAACACAGGAAACCGTTAGGGCTGCGGTTGAATCGGTGACCGGCTATGCTGTTTCAAACAATAGTCGCCTTCCAGATACTTCACAATTTCCCAGCACCATCAAAAAGCAAAATGATTCTTGGAGAAAACCGATCAACTACATCTTTGATAGTAATCTGAATTCAAATATCTGTGGCCGCAAAACGACCCATATTACGGTACGACGATGTGAGAACAGTGCATGTTCTACGTATACAGATGTTTCGGATGTTGCATATATGATTGTAAGTGGCGGCGCAAATTACAACAATCAAACCGTTGGTAATCTGGCGGTTGCGGCAGCCGCCACTATCAATGTTTACAATGTAGGCCTGAGTGTGGATAATTACAACGGTGACTTTGTTCGGGCCGAAGAATATGATGATATCGTTGAATGGGTCACCCTTAATGAACTGAGAAGCAAAATAGGATGCCAAGGCCCTCAACTTAATATTATCAACAATGATCTGCCTTATGGAAAAGTGGGCAGTCTTTATGACATACGAATATATGCTGACGGCGGAGTCCCTTTTACATCGGGCGGAGACTTCAAGTGGTGTGTAAAAGGTACATTGCCCCCCGGTATTATAACTACGCCAGGAACACCTGCCTGCCCTTTGACAACGGGTTGTTCCGCCCTTGGCACGGAAGTCGCATCCCAATGGTCCCAGGCAAATGATCTTCAAATCAGCGGTACGCCGACCGCAAGCGGCACTTATTTTATTGCCGTTCTTTCCCGTGACAATAATGACAACAATACGGGCACGGCTAATGACAATTGTGCCAAAAAAAACTTTGTTATTACAATTAACCCTTAAGTAGTGCCCATCCGTAAATTCAATTTAGGCAATATGTAGTTTCCAGTGCGGAAATGAGAATTTTTCAGCAAGATCAAGAAAATCAAGGAATTGCGCGGAGGCATACAGATTATATGTCGCACAAGCAATTCCACAGATTGACGCTGAGATTGCGAAAAAAGGCCATTCCTGGATGGAAACTAACTATCTGGAATGATAAGTATGTTATATGCAAATCGCAATTTGCCGTTCAGCGTACAACAGAACGGCTTTGCCCTGATGCCTGTTATTCTGGCAGTGCTGATTATGGGTGCCCTGATTGGTGTGGGATTGACACTTGTCGGTCCCAGGGTAAAAAGGGAGAAGTATAATCAGACAAATAATACGATCACTGCCGCGGTTCAAGCGGTGACCAGCTGGTCCGTGGCAAATGGCAGACTTCCGGATAGCTTGGAATTTCCTGCGGTGATAAGGAATATCGATGATGCCTGGAGAAAATCCTTAGTGTATGTTTATGACAACAATCTTGCTTCTTCATCCACAGGCAGTACTTGTGGCCGGCAAACAACCAACATAACATCAGGAACAACAGTCAATATCGCCTTTTTAGTTGTCAGCGGTGGTGATGATTATACTGTGGATTCAACCCCAAATACTTCCGGACAGTATAACGGCAATGTTACGGCATCTCCTAATGATATCGTCAGGCAGGTAACACTTAAGGAACTCAAGAACAAAGCAGGCTGTTATGCGGAGACTCTGGGTCGGCTTAGGATTATAAACAATGAATTGCCCCAGGCGTGTATCGGTCAACCCTACACTGCAATCCTGTATGCTGAAGGAGGAGTACCTTTTTCGGGAGGGGGAAACTACAAATGGTGCCTTAAAAACTCACCCGGATGGCTGACTTCCATACCAAACACTCTGTCATGCCCTTCAACAAGTGATTGTTCTTCACTCGGCACGGAAGCTTCATCCCAATGGTCACAGGCCAACAACATTCAACTTAGCGGTACGCCTACAGCAAACGGCAATTTCCCGATTACCGTTCTGGTCCGTGATAATAATGATAACAACCCCGGTAGTTCAGGTGACAACTGTGCACAGCAAGTTTTTTCAATAGCCGTAACGGCCTGCCCATAATTTATTGTATCTGGCCAATCACATCGTAAAGCGGCAGCATAATCGAAAGGATAATGAGTGCAAATACACCTCCAAGAAAAATAATTGTTATAGGTTCAAGGGCATTAACCATCACCTCTACTGTGCGCTTGACCTCACCATCATAATAATCACCCAGGCGCTTGAAAGATTCATCTATGGTTCCGGTCATTTCCCCATTTTTGATAGCTCCTAAAAAAAGCGGGGGGAAGCCGCCTGCAGTTTCAAAACCGCTCGCAATAGGCTGGCCGCGCTGGATCTCTTGAAAGGCTCTCGCCATCCGCTCTTCCAAATAACGATTCCCTATAATATTATCGGTCAAAATCTCAAATATGCTGCTTATTATCATACCGGACTGATACATAGTCGCGAAGTTTTGGCTTAAACGTGCAAGGGCGATGTTCCTCGCAACATTTCCAACTATTGGAACCTGTAAAAGGAGCTTGTGAAACAATATTTTCCCTTTTTTGAGCTTCTGAACCATATATAAAAATAATAGACCGGCGAAGAGAAGGCCGATGATCCAAATCCAATTTTCCTGAAAAAAAAGACTGACACTTAAAATGGTTTTAGTAACCTCAGGCAAGGCAACTCCCATCTCTGCCAGGAGAACAGCCATCTGCGGTAGAACATAGCCAACCCACACCCCGATCACGGCTATGATAACGAGAATGACAAACGAAGGATAAATGGTTGCCTTTTTGATGGTTGATCGGATGTTTTCCTTCCATTCAAGAAAATCAGCCAGATCTTTCATGGCCTTTGGCAAAACGCCGGATTGTTCCCCTAACCGAATAATGGCCAAATCGAGTTTGTTGAAAACCTTCGGGTATTGACTCATGGCTTCATAAAGCGTTTTGCCGCCTTCTATGGACACCTTGACCTCAGTGATAACCATGCTGAATGATTTTGACGGGAATATCTTGGCGTTTTCTTCCAGTGCTGTGAGTATCGGTAACCCCATAACCAGGGTCTGGGAAAGCCGGTGATAAAATTCTATTAGTATTCGTGGCTTGATTTTCCCCGCGTATTGCAGTTTGCCGCGGATACCCTTTTTAAGCGGTTTGCTTTTTATGAGGGTGAGGCCTTTTCGCGAAAGATTCTCTTCAACATCGGCCATACTCAGGGAAACAACTTTACCCCGAATTATTTTGCCTGTGCTATCTATAGCTTTATATTGATATTTAGGCATCGGTTGCTACTACTCTTAAAACCTCTTCAAGGGATGTTTCCTGATATTGCACCTTTTTGAGAGCCTGTTTTAGTAAAAGGCTGGTGCCTGATTTGACGGCGGTTTCTTCAAGGATGCTATGCAGGGCGCCGGAAAAAATAAGTTCTTCCATGGCCCGGTCAATTTGAATAACCTCATAAATGCCAGTCCGCCCTGTATAACCGGAATTGTTACAGCTGTTACATCCTTTCGGTCCGGCAAGTTCGGAAGGTGCTTCAAGGCCATTACGGATAAAGACATCCGCTTCGTCAGGTGTGGGGGTTGTTTTGTTTAGGCATTGGAGACAGAGTTTTCTGAGCAGTCGCTGGGCCGCCACCATTGTGATGGCAGAAGCAAGCATGCTGGCATTGACACCCAGATCGAGCAATCTGTTAATGGCTGAAGCAGCATCATTGGTATGCAGGGTTGACAGAACCAGATGGCCCGTAATTGAGGCTCGCATGGCCAGTTCAGCTGTCTCCTGGTCTCTGATCTCGCCAACAAGAATAACATCCGGATCCTGTCTCATTGCAGCTCTTAAGGCATTGCCAAAGGTAAGGCCGGCCTTTGGATTTACAGCAGTCTGCCTAATAGTAGGGATAACATATTCAATGGGATCCTCAATGGTCATGACGTTTATATTGGGACTGTTTATCGCCATAAGTGCGGAATACAAGGTAGTGGTTTTACCGGACCCGGTGGGACCGGTTGTAAGAATCAGGCCGTAAGGACGCTTGATGGTTCTTAGGAATTTGTCAAGATCTTCTTTTTCAAAACCGAGCCTTTCAAGATCACCCACAATTTCTTTATAGAGTAAAAGCCTCATCACCAAGGTCTCACCCAGTTGAGAGGGAAAGGTCGAAACCCTGATATTTATTTCACCAAAACTTCCTTGATATTTGATACGTCCATCATGGGGGATGTTCGGGTTGGAGATATCCATATCACCCATGATCTTGAAACGGGTTGCCAGGCTTTGGTGGAAAGTTTTTGGGAACAGATAGGTCTGGTGCAAGACGCCGTCAATCCTGTAGTAGACTCTCACTAGGTTTACATCGGCCACAACATGAACGTCACTGGCACCAAGAACGCTTCCTTTTTCAATCAATAGATCAGCAAGTCTGATGATTTCATCCTCTTCAAATTCTCTTCCTTCCAATCTTGCAGCGATAATTTTTTCAATGTCATCATCGAGTGTTTTTGCGGTCTTGTAATAAAGATCGATGGAGTTTGAGATCCATTCCTTGGGAGCGATATAGGTTTCCACCTGGTAACCGGTCATGCGTGCCAATTTATCTTTGGCAATCACATCGAATGGATTCGTGGTCGCCATTTTTATAGTTTGTCCCTCTAATTCAAATGGGAAGATCCCATGTCCGGTAACAAAACTCAGAGGGATTTTGGCAATCAACCCGTGATCAATATTTGTCGTTTTGGTATCCAATATCTTGGCGCCACTCTGGACGGCAAGCGCCATTCGCAGGTTCTCATCGGTTATCCAGTCTAATCTCAGAAGCACTTCTCCCACCATGATGCCGGTTTTCTTGTTTTCCATCAACGCCATATCTAATTGGTCTTGGTCAATGTAACCCATCTCAACCAATAGTTCCCCGATATATTTTTTCATTGGGAATCCTTTTTATCTATTCATGCTTTTGAATTAACGATTCTCTCGATTGATCTGCCATATAAACCTTAAGTGCCAAAATACGCGCTGTCACCTCTTTTTTTTCATTTGGCGATGAAAGATCCTGTTTCAAGAATTTAAAATAATATCTGACGGCTTCCGGATAATTTTGCATCTTATCGTAGATCAAAGCAATATTAAACAATAGGCGCGAATGATGCGGATGAAGCTTTTCAGCTCTTTTGTACCAGACTATGGCTTCATTTAAATTGCCGAGCTGGCTTAAAGCCACACTCCGGTGAAAATAGATATCAAATTGCGGTCCATCATTTCGCTTTTCAGCCATGCTGAGATATGCAAGAGCGCTTTGGAGTCTTCCCAAGCCAATTTCCACTATGCCAAGGTTCAATAAAACCTCTGGATTTTCGGGATCCAGACCTTTCAACTTATTAAGAAGGGGATACGCTTTTGAAAAAGCCGAGGTCGTTATATATGCAGAGGCGAGGTTAAAAAGCGCATCAAAATGTTCCGGATTTTTCCAAAGCACTTCCTGATACATAAGGATAGCCTCATCCAGCTTGTTTTGCCGATGATAGGTCAATGCCTTCTGAAAAAAAAGGTTTAAAGTTCCGTGATCGATAGCAGTTTTGGTTGCCTTTTTAATACTTACTTTACTTTTTTTCTTCCTATTTATTTTTTGTACCTCTGTTAAAGGAGGGTTTAGGGTTTTTGTTGGACTGCTTTTAAATATCCTTTTGGGTTCGGCTATCAAACGGTCATTTTTTTTGTTTTGTTGTTTTGGTTCTCTGGAAACTATCGCTTCCGACTTCGCTTCCTTTTTTACTTCTTGTTTTTGCTCAACTTGTACCTGTTCGGGTTGGACTAAATTGCTGGTTTCAACGGTCTGTTGAACAGGGCTTGTAGCAATCATTGGTGACTTATTAAATGCAGGATCTGGAAGGTAAAATAACTTTAAAGCGCCCAGGGCACCTATAGTGCTTATTAAAACAACAAGAAGAACGATAATATATCTTTTCGTTTTCCCTTTTGTTAAAGCCTTAGGCTCATTCCGCATATAATCGGTTTTCTTCGGTTGCCTATGCTGGCCGGCCTTTTTTCTGAGGGCCTCATTCAACAAGCTCATGCGTATCTCCAATACTAAAAGAATTTAAAAACCAGCTATAGAAAGTTTGAAAACGAATTACCGCATAACGACCTTGGCATTATAGCCAAGCGCAATAATTCCTTGAGCCAGTTTTTCGGCACCTTCCTTAGTTACAAAGGCTCCCGTCAAAAGCCTGTAACTCCCATCTGTGTTTTTGATGGTATCATAATCGAATTGATTGTCCCGTAACACAGAGCGAATCTCATCAAGATTTTGCTTGGAAACGGATCTTGCTGCCAATACGGTCCAGGGTGTGAATACAATAATTGATTCGGCCAGTCCATGATCATTTTTATATTTTATTGCGTGCTCTTTGGTTTCAAAATGTCCAATGAACAACCGATACCATATCCCTTTTTTCCCAAGATCGACACGATTCCAATGGGTATCAATCCCTCTTGCTTTATATTTTAAAAAAGCTGCTATAGTTCTGTCAATTGTTTTATACGAACCGAACTGTACAATAAATGGCAAGCCTTGGCTGATTTCATCAACATTTCTACTGGTTGCCGGAGGAGAATAAGCAGTTGCATTATTTAGATTAACCGTCTTCAGTGGGGCGGGGACAGAAGAAACCACAGAAGTCGCCTTCTCATCGTTTTCAACGGTTGGAATAGAAGCGCTATCAGTGTTCACTGCTGCGGTACTCTCCTTGGGTGGTGAATCATCAGTATTAATATTGATTTTGGGATCTTTTTTATTTACAATAACATTTATGTTAAAAAAATGAACTGTTAACAAGGTTATCATCAGAATAATCAGGCCATACACGGAAAAGAGTATCCATTTCCGGTCCTTTTCCCTTGTTCGGTCGGTTTTTTTGCCGTCAAGGGGACCCTCTTTAAAGTCCATGCCTCGCAGCTCTGCTATTGCCTTTTTGACATGTTTAGGGCCGATAGTGAAATCATTGGATATATAACCTGAAGTCAGGGCATAATCACAAATCTGGTTTATTAATCTGGGGGTTCCGCTTGACACTTTGGCTATCAGCTGTTTCGCTTTCCGTGTGAATCGAATCTGCCCTTTATCTCCGGCTACAAAAAGCCTTCTCGCTATGTAGCCTTCTATCTCTTGTGGTGTTAAAAATTCCAAATGACAGTTTATGACAACTCGTTGCCGCAGTTGTCTTATTTCAGGGCGAGAAATAAGATCAATCAACTCTGGCTGGCCCACAAGTATCATTTGAAGTAATTTTTCTTTATCTGTTTCCAGGTTAGAAAGGAGACGTAAATCTTCCAGGGCATCAATGGGCATGGTTTGAGCGTCATCGATGATTATCACGACCGGCTTGGTTTCGCTCGCTGATAATGAAAAACGATTCAGTTTATCAATAAGATCCTTTTTTGAAGAGCCTGGCGTATAATCGATTCCCAGATCGTCCAAAATGCTTGATATTAGTTCTCTGCCGGAGAGTGATGGATTTATGATATAAACCATTTCAACCTTGCCATCCAAACTATCTAATATTGAACGGCAAATCGTTGTTTTTCCTGTTCCAACCTCGCCGGTTAAGAGAAAGAAACCCATTCGTTTGTTTATACCGTATAGAGTCTTATCGATAACACTTTGGTGCGTATTTGAAAAATAGAGGAATTCCGGGTCAGGAGTGATGGAAAATGGCGCTTCTTTCAAATTAAAAAAATCGAGGTATACTCGATCCTTGCCAGATCCGGAAATATAACTTTCATAATGTTCTATACCCATGATTTGTTCATTGCCTTGATTCACCCTATCGTTGCATAAACAACAAGGCTGGTATTTAAATAAAGATAAAAAAGATGAAATCCTTATTAGATTTCGAAAAAAGTTAACCCTTCGGAAGCCTCGTCTCAACCGGATCTAATGCGTTATCAATCGATTGCAGTATGAGACCTTTGCAAAACGCCCCTTTTCGAAGTCTACGTTTATCTGCTCGATTTCTGCGTCCCCGATGAGCGGGATTTGTCAACAAGCTCAAATTTTAATCCTCGAAATACTCCATGTATTCCTGTGGTTAAAATTTTGGCCTTCCTTGATCTCGAACATAAATATGCATTTTTCAAAGGTCTCAGTATTACAATGCGGCTGCACTATTGATGCCTTGTATATCCGGCCGATACAAGGCTTGCAGAATTTAGTTGATAAATAAAATGAATGGATCGCTTCTACTAACGGGAATCAACTATGGACTTTATTATATTTTCTT
>Ga0255400_10109_pt1 | contig 10416 bp, 15 predicted proteins | sample ANMaggSeSYBR01G7_FD_182117 | JGI IMG/M metagenome (GOLD analysis project Ga0255400, IMG submission 182117) | Sediment cell enrichment communities from methane seep in Santa Monica Basin, California, United Staets - ANME aggregate JGI... | ecosystem: Environmental > Aquatic > Marine > Cold seeps >... | reverse complement strand
AACAAGAGATGGAGATGTTAACAGAAGATGCAAAAGCTTTAAAAGAACAACTTGAATCTATTAATAAACGTATTACAGAATTGGAAAAAGAAGAAAAAAAATAGAAAATGCAATCCAGTAATCGAGTTAGTATATAGAAAGGGGCGTATTGCTATACGCCCCTGCAGCTCAGGGGAGACAAGATATTTCTATCCCGTATCTCGTTAATTGTATCTTGTATTTCAGTAGGGATAATTAGAAATTAGTAATAGCTAAACTAACCCAAAACCTATTTAATTTGTAAATTGGCTAATTGGAGAATTAGTCATTTTTTATATACTTTAATGTAAAAAAGTATTAATATATGATTATCTAATACTTTAAACATTCAAAAAATAAAGAATTGGAGGATTAAAGAAATGAAAATAGCAATTACTTCAATGGGGGCGAAATTAGAGGATAAAGTCGATCCCCGGTTTGGAAGATGTCATTATTTTATATTGTTTGATACCGAGACCAATAAATTTGAAGCAATAGAAAATACCGGTGCCCAGGGAATGGGAGGAGTAGGAATACAATCAGGTCAAATAATGGCTGATAAAGGAGTAGAGACAGTACTAACTGGAAGTTGCGGTCCCAATGCCTTTCAAACTTTGCAGACAGCAGGTATAAAAGTAATAACCGGAGCAACCGGTACGGTTCAAGAAGCCATTGATAAATTTAAGTCAGGTAAATTTAAGTCAATTTCCCAGGCTAATGCTTCAGCCCATTCAGGAATGAAAAAATAAAAATAAAAGAATTGGAGAAAAAAATATGAAAATAGCAATTTCAACTGACGCAGGTTTTGTATCAGCTCATTTTGGAAGATGTCCTTCTTTTACTATTGCTGAGATTGAAGAAGGGAAGGTTCTAAAAGTAGAAGAGATACATAATCCTGGTCACCAACCTGCATTTTTGCCAAATTTTCTTGCAGAACGTAGAGTAAAATATATAATCTGCGGAGGTATGGGAAATAGAGCACAAATGTTATTTGCTGAAAAAGAGATTACTCCGGTAATAGGAGTCACCGGAAAGATTGAAGAAGTGATAGGAAAATTTGTGCAGGGAAAATTAGAAGCCGGAGAATCGTTTTGTAAACCTGGCGCAGGAAAAGGTTATGGCATAGAAAAAGAAGAATGTGATCATCCCGATGAAAAACATATTCATTAATAGTTAGAAATAATATAAAAATTTAATTATTTAGATTAGTATATTGGAATAAATAAAATAAGCTTTATATCAAAACATAAATAATCTATATGAGCCAAGCAAATCAAATAACTAATTAACCAAAAAAGGAGGTAAGAAAGATGCCAAGAGGAGATGGTACTGGACCAACAGGAGCAGGACCAGGAACTGGCCGGGGAAGAGGTGCCGGTCAAGGACGCCAAGGAGGCGGAGGAATAGGGGTAGGTGGTAATTGTGTTTGCCCCTCTTGTGGTGCTATAGTTCCTCATCAAGTTGGAGTTCCTTGCAGCAGCGTTAATTGCCCTAAGTGTGGCGCCATGATGGTAAAACAATAGAATAAAAGGGAAGGATTAAACTAAATGATAATTTCAATAGCGAGCGGAAAAGGTGGGACTGGTAAAACAACAATTGCTGTTAATCTTGCTCTGGCTTTAGCTAAAGACAAAGAAAAAAATGTGCAATTTTTAGATTGTGACGTAGAAGAGCCTAATGCCCACCTTTTTTTAAAACCGGTTATAACAAGTTCGGAATCAGTAGAAATTCCTGTACCAAAAATTGATGATAAAAAATGTAATTATTGCGGTAAATGTGCGGAAGTTTGTGTATTCAATGCTATCGCAGTTACTAAGAATAAAGTTTTAGTTTTCCCCGGGCTGTGTCATGGCTGTGGAGCTTGCACGCTATTTTGCCCGGAAAAGGCAATTACTGAAAAAGGAAACGAAGTTGGAGTTTTAGAAGAAGGCAAAGTAGGATCTATTAACTTTACACATGGACGTTTAAATATAGGAGAACCGATGGCTCCTCCTATAATAAGAAAAATTAAAAAGAAAATTAAAAAAGATGGTATTAAAGGGGAAAATAATGGTATTACAAATTATCACATTGCTTTAATTGATGCTCCTCCGGGGACTTCCTGTCCGGTCATCGAATCTATAAAGGATAGTGATTATACTATATTGGTTACCGAACCGACTCCTTTTGGATTACATGACCTTATTTTAGCAGTGGAAGTGCTTAAAAAATTAAAGATTCCTTATGGTGTAGTATTAAATAAATGTGATATCGGAGACCATAAGGTAGAAGAATATTGTAAGAAAAATGATATTCCTCTTTTACTCTCTATCCCTTTGGATAGAGAGATTGCAGTTGCTTATTCTAAAGGTATTCCTATAGTTAAGATAAATTCCTCCTATGAGCAGAAATTTACCCAGCTTTTTCACAAAATCGTACAAATTATTTAATGTTTTTATGGCTTTACAATAATGAGAACCGAGGTATTTTTAAATGAAAGAAATAGTGATAATAAGCGGCAAAGGCGGAACAGGTAAGACGGTCATTACCGCAAGCATAGCTGCTTTGGCTAAGGATAAAGTTATGGGAGATTGTGATGTAGATGCTTCTAATCTTTATCTTTTACTTCATCCTGAAATAAAAGAAACACATGATTTTTATGCCGGAATAATTCCCAGTATAGATTTAGAAAAATGTACTAATTGCGGTCGATGTCAGGAAGTCTGCCGTTTTGATGCCATTAAAACAATCAAAAGTCAGACCGTAATTGACTTGGTATCTTGTGAGGGATGCGGCTTGTGTGCTTTGGTTTGTCCTGTACAGGCTATTCAAATGAAGGAAAATCATTGCGGAGAATGGTATATCTCTGAGACAAAATATGGGCCTTTAGTACACGCTCGATTGGGCATTGCAGAAGAAAATTCTGGGAAATTAGTTGCTTTAGTTCGCCAGAATGCTCAAACAATTGCTAAAAAAAATGATCTTGAGTTAATAATTATAGATGGACCTCCGGGAATCGGCTGTCCCCTTATAGCTACTCTCAGTGGAGCTAATTTAGCTTTAGTAGTAACCGAACCTACTCTTTCCGGATTGCATGATTTAGAAAGAGTAGTAAAAGTAACCCAACACTTTGGAGTGAAGGCAGTAGTTATAATAAATAAATATGATATTAACTTAGAAAATTCAACTAAAATCGAGGATTGGTGCTCAAAAAATAATATAATGGTAATAGGTAAAATACATTTTGATAATATAATAACCGAAGCCTTGGTAAAAGAGGTACCGGTAGTCGAATATAGCGACAATACAGTCACTAAAGAGATAAAAGATGTATGGCAGAAGATAAAAACTATAGTAGAATAAAAATATTAACCAAATTATTGTTCTTTTTCTTTCTCTTAACGCAATACTCGATACGATATTAACCGAATATTTAATAACCAGCTAATCAATAAACCACCTAACTAATTAACTATTTAAAATAAAGGAGACATTATGCTTACCTTTGGACCAATTCCTTCCAGACGTTTAGGCCGCAGTTTAGGGATAAACAATATTCCTCCCAAAATATGTACTTATTCCTGCGTTTATTGCCAGATAGGAAAAACTTCAAATATGGAAATCCAGCCACAGGTCTTTTATTCTCCTTCTCAAATTTTTAATGAAGTTCAGAAAAAAGTAGAGAAAAGCAGAGAAAAAGGAGAATCTATTGATTATCTTACTTTTGTACCCGACGGAGAACCTACTTTAGATACCAATTTGGGTCAAGAGATTAAATTAATAAAATCTTTGGGGATTAAAATAGCAGTTATTACCAATGCTTCCCTAATGGATCAGGAACAGGTAAGAGAAAATTTAAATGAAGCTGATTTGGTTTCTTTAAAAGTTGATTCTGTTGAACAAGAGATTTGGCGAAAAGTGGATCATCCTCACCGAAGTCTGTGTTTAAAATCTATTTTAGAGGGTATGCTAAAATTTAGCGAGAGTTTTAGAGGGAAAATAATAACGGAAACGATGTTAATTAGAAATATTAATGATGATAGTCAGTATATAAAAAAAGTTGCTAACTTTTTAGCCCAGCTTAAACCGAGTAAATCTTATTTATCTTTGCCTATTAGACCTCCGGCAGATAGTCGAGTTCAGTCTCCATCAGAGGAAGTTGTGAATCGGAGCTACAATCTCTTTAAAGAGAAAATTAAACAGGTAGAATGCCTTATCGGCTATGAAGGAAATGCCTTTGCCTTTACCGGTGAAGTAGAAGAAGATATTTTAAGTATTACCTCGGTACATCCTATGAGAGAAGAAGCGCTGAAAGATTTTTTAGAAAGGGCTAAATCTGATTGGTCGATTGTAGAAAGATTGATTGAGCAAGGCAAGTTAGTAGAATCAGAATATGAAGAGCATAAATTTTATATAAGAAAATTTTTAAAACAAAAAAATAAATTTAATTTGGAAGGAAAATAGAAAAAGAGAGAGTAAAATGGCCAGAATTGAACCTTTTGAAAAATATAGTGAGAAATATGAAGATTGGTTTGAAAGAAATAAATTTGTTTACGAATCAGAAATTCAGGCCATTAAGGAGTTATTCCCTAAAGTGAAGAAGAGTATAGAAATTGGGGTAGGAAGCGGTAAATTTGCTGTGCCCTTAGGCATAAAGATTGGAATTGATCCTTCTCCTCGAATGCGGAAAATTGCCCAAAGAAAGGGTATTAAAGTTATTGATGCAGTAGCAGAGGAGCTCCCTTTTGAAAATTCTCAGTTTGAACTTGTTTTAATGGTTACTACGATTTGTTTTGTAGATAATTTAGGTCTGGCTTTCGGAGAGATATATAGAATATTAAAACCTGGTGGATATTTAATAATTGGATTTGTAGATAGAGATAGCTCTTTAGGGAAATTATACCAACAACATAAAGAAAAGAGTCTATTTTATAAGATAGCTACTTTCTATTCCACAAAGGAGGTAGTTAATAATTTGAGTAAGGTTGGATTTAAAGAATTTTATTTTAGGCAGACAATATTTCATAGCATAAACGAAATAAAAAATGTAGAACCTGTGAAAGAAGATTATGGAGAAGGCTCTTTTGTGGTGATAAGAGCAAGGAAATGAAAATAAATGAATTTAACTTAATACAACCAAGTCGCGTTTGTAGAGATTGCCTGGTAAGAGAGGTAAATATTAATGATTAAAGAAAATGTAAAGAAAATATTAGATGAATTACCAGAAAATGTAAAATTAGTCGCTGCTGCCAAGACCAGAACTCCTGAAGAGATTAAAGAAGTGATAGAGGCAGGCGCAAAAATTGTAGGAGAGAATTATGTCCAAGAAGCAAGAAGGGCTTTTGAGGTAATTGGAAAAGAGGTAAAATGGCATTTTATCGGACATCTTCAAAAAAATAAAGTCAAGAAATCAGTTAAAATATTTGATATGATTGAGACCGTAGATTCTTATCCACTTGCCCATGAAATTAATGAAAGATGTAAACAAATTGACAAAATAATGCCTATATTAATTGAAATAAATAGTGGGAGAGAAAAACAAAAGTTTGGAATATTTCCTGAGGATGCATTAGATTTAGTACAAGAGATTTCACCTCTACCTCAAATAAAAATAATGGGGTTAATGACTATGGGTCCACGTTTTGGAGACCCAGAAGATTCTCGTCCATACTTTATAGAAACGAGAAAAATATTTAAAAAAATAAAAGCACTTAATTTGCCTCGTGTAGAAATGAAATACCTTTCAATGGGTATGACTAATTCATATCAGATAGCTATTGAAGAAAAAGCTAACATGGTGAGAATAGGTACTCTAATATTCGGAAAGAGAAATTATAAAAATTAATTAATAAAAAGAAATCAAGGGCGATAGTAATCCATAGAGAACTACTATATGTCCCTTTATTTTATTTAAAAAAAATTAGGAGGAAGAAATGACAGAAAATACTAATAGTAATATACAAAACTCTAAACAGGCTAGAGAAGAAAAAATAGCAGCCAGTAAAAAACTTAATGAAAAACTTAAACAAAATATGTCTAAAATAAAACATAAAATTTTAGTACTTTCCAATAAAGGGGGAGTAGGGAAAAGTTCAGTAGCTATTAATTTAGCTTGTTCTTTAAGCGAGAAGGGTTTTAAAGTGGGAATATTAGATGCTGATCTACACGGGCCGTCGGTGGCTACAATGTTGGGGTTTGAAGGAAAAAAATTGCTGGGAAGTTCGGAAGGAATAATTCCTATGAGCGTTTCTACTAATTTAGTAGCTGTTTCTATGGCTTCTTTGATTGAAACTTCTGATGCTCCTCTTATTTGGAGAGGACCTTTAAAGATGATGGCTTTAAAACAATTTTTGGGAGAAGTGGAATGGGGAGCTTTAGATTATCTTATAATTGATTCACCTCCCGGAACAGGGGATGAGCCCTTATCAATTTGCCAACTTATTCCGGAATTAGAGGGAGGAATTATTGTTACTACTCCTCAGGGAGTAGCCCTATTAGATTCTCGGAAATGTGTAAACTTTTTAAAAAACCTTAATATTCCTATTTTAGGAATTATAGAAAATATGAGTGGATTAAAATGTCCTCATTGTGGTAAAAATATCGATTTATTTAAATCCGGTGGAGGAGAAAAGGCAGCAGAAGAATTTAACTTACCTTTTTTAGGCAAAATTCCCATAGATTTAAATATGGTAAACTCTGCAGATGAAGGGAAACCATATATCTCTCAATATAAAAATTCAGAAACTGCACAAATTTTTAGTAAAATAGTAGAATTAGTTCTTGCTAAAATGAAATAGCAAAATTATTTAACATTGCCATAGCAGATTATATCAATTATGCAGCACCACGGCGTTGCCATGGTGAAGAAAAACGGAGCGTAGATAATGAAAATTACTATTGTTTATGATAACAAAATAGCAAAAGACATAAAGAGATTAAAGGCAGGATGGGGTTTTTCCTGTTTTATCCAAACCAAAGAGAAAAATATTCTATTTGATACGGGTTGGGATGGTGATATACTTATTTCTAATATGAAGTTATTAGGTATAAATCCTAAAGATATAGACTTAGTAGTCATCTCGCATAATCATTGGGACCATTGTGGCGGTCTTGCTCGATTACTAAACTTAAATCCAAATTTAAAGACCTATATTCTTTATTCTTTTTCTAAACACCAAAAAGAAGAGATTAAAAAAAGAAGCGATACTTATGAAATTAGAAAATCAAGTGAAATATGTCCTGGAGTTTATACTACGGGAGAAATAGAAGGTTCTTTACCTATTAGTAAAACAAGAGTATCAATTAAAGAACAATCTCTAATTATTTCAACTATTAAAGGTCTTGTAGTTATAACCGGTTGCGCTCATTCGGGAATAAATAAGATATTAAACTCAGCAAATAAATTAGGAAAGATTTATGGTTTACTGGGAGGGTTTCACGATTTTGAAGAATATAATTTACTAAAAGATATATCTTTAATTGTGCCTACTCATTGTACCGCAAATAAAAAAAAGATAATGAATTTGTTCCCCAAAAGTTGTCTTGAAGGCGGAGTCGGTTATCAGGTTGATTTTCAAGATTAATCTATAAAGGGTTTAATAATATGCAAGTAAGGGATGTCTGCAAATGGTATAATGTTTGCCCCATGAAAAGATATTTTGAAGAGGGGAAATTAGATATAAAATGGATTGATGGTTATTGTAAAGGAAATTACCACCGCTGTATAAGAAGAGAAATGGAAGAGAAAGGAAAATATCATCCCGATAATATGCTCCCTGACGGGACTATTAATAAAAAATTAAAGATGTAAAACAAGGAAAATATATTATGTATTATACATATGCAATAACCGGATTAATATTATTAATTTCTTTTATTATAAACAAACAAAAAACAATTAAAGCAGTTAAGATTGCTGTTGTAAAATTTAAAAAAATATTTCCCACTTTTATTACTATGCTTATACTTGTTTCGATTATCCTTTTTCTTTTTCCCGATGAAGTAATTTCGAATTATTTAGGAAATAGTAGTAAATTTATTAGCGTTTTATTAGCCTCTTTTATTGGTTCAATAACTTTAATGCCCGGTTTTGTGGCTTTTCCTCTATCCGGTATTTTACTAACCAAGGGAGTACCTTATATGGTTTTATCCGCATTTACCACTACCTTAATGATGGTAGGTATAATAACCTTCCCGCTAGAAAAAGAATATTTTGGAGTAAAGGTAACTGTAATAAGAAATATAGTCAGTTTTTTCATAGCTCTTATTGTAGCTGTAATAACCGGCATTTTATTTGGAGAGATTTTCTAATGAAAAGAAATGTTAAAATAAGAATAGCATACATATCAATTTATGTTTTTTTCTTAGTAGTATCCTTTATACTGGGGTATAATCCAGGAAAAGAAATTGCTTTTAATTTTATTTCTTTTTTACTATATATGCTCAAGATACTGCCTTGTGCCTTTATATTGATAGGTCTATTTGAGGTATGGGTAAAAAAAGAAGTAATTGAAAAACATTTAGGTGAAGAATCTGGGATTAAGGGATATGCATGGGTTATACTGCTTGCTGGAACTATTGCCGGAGGGTTGTTGGTAGCTTTTCCCATTGCATATTCTTTACATAACAAAGGAGCAAAACTCAGTATTGTTTTTACTTATATAGGAGCTGCGGCAATTTGCAGAATTCCTATGACTCTATATGAAGCATCATTTATGGGAGTAAAATTTACTGCCATAAGACTATTAGTTTCGCTACCGTTGGTTATCGTAACTTCGATATTATTAGGAAATTATCTGAGCAAGAGAAATTATAAGATGGCAGAAGGTAAGTAAATCAATATTTTATAGTCGTAGTCTTACAATAATAAAATTATTCCTCAATAATAAAAATAAAGGAGGAGTGTGAAAAAAATGAATAAAGTAGAGATTCCCTTAAATGATTCACCGGTTGCCTCACCAGGCGTTCCAGTTTATCTGATTTCAACAATGAGTAAAAGCGGAGTAAGAAATATTGCCCCTTATGGAATGGTGATGCCAGTTTCTCATACCCCTCCTATTTATGTAATTGGTTCAGATAAAGATAGAGATACTTACCAAAATATCGTGGAGACAGAAGAATTTGTTTTAAATGTTCCTTCCACCTCTATGTTAGAAAAAGTAAACCTTACTGGAATAAAACTTCCTGCCGAAATAGATGAATTTGAAAAAGCAAAATTCACCCCAATCCCAGCTTCAAAAATAAATCCGCCTTTAATTGCAGAGTGTAGGTCTCATTTTGAGTGTAGATTATTGAACATTTACGAAATAACTAAGACCAGAGTTGTTATAATTGGAGAAGTAGTAGCGACATTAATAGACCGGGAACTTTTTTTGAAAGATTTTGCCAAACAAAAGGGACAGTTAGATCCTTTATTTTATGTTCAAGGAGCTTATTTTGGATTAGGAAGATATGTAGGAAAAAGATAATAAATTGATAGGAGTTAATAAAAATTATATGAGGACTTATTTAGATTGTATCCCTTGTTTTTACAGGCAGGCTTTAGATGCTGCTCGAATTGCGGGAACAGATGAGCTTATACAAAAAAAGATTATTGATGAAATTTCTCAATTAATACCAAATTTTTCTTTAGAAGCAACGCCACCGGAGATGGGAAGAGCGATACATAGTTTAGTCGGGAAAATATCCGGTGTAAAAGACCCCTTTAAAGAGATTAAAGAAAATAGTAATAAGTTTGCCCTAAAGCTTTATCCTAAATTAAAACAAGAAATAAATAATTCAGAGGACAGACTCCTGGCTGCCGTAAAATTATCTATTATCGGTAATATTATCGATTATGGGGCGAAAAATTCCTTGAATGTGGTGGAAGAAATAGATCATCTTTTCCAAGGGAATTTTATAGTTAATAACGAAAATAATTCAACTACTTTTAAATATAGTCAATTTAAAGAAAGTTTGAATAAGATTAACACCATAATTTACCTGGCTGATAACGCCGGAGAGGTAGTTTTTGACAGGCTGCTAATAGAAGAATTAGTAGAAGAACTGGAGAAGCAAGTAATATATGTAGTACGAGGCAAGCCAATTATTAATGATGCTTTAGTAGAAGATGCAATATTTTGCGGAATAAATAGAGTAGCTAAAATTACTTCCAGTGGTTCAGATGCACCTGGAACTATAATGAAATATTGCTCTCCCGAATTCATAGAATTATATCAGAGTGCTGAATTGATTATTAGTAAAGGTCAAGGAAATTACGAAACTCTTTCAGAAGAAGACAGGCCTATATTTTTTCTACTTAGAGCGAAATGTCCGGTAATAGCCGAGGATGTTGGTTGCAAGATTGGGGATATGGTTTTAGTAGGTAGGTGAAAATAAGTTATAAACATTGCTAAAAAACTAGAAGCTACTTATATATTA
>Ga0255400_10107_pt1 | contig 10526 bp, 10 predicted proteins | sample ANMaggSeSYBR01G7_FD_182117 | JGI IMG/M metagenome (GOLD analysis project Ga0255400, IMG submission 182117) | Sediment cell enrichment communities from methane seep in Santa Monica Basin, California, United Staets - ANME aggregate JGI... | ecosystem: Environmental > Aquatic > Marine > Cold seeps >... | reverse complement strand
TCATCGACACAGCCATCGAGGAAAACGTGGATATGGTGCTTTTTGCCGGGGATACCTATAAAGACCGTTCGCCTGCGCCGACCTTTCAGCGCGAGTGGGGCAGACGTATCATGCGGCTTTCCCGCGCGCGCATCCCGACGCTGCTACTGACTGGCAACCATGATGTTTCTCCGTCTCGCAGCCGTGCACATGCGATACAGGAATTTGATACGCTGGAAGTGCCATTTGTCCATGTTGTGAGCAAGCCATCATTGCTGCATCCGCAAGATTTAGACGGCCTTTTATTGCAGGTGATCGCAATACCCTGGGTTTCACGTTCCGGTATGATGGCGAGCCTTGGGATCAGTACCGAAAACCCTGTAAAAATCTATGAGGAGCTCGAGCTGCGACTCACGCAGTTCATACAGAGCTGCTTGGAAGACGATATTAACCCGAATTTGCCAGTAGTGTTGACAGCACATGCTTCAATCGCTGGTGCGAAATATGGCAACGAGCGCACAGTCATGTTGGGGAAGGATCTGGTATTACCACCGGCATTGGTGCGCGACCAGCGCCTGGATTATGTTGCCATGGGGCATATTCACAAAGCACAGGATCTCAATGAAGGAAAACAGCCTCCGGTAGTCTATCCCGGGTCAATTGAGCGGGTTGATTTTGGCGAAGCAGGTGATGATAAATTCTTTGTGATCGCAAATATTGAAAAAGGTAAGACTGAGGTTGAATGGCGGCAGCTCAAGCACATCCGACCTTTCATTGACCTTGCAGTCGAATTAGAAAATGACAAGGGTGTCAACGAGAAGATACAGGGCGTATTCCCGAAACAAGCGCAGTTGGAGGGGGCAATTGTCAGGCTGGTTGTGACTTATCCACGCGAATTGGAAACCTTGATTGATGAAACAGCGCTGCGCGCGCTGGCAGCCCCTGCGTTTGAATTTCATTTTGTCAGACGCCCGATGATAAGCTCACGCGTACGTTTACCAGAGGGTCGCGAAACCAGCAGCCTTTCCGCTTTAGAGCTGTTGGATATATATTGGAAGGCAAGCCATGTTTCGGTTGAGGAGCGCGAAAAACTGGCTGGGCTTTCCAAAGACATTATTGGCGCGGTTGAAGGGGGAAGTGAGCCTTAGCCCTTTGTATTGATCAGTAACGGGGACTTGAAAACAGCCTATTGAAACAGAGCCAAGGGATCAGTTATCAGAGTGCAGGATGGCGTCGACCATACGGGCGAGGCGTGCCATCTGCTTGACATCATGCACACGCAGGATGTTTGCACCGCGCAGGATGCCTACTGCATTTGCTGCTGCGCTACCTTCAAGGCGTTCCTCGGGGGGCAGGTCGAGTGTGTAGCCGATGAACGATTTTCGGGAAGCACCCAAGAGGACTGGAAAACCCAGTGCGCAGATCTCATCTAGATGGTTCAGCAGCATCAGGTTCTGGGCCACAGTTTTACCAAAACCAATCCCGGGGTCAAGGATAATGTTCTTATCTGGGATGCCAGAAGCTTTAGCGATGGCAACGCTATCCATTAGTTCGGTTTTGACCTCGGTAAGCAGGTCAGTATATTTCACCCCGACATAATGGCCGCCCAAACGGCTGCGTATTTCGGTGCTATTGGGTACGGCACGGTTATGCATCAAGATCACAGGGGCTTCGTGCCCGGCAATGACCTGTGGTATGGTTGGGTCTGCGCGCAAACCCCATACATCATTGATCCAGGATGCACCAGCACTCAAGGCCGCTTCAGCAACTTCTGATTTGTATGTGTCTATGGAAAGGATGATCCCAGGAAATTCAGTTACTAATTTTTGCACTACAGGCAGGATGCGGTCAATTTCTTCACTGGCTGAGACTTGTTTTGCTCCGGGGCGGGTTGACTCACCGCCGATATCAAGGATGTGGGCGCCATCGCTGATAAACTGGCGCGCTTGAGCCAGCGCAGCCTCAATGGGGTTTACATTTTGCAATAATCCATCCCCTGAAAAGCTGTCAGGAGTGAGATTCAATATTCCCATGATATAGGTGCGGCTGCCCCAGCTTAGGGGAAAGGGATCATTCATTGGTCTGCGACCTTTAGTTGATTATGGCAGTTGAGGCCTTGCTTCAGCGACTAGCTCAATATGGTCAATTGGAGCGCCAAGGCTATAAATATTGATCTGAAATGTTTGTGATGTGCCGGGCAATAGGCTGGACTGAGCTTCCCAACGGCGAATAGCGACCACGCGCCCCTCAGAATCGAAAGCAACCGCTAGAACCCAAACCGATTGGGCGGTTGGGAGACCATCAGCCAATGAGACCTGACCGCTTAGCTGTGCTGAAAGGTCATCTTCCGCATAGATTATTTGCTGATCACTTATAATTATGTTGAGATAGCGGTCATCGTCTTCAGGAACAGGCAAAAGCACATCCACTTGTGCACTGATGTTGAATTTTCGTGGCAGAGGCGGGTTAAAATAAGCAACCATCGGCAAAGCCATCCCAGTGGGAAGGATGTTGAGAGGCATAATGGCTATTTCATGTCGGGTTTCTTCACTTTCCAAATCAGTCAGTGTCACTAAGCCGCCGACGTTTTCTAAATCACCGGGGAAGTCATTTTCAACCAGTACAAAACACCACAAACCTTCGCTGCCGTCTTTATAGCATTTTGGTTCGTGCAGTCTGGAATATAACGGTGTGGGCGTGGGCGAGAGCTGAATAGTTGGACTGGGTGAAGCATCGGGCATGGGGGTGAGCGGGATCAGCAAGACTGTGCCGACACCCATGAAACGCGGGTTAACGGTGGGGTTAGCAGTCATCAAGGCTTGCGGACTGATGCCGTAGCGAAAAGCGATGGCGTACATATCATCATCTGATAGCACGCTGTAATAAACCGGTGTAAATGTGGGTGTGATTGTTGGCGAAGATGTAGGGCTGATGTAATCTGTGGGAACAGGCGTCTGAGTTGGCGTATCTGAGGGATAGGGGCGCAGAGTACCGTCAAGAGTTGGGCTTGGGATTGGTGTCATAAGCGGCTGTGGTGTGCAGGCAGAGATCACTAACAGAGCGATTAATAACAAAAATATAGAAGGGCAGACGCTTTTCATAAGCGCATTATACCAGTCTTGTTTCGCGGGTTTGGAGGGTAATATCCCAACAAGAGAAGACCTTTAAGTTATATGTATGATGTAAATCTGGGACCCTGTAGTGTTAGAAATCCGTAAGAAGCCGCCTGGGTACTTGCTAGAAATATTTTCTGGGACTATAATTTTAAGTTAGTTTGGAGGTTTAGACCAGTTATGCCAACATATACTTATCATTGTGAGAATTGTGGAATCCGCTTTGACCGATATCAGAAGTTTACCGATGAAGCGCTGACAATCTGTCCTGAATGCGGCGATGTATCCTTGCGCAAGGTATTCCAGCCGGTAGGGATCGTATTTAAAGGTAAGGGCTTTTATGCTACAGACCACCGTTCTCCTTCAGGACAAGCTCATGCCGGGGTGACGAGTGAAGCTGCTGAAGATAAAAAGGTAGGGAGCAAGAAGACAAGTGAAAGCAGCAACGGAGAAAGCTCAGAGAAAACATCATCGAGTTCATCGGAGAGCAAACCAACAACGAAGAGTAAACTTGCCTTGGATGAATAGGATTTGATACGAGGGTAATGAAAAAAACTTTCCCAATTGAACCAGCAGACACCAAAATTCGATTAGAAAATCAAACACCTTGCGAGGTGTTTTTTATTTTCCGGGTTTTGTTTTGCAGAGACAGAAAATTTCTCTAAGGGTATGCAGTTAGCTGAGCACACAGGGCTTCCTTGTGCTGTGCGATATAATGGGACGAGATTAAGCTATTGGAAGGTGATTATGAGCGGCATAATTAAGGAATTTGGGGACGGATTGATCCTTAGGCGTTCGCGCGCTGAGGATGTAGAAGCCCTGGTGGTATTTAATCACAAAATTCATGCTGAAGGTGAATGGGACGGCAAGGGTCTGGATGCCTGGACGCGCGATCTGATAAGCGGCAAGCAACCCAATTTCGGGGTGGATGATTTCACGATTATTGAGGATACCAAAGATCATAAATTTGTTTCTTCAATGAATTTGATCTCACAGACTTGGACCTATGAGGGTGTCCCTTTTGGCGTGGGGCGTCCGGAATTGGTTGGGACTCTTCCAGAATACAGGCGGCGAGGATTGGTGCGCGAACAGTTTGAGCTTGTGCATCAATGGAGTGCTGAGCGCGGTGGGCTGGTGCAGGTAATCACCGGCATCCCAAATTATTACAGCCAATTTGATTATGAGATGGCACTCAACCTTGGCGGGGCACGCATGGGTTATGCTCCAGGTGTGAAAGCACTGAAGGATGATGAGAAAGAACCTTATCACTTAAGGGCAGCGCTTGAAACAGATTTGGCTTTGATTGCAGAACTATACGAGTCAGGTTGTAAACGATCGCCAATCGCTGCAAAATGGGATATGGCACTATGGCGCCATGAACTGTCAGGCAAAGATCGGCACAACATCAATATGCGCTTACTTTATATCATTGAAGATGACAGGAATGAATCTGTGGGTTTTGTAGCTGTACCACCAATCAAATGGGGAAATTCGATAGCTATCACAGCTTATGAACTCAAGCCAGGTGTTTCCTGGGTGAAAGTAACCCCCAGCGTTGTGCGTTGGCTTTGGCAATTTGGTGAAGAGCAAGCCAAGGAGCAGGGTAAAAAGCATGAGTGCTTTGGATTGTCGCTTGGGGAAGAACACCCGGCCTATCAGGTGTATGGTGAACATATGCCGCGCAAACGGGAACCCTATGCTTGGTATATGCGTGTGCCAGATCTGGCAAAATTCATCCTGAAGATTGCACCTGCACTTGAAGTTCGGCTTGAGCAAAGCATCCTGAATGAATATGACGGGACCTTGAAGCTGAACTTCTTCCGTTCTGGTTTGAGGATGACATTCGAAAGCGGCAAGATCATTGGGGTAGAGAATCTTGGCACGGATACGCTAAAAGACTGCGGGGCAGAATTCCCGGGTCTCAGCTTCCTGCAAATCTTGTTTGGCAGGCGCAGCCTGGTTGAAGTTCGGTATTATGTTGCGGACTGCAGTGTGAGGAATGATGAGTCGAGAGTCCTTTTGGAGGCTCTCTTCCCGCGTAAACCTTCTAATATTTGGGGTATTTCTTGACCTATATGTGATCAATAAACTATATGGTGTATAAAGTCCTGGGCTAGTAAACCTGGGACTTATTTATTAAATAATAGGTTGAGAAAGGTTCGGGAATTTTATAAAAGATTTTTATGCCGCGACAAGTTAGCGAAGCGTTCTCTCACCATTTAAAAATTACCTCAGTTTGATGAGTGTATATGGCAAGCTACTTAAACTAGTGCGGCACTGAGGCTCAAGAATAACAAAACACCCAGATTCTAGCTGGGTGTTTTGTGACAGTATCGTGAAGGCTAATAAAGATCTATTATGTGCGGGAGAGGGTGACAAAAACGACTGGACGGCGCTTGGTCTCATTATAAATATAAGACTTGACAACATTCTGCACATCTTTCTGCAGATTGCCGCCTGAACGGGCAACAGTTCGTTTGATCTTTTCGCGCAGATTATTCAGCAGATCATCAGAATCATCCGAGAGCATAAAGCCGCGGGTGATGATCTCGGTTTCTTTAAGCTTGCTGGAGTTCTTATTGATATTCAGGTTGATCAGCAAGATGCCATCTTTGCCGAGAACTTCACGTTCACGCACGACGGACCTATCAACATCACCAACACCAGTGCCGTCGACGAAAATGTAACCGCCGGGGATGCGCTTACCAAGATGCATTTTTCCATCTGTGAATTCGATCACCTGACCATTTTCGACCAGGGCGATGTTCTTTTCCGGAATACCCACCTCAATTGCCAGCTTGGCGTGCTGTTTCAACATACGCAGTTCGCCGTGGACCGGGATAAGATATTTGGGTTTCACCAGGTGAAGCAGCAGTTTCACTTCTTCCTGGCTGGCATGGCCTGAGACGTGGACAGGGGCAATGGCTTCATAGATTACGTCTGCGCCCTGCTGAATGAGCTTATTGACCACACGATAGACCATTTCCTCGTTACCGGGGATGGGATGCGAAGAGAGCACGACAGTATCACCGGATTTGATGTCAAAGCGGCGGTTAGTTCCCATGGCAAGGCGTCCCAAAACCGATGAGGGTTCTCCCTGAGAACCTGTGACCATCAGGACAACTTTTTCAGGCTTCATATTCAGAGCGTTTTCCACGGGGACTACGACGTTGTCTTCAAAATCAAGGTAGCCCAATTTTTGGGCAATTTTAACATTTCCTGTCATGCTCATGCCCACAAAGGCGACTTTGCGGCCATAACGGGTCGCGGTATTGACGACCTGTTGCATACGCGAAATGAGCGAAGCGAATGTGGCAACAATAATCCGTCCCTTGGCTTCTTGAAATACTTTGTCGAGAGCGGGATCGATAACCCGCTCGGAAGGAGTCCACCCCGGCCTTTCGGCGTTGGTGGAATCTGCTAGCAGAGCCAGCACACCCCGCTGGGAGAATTCAGCCAACTTGGCATAGTCCGTAGGCCAATTATCGACTGGCGTATGGTCAAACTTGTAGTCACCTGAGTGAACGACCAGACCGGCAGGTGTTTCAATGCCCAGTCCAACGCCATCAGGGATGGAGTGGCAGACGTGGAAGATATCCACTTTGAAGGGGCCGATCTGGATGCTGTCACCAGCATGAATGGTGCGCATATCCGCTTTTTTAGTGAAACCGCGCCGCACGAGTTTACCTTCGATGAGACCACGAGTCAGCGGTGTGGCGTAAATTGGCACATTCATTTCTTCGAGTACATGCCCGATGGCACCGGTATGGTCTTCATGACCGTGGGTGATGATAATGCCGCGCACGCGTCCGGCTTTACCTTTTAGATATTCAAAGTCCGGGATGATGTAATCGATGCCGATCATGTCGTTATCGGGGAACATGAGCCCGGCATCAACAATCAGAATGTCTTCGCCGTATTCGTAGACGGTCATGTTCTTGCCTACTTCCCCCAGGCCTCCGAGGGGGATTATTCTTAGTGTTTTTGATTTCATTTAATTCATTTTCCTTTTAATTACTATATCGGGGTGAGACCCCGTGAGTTTCATTTGATTCAGCCTGCGTGGGAAATAAAAAGCCCCGCGGCATAAAGCCGGCCGGGGATGTTTTCAGGGTTGATCAGACGATCTAGTTTAAGAGATACAGTCACATAAAAACCAAACATGGTCGGACACTCCGACCGGACTTTCTTGTTTAACAGAGCGGATTGTAGCATAGGGTGGGGCATTTGTCAAATTGAAGTGTTAAGAGTAATGTTTTAAGCAAATCTGGTCGTGCCGCTGGGAGAGAAGCTTTTTGGAAGGCAAAGGCATTTGTTTGCTTTAGGAATACTGATTTGCATCCATATTTGCAGATGATCTATTATGCGGAATATTCTACCTGAACCCCAAATATGTGCTATTATGCACATATATCTGTTAAACTATTAGTTCTGCGGAATAGACAGGAGAAAAATGGATGAACAAGGAAATTGAAGAACAGGAGCAACGATTGTTTGCGGAGGACGACAGTCCAGAGCTGCCTCCTCCTGACGTTGTAGCGTATAATGAATTGCGCTCGTGCGCAGACCTTTTCAGGATGTATAAACAAGGGATACTAAATATAAAACCCGAGTTTCAGCGGGATATCGTGTGGAAAGGACCTGCGCAAACCCGATTTATAGATTCCTTAGTCAAGCAACTTCCTATCCCAAGTATGTGCTTTAGTTTAGATTATAAAACTCAACGGTGGCAGGTCATTGATGGATTGCAGCGGATGGCCTGCATAATTCGATTCCTGAGTGGAGATTCCTCTTGGGTCCTTTCAAGACTTGATGACATTGATCCGGAATTGGCTGGCAGACATGCAGAACTTTTTCTTGATAAGGATTCGCCTCTTAACCAATACATGCAAAGGGTTGAAAATCTCACCCTTCCAATAACGGTTCTTCGTTGTGACTACTCAAAAAAGTCTCACACAAACTACTTGTTCACTATATTTCACCGCCTGAACACAGGTTCCGTAAAATTGAATAATCAAGAGATCCGAAACTGTATTTACTCTGGTAAGTTAAACGATATTCTTAAAGAGCTCAACCGTCAACCTAACTGGATGAAACTTAACAAGATGAAAAAAGAGATTAGTTATCGTTTCAGAAAACGAGAGCTTATACTCCGCCTGTTCGCTTTTTATGACCGCTACGAAGAATACAATGGAAGACTCGCCAAGTTTTTGAATGAATATATGGCAGTCAATAGAAATCCAAGTGAAGAAGAACTCAATTCAAAGAAGAAACTTTTTGAACGCACAGTTACCCTCGTCTACGAAAGTATATACGACTTAAAAAGCGCCGGAAAAACATCAATTTCTGTTATTGAAGCAACACTTGTAGGTGTCGCTCGAAACATTGATGCTCTTACTAATTTGTCGGCGGATGCAGTCAAAGGGAGACATGAACGAATGCTTAAACAAGAGGAGTTCTCTGTGCAGAAACTGAGCGAAGGACTCTCCGGGAAGCAGCGGCTTATAGGTCGCATGGATGAAGCAGTGGCAGCTTTTGCAGGAAAGTGATGATCGTAAAAAGATATATTGAAAAGAACCTCAAGGTTATAGATAGGCTCTATTTGAAATCTAATAGTGTTCAGAAGGGGCTGTTCTATTCTAAGCTTGCGATATTAGAGCTCTGCGGGTGGATTGAGATGTCGATGGATGACATCGCTCTTCGTACAGCAAAGAGGCATATTCGTAATAAGGATAACCTGAAGTATTTTAACAAAGAAATCGTTAAGAAGACGTACGGATTCGATTACAGGTATCACTTTCGCAGAATGTTGATGGCGATCATAGGGCTCCGCGGTATAGAGCAGATGGAGAAGTCCTTGAATCGTTCCCTATTTGATCCCATGTGCGGGGCACTAACTGCTCTTAAACCATACCGAGACACACATGCTCATGAATACATCAAGGGAACAACATTGAACTTAGACGCACCATCTGTTACACTATCGAGGTTTCGTATATTATATGCAGGTCTGATTGATGTTGATCGCGCACTAAAGCTAAAGAGATAAAATACAGAACAAAAAATTGTCGCGAGCGCGGAAAATCTATATCGCTGAATTATATCATTCTGCCGCAGCATTTCAATGCCCGGATTGGTAGACGCAAACAAGGTCGAAGCTGAATCAGAAAATGACATTCTAACATTACATTCGCCCAAGAGAGAAAAAGTCAAACCAGCGCATATCCATCCCCTCAGGCACGACTTTTATCCCTTGCAGATCAAAACCCCAATCCTCAAACTGCTTCAACCACACCTCTGGAAAATCTGCGTTTGTTTTTGCCAGCAAACCTGCCTTTTCTCCCCACAGGTGCATACCCACTGCCGCGTAAGTCAAGTTCCCGCCCAGCGCATCAATCACCCCTGGTCCGCTGACAGGCAGTATGGTATCACGCTGTAACTTCCCGATCAGTGCGCAACGCAGTGTTTGCTCTTGCCCATCTCCCATCATGTTACGCCTTTGAAAGCGTCATTTCCAGCAAACGCTTGTGATAGGTCTCAATATCTTCTACCGCAGCAGGATAGCTCATTTTGAGGTTCCGGAGCGACTCCACGATCACAGTCGCCACAACCAGGTTGCGGTACCACTTATGATTGGCGGGGACAACATACCAGGGAGCCCAGGGTTTACTGGTACGCTTCAGCGCATCCTCATAAGCACGCTGATAGTCCTTCCAGTACTTGCGCTCTTCCAGATCACCTGGGTTGAACTTCCAATGCTTGTGCGGTTTTTCCACCCGCGCTAAAAAGCGCTGCACCTGTTCATCTTGATTAATGTGCAGATAAAATTTCAGGATGGTCGTGCCCTCTTCGGCAAGCCTGCGTTCAAACTCGTTGATGTGGCGGTAGCGCTTCTGCCAGGTCTCTTTTGGAACCAGATTATGCACCCTTACCACCAGCACATCCTCATAATGTGAACGGTTAAAGATCACAATCTCGCCTTTAGCAGGCGTTCTCTGATGAACGCGCCACAGATAATCATGATCAAGCTCAACCGGCGTGGGCACTTTAAAGCTGGCGACCTTAACCCCCTGCGGGTTCACTCCTTCAAAGACATGCCGGATCGTGCCGTCTTTCCCGCTGGTATCCATACCCTGCAGTACGATCAACAGCTTATGCTTATGCTCCGCATAAAGCAGCTCCTGCAGTGCCTCAAGCTCCTCGTTAAGCTCTTGCAGAATGCCCTTAACAGCCTGTTTACCACCCTCATATTTGCCCACATCATTCGGGTCATAATCATCCAGTTTTATCCCCCCTTTTGTAGGCACACGATAGTCTTTCATGGTCCCTGCCTTTCATTGTCAAATCGTTTGATATCGCTGCCCTAATTATATATGGATATCGACAGATATAACAAACATATATATCATTTCCTCAATCATTTAAAATCATGAA
>Ga0255400_10106_pt1 | contig 10535 bp, 14 predicted proteins | sample ANMaggSeSYBR01G7_FD_182117 | JGI IMG/M metagenome (GOLD analysis project Ga0255400, IMG submission 182117) | Sediment cell enrichment communities from methane seep in Santa Monica Basin, California, United Staets - ANME aggregate JGI... | ecosystem: Environmental > Aquatic > Marine > Cold seeps >... | reverse complement strand
GTTCCGGCAGAATCCGGCAAATCAAAGCTTGATGATATTATCAAAGAGGAAATGAGCCATATCAGACTCTTGACTAAAAAAATGATGCAATCATAAAAAACTGAGACATACGGTTTGATACAGAATTGTATTAAACCGTATTACCTGTCATACTCCCGAAATAACCCCTGGGTTCGACATACATCCCTGCCAAGAGTAATCAAAGAAGGGATATCAATTCCAAATGGACAGTAACAGCGGGTACACAATACACATTTTTCAAAAACAAGGTCTCGCATTTCTTCAAGAACCTGTTTGCTGACCCTGCCTTTTTTCTTGTATAATTTGCCGATGGAGTTAATAAATTTATAGGAAGGCATATATTCTGGATCGTTTCCGTTTGATATGAATAGAAAACAACTCTCCGCACACAGACTGCAATGCGCACACATGGACAGACCGAATTTAATCTCTTTTCTGTTTTGTTTTAAAATTGCTTGGATTGGATCTGTATTGATTTCTATTTGTTTTAACATTTACTGCTCCACAAAATAACTCCAACCAGAGACCGGCTTTGTGTTAATAATGCCATGACCGTTTCGGATTCCCTAAAGAGTGTTCACTGATAATCATAAACCGGCTGATAAAGAAAAAGACCATATGAAAAAATTTGGAAAACGGTATCATCATGAGTAGAAGTTCGCCGCAAAGTACATGAAGCAGTATGATTGTATTATAATTTAAAACATGGTGAAAAACCATAAACCCTGTTACAAAAGGTGCAACAGCAATCAAAAGCAACAGATAATCATATACTGTTGAAATAATCCTGACGCGACGAAGCAAAAGCCTTCGCATAAGAAATATAATGGCACCTGCAATAACAAACTTTGTCATGATATCTGTGACTTGTTCGGGAAGAGAAAAAAAACTGATTCCAAACGCTGTGTCCAGCATAACATTATGCCCAAGAACAAATATGGGGGTCATAATCAGGCACACATGGAAAATAAAACTGACAAGTACCAGGCAGATATTGAGTGCAAGAGGGTTTACTCTTTGAGACATAAGATATCTGAGAAATCGTTCTTTTTTTGACAATTCAGTGGGGGGTTTAAACGCCTTGTCCGGCACGATCCGCCGTGTTTCTTTTTTTTGGGTCAGTTTCAGTAATCTGAAGGTTTGAACAATCAAACCTCCTCCGAATACAATAAAAGATATCCAGATAAGAGGGCCTTTAATAAAAGTTATCAAAAAACCGATCATATTTCTTCCTGATAATATCTTTGTTCATATCCTTTTTGAACAATAGTGCGCTTAATCTGGTTTTGCCACTGCATGGGCGGCCGAATTTCCAGAATATTGTCCAATCGATTCTGGGCTGCAAGGCGGGTATATATTTCATGCCAGGCACAATTTAAGTCCGGGTTAACTTCGCACTTCTCTCCGTTGGTACCGCCACAAGGTCCGTTAAACAAGCCTTTAGCACATCTCGTAACCGGGCAGATCCCGGCTGTATATGCCAGTACGCATTCACCACATGCCCTGCACTGTTCCTCATACAACCCGATATCAAGATCGACACCAATGGCAACAGTATTGACTGCCGGGAAGACAGGTTTGTCAGGGTATTTTTTTGCGAGGAACTGCACACCGGCACCGCAAGCCATGGACAAGATGCAATCCGCTGTTTCCACCATGTCATCCAACGCTCCCAGGTATTGTTCATTACACTGTCGCTCAACCGTGTAGCCTCTGAATTGATCAGCTGGTTTTCTTTTGCCTCTTAACAATTCCAGTTCTGTTTGCAGAATATTCACTTCTTTTTGACCACCTGCAAGGCATACAGATACGCATCCGCCACAACCAACAATCAGAACATCTTGATATGGCTCAATATAATTAAAAATTTCTTTAATCGGTTTTGACTTTGCTTTAATCATTTTGTCCTTTAATAATCATATCGTATTCTGTTGAAGCATGGGATTCCGAGTAATGGCAGTCTCTACACATGGTTGGCACTTCTGCCTGCCCTAGTGTCGCCTCCTCATTATGACATCCAATACATTGCTGGTGAAACGCTTCCTGGGTATTAATTTTGTTCTCTGAAGCATGGCAGGATGAACACATAATATCTGGATTATCGCTGTAGAGTTCATCTACGTCTAGCACATTATTTTTATTCTCATCATATGCATGATGGCAAACCTCACAATCATAAGATTCCATATGCATGTCATGTGGGAATGACACAGGCTCTCTACCCTTGCTGCATTCACCATGATCAATAGGGCATGCGCACATAAGGGAGAATGTCAGTATACTTCCGAAAAGAAGAACAACCATAATAAAACAAATTATCGTTTTTATTGTAAAATATTTCACTTCTTCAACTTATAGCTGATTATGGTATGGAATTCAAGTAAGCCGTAGTGCGATCACACGCCTCATACCAAATTTTAAAATACTAAACCCACCACCAAAAAATATTTACTTTGCTTTGATCTGGGCATGTTCCAAAATATCAGGGACAATATCAGTCCAGCCAAGCGGCATAATATGAACTCCTTGAACCATGGATTTGACTTTTTTGACAAATTTTCCAGCCATCTCTGCTGATTTTTTCCTGCGATCTTCTTTGGCAACTGATCCGATTTCGTCAATCCATTTTTCAGGAACATGAATACCAGATACATTTTTATTCATAAATTTTCCCATTTGAGGAGATTTTAAGATAACGATTCCAACCTGGATGGGAATATTAAATTTCTCAGCTTTTTTCATAAAATTTTCAAAAATTTTAACATCATAAACTGCCTGGGTTTGAAAAAATTGTGCTCCAGCATCAATTTTCTTTTTCATTTTCATCACTTGCAGCTCAATTGGATCTGAATTGGGATTAACAACAGCGCCAAAGGCCATATCAAGATAATTTTCAATCCGACTTCCTGAAATATCATAGCCTCGTTTAAGTCCTTTTGCCATATCAATTAACTGAACCGAATCAAGGTCAAACACAGGTTTGGCTTCTTTGTGATCACCTAACTGGATATGGTCTCCGGTCAACAGCAATACGTTATCAATCCCTAAAGAAAAGGCAGTGAGCAGGTCAGACTGTAATGCCAGTCGGTTCCGATCCCTGCAGGTTAGCTGGTAAACAGGTTCTATTCCATTTGTCTTTAAGCGCACGCTTGCAGCAAGAGAGCCCAGTCTCATTACAGCAGACTGGTTATCAGTCACATTTACGGCATGGACATACTTGCTCAGGTGCAATGCTTCAATTGCACAGCTGGGTTCAATACTCTTATCTCTGTGAATGGCGCCTTTAATAGGTCCTACTTCGCCGGTAATAACAAATTCACCTTTATCAAATAAGGTTGTCAGTTTCATTGTTGACTCCTTGAAATTTTTATATGTTTATAAACAATTATTTATCATTAATCCTGGTTACTGACAGTAACCTTACCACCTATGGAACAAAAGGTGGCTTCAGTCGGACTAACCTCAAGGCTCCGCGGTCGACTCCATTTTGAATTTTTCTTAGGAGGCTGATAGGGATCAAGAAGTTCGAGACGTCCCAGTTCTTTGAGACGTTCATAAATCAATATCCAACCGCATGGGCGCTCAGGGTCCACTTCACAGTGTCCATCTTCAGCACCACCACATGGTCCGTTCAATAATTGTTTGGCACAAAGAGTCATGGGACACAACCCACCTGTATATTCAATAATACAATCTCCACAAAGGGAACAATACTCTTCAATATGTGTATCTGAAACAGTTTCTCCACCAAAAACAGTGTCGCAACCGGGATGCACCATTCCACCGTCTGTTGCATCAATTACAGTGTGAACGCCCTGCCCGCAACCAAGAATAAGAAAGGAATCTGCATTCTTAACTTCCTCTGCATGATCTTCCATGAGTACCTTACGGGTATGATCAAGCTTACACAAAGACATACCCTGGGGACCCGGCACTGTATACCCGGCAATCTCAACGCCCCTCTTTTCCAGGCGTTTTGCCATCATCTTGGTTTCATCTTCGCCACCGGAATAACATTTCCAGGCACAATTATTACACCCGACAACAAAAACTTTCTCACCAGGCTGGATATGTTTAACTATCTCACCTATTGGCTTTTGAATGGTTGCGTGCATACTATTCCTCCTTAATTAAAAAAACAGGCTGTATATTGAACTTTTGCATTGTCAAATTCTTGAAATAGCAATTTTAAACGATCATTGGCTGTATTAATTGCAACAGATTTTTCTTCAGCCCCATTATCAGTCTCAAAACAGGCGAGACATCTTTGAAATCGACTGTCTTTTCCAAGGGTTTTGATATTAAAATCAACCATGAGAAAGGTCTGTTCGGTTTTTTGATTTGCAAAATGTTCAACAGCCGGAATGATTTCAAGATCAATTCCGACATCAACTTTATTTCCTTCTTTTGCAATGTTGATATAATCATGAATGGTAAGTATACTACCTGTGGTTTCATTTTTCTCCGGCTCGATTGTGTCGTATTTGACAAGCATTTCTTCAAGGCTGAAAAAATTTTCCTCAAGTTTAATGCCCGCATCCAATAATTTTTTATAATCTCTTTGCAAATACCGGTTGGCAATCATAACTGCCTGAGATACATGTGGGCAGAGGTTATTAGGGCATCCTCTGGCATAGCATTTTCTAAACGTATACTCTTGGGAGCCAATAGCTCCGGAGTATTTGCAAAGAAAAATATAAGCCTGAAATTCTATATTCCCATGGACAAAATCAACCGGGACAATTTCAAACAAGGTGTTACATGTGATAGTCTCACCATTTTGAATAAACTCCACAAGATCTGTTATCCTGTGTGGTGATTTGTTGCTTGATAAGTCGCTCATTTTTTTCACCTTTCCATAAATAAAATTATTATTAGAAAGTTAATTGTTTATCAGATTCAAAGATTGCCATATTCAGCGATGCTCCAGTGGCAAGTTCTGCACCTTCAATAAAATCTGATAATTCCATATTTCTCTCTTCTATACATGGTTTACAGACAAGAAGTTTCCCACCAAGTTCCATAAAATCACTAATAAGTTTTTTTAAAGGAGCACGCTCTCCAGCTTTGTGAATATGGTCGGCATATCCTTTTTGTGCAAGATAAACACTTTTACCCATAAGGACTAATGTAACATCCTCCTCAAGAGCAAGGGCAGCATTTGCCAAACCAATACATATTGATGCTTTTTCTGCATCTTCTCCTCCAACTGTACACATGTAAAGAATCTTCAGTTGTTTTTCAGACATTATTTATACTTTCTTTTTATAAATTTATTATAAATACCGAACATGTACAAATTTACAGTACACACCCGGATTAAAATCTAGTAAACCAGATGCGCATCAGATTCCAATGCAAGCAAATTTAATGTACCACCGGCAGTAATCTCAGCCCCTTTAATGAGCTGTGTGTCCTCGATTTTTCTTTCTTCAATACATGGCTTGCATACAAGAAGTTTACCGTCAAATTCCAGAAAATCACTGATCAGTTTTGATAAAGGAGCAAAACCTCCTACCTCTGGCACATGGTCTGTATAGCCTTTCAGTGCAAGATAGACAGCTTTACCCTGAAGTGCCACTGTTGTATCTATGTCAAGGGCAAGGGCAGCTCCTGCCATTGCAAAGCAGATAGCAGCTCTTTCACAATCTTCTCCACCATGGGTACAAAAATAAACAATTTTTTCAACTTTTTCAGCCATTTCATTCTCCTTAAATTTAATTTTTTTAATTTGTTTAAATTATTAAATATGTCTAGCAAGTATAGTGCTTAAGTCCTCGACTTTGGCACCGGATTTTTTAAGATTCCCAAGACAAATGGGACAATAGGCAATAATTGGTTTTCCAGGTTCTTTAAGTTCCTCAACTCGTTTTTCCATAATTTCATTTGACAGACTTGGAGAAATAGACTCAGCAGGTCCACCGCAACAACTTGTAAATTCGCCTTGGTTTCTGATTTTGAACTCAGTTATTCCTAAATTGCCCAGCACTTTTCTTGGTATATCTGATAATTTAAGATACCTGCCAAAAAAGCACGGGTCATGGATAGTGACCTCAAGGCCTAAGTCTTTAGATTCAAAATCAAGAAGTTCAAAATATGATTTTACTTCAAAGCTGATTCCTGTATATTTGGGGAAAAGCTCTTTTATGGCATATGCTGTATGTGGATCAACCGTAATAATCTTTTTTACACCCGCATCTTTCAATTTTTTAGCAACCTTTTTCGCATGTGCCACAAATCCCTTCTGGTCACCCATATCATAAAGAAGAATCCCCGAATAATTATCAAGATCAGGTCTGTAACCAAAATCAACTTTTGATTTTTTAAGGAGAAAAGCAATGTCTTTTAAAGCCTGCCCGGCATTTTTTTTCTCTTTTCCTGACGTCATCATGGCAAGGCCAATACCTGAAAGGTATCCAGGCATATATTTGGCATATTTTAAAAGGGATGCCATTTTGGTACCCTCATATTTTTCAAGATATTGAGTTGATTTTTCAATAAACGGAGTAAACTGATACATCAGCCCTGTGATCAGCATATATTCGCCTTCCTCAGGCAGGTTGACATCTTTGTGCCATTTATTTACCATAAATTTTGGAATGCCAAAAGGGCTTGTTGTCTGCCTTACATTGTTGGCAAGAGTTTCAATTATATCTCTGGGATTAAACATTTTTTAAGACCTCCTCCAGTTTGCAACAACAAATCGTTTCAGACCAAGAATAATTTCACCCGGATCAGCCTCTCTCGGGCATGTATGGGTACAAAGCCCGCAGTGAAGGCAACGCCATAGTTCATCAGAATTTTCAAGGATTTTTTCCCTGGCTCCCACCTGAACATATCGAATCATTCTCCTTGGGAAATTATCATGGACAAGAGGGCAAATTGCTGCACATGTCCCGCAGTTAAAACACTCAAGAGCCGTGTCACCGCTATACTCTTTCAACTCTTCTGCAAAATCTAAATTTATAGTACTCATATTAAACCTCTGCTTTTTCTTGGGTTTTGTCTGATTCACTCAAAAAATATTTAAAAAAGACGCCCTCTTTTGGGCCTTCTACAATCTGACCATATTTTTTTAAGGTCGCCATATACCAGAGAATTTTATCTTTCGACATATCAATTCCTTCGGCAATTTCAGGAATAGTTGCTTCCTGACCTTTTAAAAATTCTTTGATCGCTTTTATGTCTTTTTTCTGTTCTTTCATTTTTGATGAAGCAGCGGCTATCATAGTCTTTCTTTGGGCGCGCAATTCTTTCATTGCTGCTTTTTTTGCATCTTTGGTTTTATCTGCGCCTTTTTTTGTATCATTATTTTCCATTATATTTCTTCCTGTTTAAAAGAAATTTTGTTGATTGATCAGACAGTAAATCCATCTGAAACAATGGCATCAACCATATCTTCATACTGTTGTAATGCCCATCCATTAATATCAATTGCTTTTTCAGGACAGACAGCAGCACAAGCACCACAGCCTAAACACACGGCAGCAGTCACCTGAGCTCTTTTTACTGTTTTACTGTCAATATCTACCTCTACAAGATTTAAAGCGCCTTCTTTAATACAAGCTTCTACACAGGCACCATGTCCCTGGCATTTATCGGCATCGACCTCTGCTACAAAAGGATCAAGTTCAATATACCCTTTGCTTAAAAGAGCAGATGCTTTTACAGCTGCTGCACCCGCAGCATTACAGGCTTCACCTGCATCCATTGGTGCCTGACATGTACCGGCAAGATAAATTCCGGTTATGGGAAATTCAACAGGTCTAAGTTTCGGATGTACTTCTAAAAGGAATTTATCTGTTCCTATGGGAAGCTTCATCATTGAAGCAAGGCCTGAAACATCGTCAGGTTCAATGCCGGTTGCAAGAACAACAAGATCTGCAGGAACATCCATCTCCTCATTAAAGGTCAAGCTGTCTTTAACTGTGACCTGAAAAGGATAATCAGAGTTGCTGCTTATGTTCACTTCAGGTTGGGCATCTGCTTCATATCTCATAAAAACGACCTTGTTAACAGAAGCCTGATTATACAATTCTTCCTGCCCTCTGCCATAAGTTCTGATATCCCTGTACATTTCATAAATACTGGTTTCAGGAAAATTTTCTCTAATCTGGTTTGAGGCGTTTAACATAGCAGCACAACATGTTCTTGAACAATATTCATTGAGCTTTCCACCTTCCTTAGGTTGATGGATACCAGGTATCTGCCGACTGCCAACACAATGAATCATTACAATATTTCTAATACGTTTTCCATTCACCTCAAAAACAGACCCTGATGCTTTATTATCTTTTAAAACTCGAATCAACTCCTGAAGAGTAATTACTTGCTCATGCTGGCCAAAACCGAATTCTCCTTCAAAAGGAGTGTAGGGCACAGCTCCTGTTGCCATCACAATGGCGCCGGTCTCCATATTAAATTTTTCATTCTCACCTTCTGAATTTTTCAGAATATTCAGACTGAAATTACCCACATATCCTTGCACATCTTCAATCTTACAATCCGTATAAATTGTGATGGATTTATGGTTAGTAACCTGATCTAAAAGTTCCTGTAGGACTTCTGATGCTTTTTCTCCGGAAGGAGCTAATTTATCAAGATTATTTAACTGCCCTCCAAGAATAGATGATTTTTCAATAAGTGTTACATCAATTCCTGTTTGAGCAATATCAATTGCAGTTTTAATCCCTGCAATGCCGCCTCCTATTACAGTTGTATGCTTTTTAGCTTCAACACGGACAGGATCAAGAGGTTTGAGTTGGTTTGCTTTAGTTGCAGCAGATGCAATAAGGACAGTAGCTTTGTCAGTAGCAGGATCACCTTGATGAACCCAGGAAACCTGTTCCCTAATATTGGCATGGTCATAAATAAACGGATTGGAACCAGCTCTTTTAATTGCATCCCGAAAAGTTGCTTCATGAAGGCTTGGTGCACAGGATGCCACTACCACCCGATCGACCTTACCACTTTTCAAATCGTCTATAATCAATTCCTGACCAGGATCTGAGCACATGAACATGTTGGTTCTAGCCACAACAACATTTGGCATTTTTTCAGCCCTGTTCCTGACTTCTTCAACATCAACATGGTCAGAAATATTACCTCCGCAGTAACATATATAGACACCGACTTTTTTATTATCTGGAGTTTTATTTGTATTTTTTTCAGTCATTTTTAATTCTCCATAATGCTGTTGGACATAAATTTGGCAGCTTCCATTGCGGCTGAACCCGATTCTGTAACGGTGTCCACAATATCCTTGGGTCCTGCTGCAGCTCCTGCCACAAAAAAGCCGTTCATATTAGTAAGTACCGGGGATATTTTTGGTTTTATTGAGGTAATAAACTTATCTATATCTTTAGAAACAGGACAAATTGGCTCAGGGTTCCAGCCTGGAATCATTCCCATGGAAAGAACGACCAGATCATGGTCGGTTGCTGCAATACCTGAACCATCCTGTAGTTCATACCTGACAGTTGCACTGCCATTTTCGCCTTTATCAATTCTTGCAACCTTGGCTTTGACAAATTCAATGCCCATAGCTTTTGCATTTTGGTAAAACTGTTCATAACCTTTCCCAAAAGCTCTGATATCCATATAATAAATCGTAATATCAGCAAGGGGGAGAGAGCCTGAAAGCAGCATTGCCTGTTTTATGGCATACATGCAGCATACTCTTGAGCAGTATGGAACTCCCATGCTTTTATCTCTTGAGCCGGCACATTGAACATAGGCAATCGAATCCGGTTCCATTCCATCGGAAGGTCGCAACACCCTGTTATATGGCCCGTGGGGAGCCAAAAGGCGTTCCATCTGTAAAGAATCGACAACATTGGGAATATTACCATTGCCATATTGGAAACTGTCTTTTACAGCAAGCAAGTCAAACCCGGTGGTAATAACAGCGGTTTTTGCCTGAATTATAAACTCCTCCGGCTGTTGAAAATAATCAATTGCATTTGTAGGACATACTTTTTCACATTGCCCGCAAAGCATACAATTTTCTATATCCATTATAGGCAGTTGAGGAATAGCATTTGAGAAAGGTATTGAAATCGCCTTGGTCGCGCTCAAACCTCCTTGCTCCTCATCTGCAACATATATAGGGCAAACATACTCACATTGTCTGCACCCTATACATTTATCCGGGTCAACATATCTTGGGTTTTGTATAATCACAGCTTTAACGCCCAGGGCTTCGCCGGAGTTATCATGATCCAGTGAGGTCAAATTACAATATGTAAACAGGGTGATATTTTCATGATGTGCAACAGCTGACATTTTAGGGGTGGTAATACAGCTTGCGCAATCAAGTGTGGGGAATACTTTTGAAAGCCTGATCATTTTGCCACCAATGGAAGCATCTTTTTCTACAATAGCAACCTTATATCCCTGGTCGCCAAGGTCTAAAGCTGTTTGCAACCCTGCAATGCCGCCACCTACAACAAGCGTGTCAAATTTTTTTATGTGTGTGGAGACCATACATCCTCCTGAAAGATTTCTTTTTTTTA
>Ga0255400_10105_pt1 | contig 10540 bp, 9 predicted proteins | sample ANMaggSeSYBR01G7_FD_182117 | JGI IMG/M metagenome (GOLD analysis project Ga0255400, IMG submission 182117) | Sediment cell enrichment communities from methane seep in Santa Monica Basin, California, United Staets - ANME aggregate JGI... | ecosystem: Environmental > Aquatic > Marine > Cold seeps >... | reverse complement strand
ATTTGGAGCTTTTTTCTTTGCCCTCGGAATCCGACTTTTTACGAGTTTGTCAATATTGGCTGATTTATACTCATAAATTCCTGCCAAGCAGGAAAAATTCCTGATTTATAGTAAATTCCCTGCAGAATGAAATGGTATTCCCCTTGGATTTTTGTATCTGTTTTTCTGTAACGTTTTGAAAATAGGTTGATACTCTGTTTTTGAAACGCTTGGCATGCTTTTTGTAAGATTAATAGTTGTCTATTGATTTTTTGCCTAACAGTAAATGGGAGCCGCATGAAATTACAATCCCCGAATCATCAAAGTCAACCGGAAAGAATAGGGCTGAGCGCTCGCCGCCTGACGGATAAAATAAAGAATATCATTCATCTTCATGAGGTGGTGCCGCCGGATACCCAAATGAAAAGCAAAAAGACATCCAGCTTGCTTCGTCCCAAAAAAACAGCACCTGAGGGCAATAGTGACGCGGTTGCAAAATCATTGTTTGACGAGATTGTTCATTTTTTAAATCAGGGGAACTTTAAAAAAGCAGAACAGCTGAGAGAGACGCTTCTGGTTGAAGCGCCAAAAGCAGTCAGAGAAATTGTCAAGTCCGGTGAACTTATTGAGCAGAAAAAATCAGCCGGTATGAATCCGGAGAAAGTAAAGCCTTGGGCCGCACTGTTCAATCAATTCACCAACAGTGAAGCCATGGCTTTTTATTTTGCTCTCAAAGAGTTTGTTGTTAAACCCAACCAGCCGGTTTTTCAACAAGGCAGCTGTGATAACCGGCTGTATTTCATCGGATCCGGCAGCCTGAAATTGAAATATTTTGATTACGATGCCAGAAGAAATGTGTCGATTACCACATTACGGAAAGGTGATATTGCAGGGGTTGAAACATTTTTTACGCTTACAAACCATACCACAAATCTTATTGCCGTTGAAGAGTCCGTCATCAGCTACCTGGATAAAGATGCATACCAGAAAATACTGGCGGGAAATCATGCAATTGAGTCAAAGCTATTAAAATTTTGTGATTCTAAACAAATCAACTATGATCAAAAACGTCCTGAAACGCCTGTCCGGCGGGCTCATAAGCGGTATAAGGCAGATTTAAATGGCCAGGTTCAGCGGTTTGACGAAAATGGCAATCCTGGCGGTGAAATAACAGACGTTAAAATTGTGGATATTTCTGCGGGCGGTCTGTCATATCGTGTCCAGAATTTAAAAATCGGGGAAGCCTCTCAACTTCATAACAGCCGAATTAACATTACCGCTTCTTATCAGAAATATTCATTATTATACGAGTTGAAAAGATCCGCAAAAGTCGTTTCATTAAAGTTTCATCCGTTTGGGGAATGTTCCGTTCATGTTCAGTTTGAACAGTCTATGGACGAAAACATCGTAATGGAGATTGCACGGCATACGGATGTAATGGCTTTTATTTAAATAATATATAGCAGGAGCGAAAAACATGCTTACCATGCAACTTCAAGAAAAAGATATTGTTGAAAAAAAAATGTACAAAAGGGAAAAAATCTTAATCGTCGATGATGATGAAGCCATTCGTAATTTGCTTCAACAAATACTCGAAAGAGAAGGCTATACCTGTGAGCTGGCAGCAGATGCGGAAGAAGCAATTGTGTCGTTAAATAAACAGACCGTCGATCTGGTCATCAGTGATGTAGCCATGCCGGGGAAATCTGGCATTCAATTACTCGAAGAAATCAAGAAAAATCATCCCAATGTTCCCACCTTGATGATTTCCGGCATCAGCACAAAAAAAACAGCGGAATCCATTATATCTATGGGGGCGTATGATTTTCTGCTGAAACCGTTTCAGAAAAAACAGGTACTGATCAGTGTTTCCAATGCCCTCCGGCGCAGGGCACTGGACCTTCAGAGCCAGTTTGAAGTTCAGAATCTGGAAAATATTATTCAGGACCAGACCCAGGATTTATTCAAGGCTAATGAAAGGCTGAATAGTATTCTTGACGGCACGATAAAAGCCATGTCACTGGCGGTTGAATCAAGAGATCCATATACGGCAGGGCACCAGGCACGCGTTGCGGATATTGCGGTGGCCATAGCCATTCGAATGAATTTTTCTCTGGAAAGGGTCAAATACCTGAAGATGGCCGGATTGATTCATGATATCGGAAAAATTTCGGTGCCCGCAGAAATCCTCTGTAAACCGACACGACTGTCGGATTCAGAGTTTAACATTATGAAAGAGCACCCGTTAACCGGTTACAAGATATTAAAAGAAATCGAGTTTCCATATCCTTTAGCTAAAATTGTTTTTCAGCACCATGAACGGATTGATGGTTCCGGATATCCTAACAGACTTTCAGGAGATGAAATCTTTATGGAATCCAAAATCCTTGCAGTTGCCGATGTTGTGGAAGCCATGGCTTCTCATCGACCCTATCGGCCGGCTTTAGGCATTGATGTCGCCCTTAGTGAAATTAGGAATCAAAGAGGGCGGATGTTTGATCCGGACGTTGTGGATAACTGCTGTTATCTGTTTGACAATAATATGATTCAACTAAGCTAACTATTGTCCACTCTGAGTGGAAAATTATTTGTCTTTTTTTTGCACTTTAATTCTTAGGGGCATGAGCAGCGTCATGTAGCCCACGATGCTTTTTACGTCCTGCCTTGCATGCACAAAGGAATACGGCGGAATATTTTGCCATTTCATCATTGACGAGATTCTCGATGACAATGGTTTTTCCGAAAGGGTTGTATTGATTCCGGTATTTATATGGATATGATAAACATTCAATATGTTTTTAAGCTCGATAAACGGAAACCCGAGATAATAGATTTGCAGTTGGATCCGCAGACACTTGAACTTATCAGTGCCCCCTGTGAAAATTTTCCATACTGGACCCAGCTTGATTTTCATCAATGCCCCCACTGCCCCCTTGATTCTATAGAGCATCCGGTTTGTCCCGTTGCCATCACTCTGGTGGATATCGTTGAACGTTTTGAAAATGTTATGTCTTATGATGCACTTGACCTGGAAGTCACGACATCCGTACGGCATGTTTTTCAACGTACCACAGCACAACGTGCTATCAGCTCTCTGCTCGGAATATTATTCCCGTCCAGCGGTTGTCCGCACACGGCTTTTTTCAAACCAATGGCCCGATTTCATCTGCCGCTGGCCACTGAAGAAGAAACCATATTCCGTGCAAGCAGCATGTTTTTACTGGCTCAATATTATCTGAGGGGAAAAAATTCTGCCAGGGTGTTTAATTTTGAGGGGCTTAAGCAAATATATAAAAATATGAATCTTTTAAACAGGAATGTTGCCGAACGCCTGCGAAATTCTTCATGCACGGAGTCTTCAGTAAATGCCATTGTTTTGTTAGATGTTTTTGCGCATACCATGTCTTTTCTAATAGAAGAGCAGTTAGACGAAATCCGCCATTTATTTACCTCTTATTTTACCTGTTCGCCAGAAACTTGATAATTTAATGTAATATGCCGGAAACTTGTAACCGCTTTGACTGGCAACATTTTTCCATTCGGTAAATACCCGGCTTCAGTCGGCTTCAGTCGGCCATTGACCGGTTGTTCTTTCTGCAATAAAATGCTGATTAATAATTTATTATTGCCTCTGTTATTTTATTTAGCGCATTATTGGGGTATATTGAATAAACAATGAGCGGACTGCCCGTCCGATTTTTTTTAAAATTTCGAATTCAATTCTGATATCATCTGATATTAACGGTTGTTAAAAAATATCATGAGCGCCGTTATTATTCCAAAAATCGACAAGGTGCAATGTGGTAAAGAAACGGCGTTGATAGTTACTCGTGAATTTTTTTAAGGCAGATTTTAACGCCTTAGGGCCTGTGCAATAGCTTTTAGCAGCCTGTTAAGTGGAGATTAAAGTAAATGAAAGATAATTCTGAACACAATGCACTGAAAAAAAAGATTGCAGAACTGAAAGAACAGCTTGCCCGTCAGAAGCAAGTTGAAGCAATGATCGATTCTTCCTCAGACCTGATTTTTTTAAAAGACAGACAACTCAGATATGTGATCGTAAACAGGGCACTTGAGCAGGCATTTAATACAAAAAACCAGGATATTATCGGGAAAACTGATTTTGACTTCATGCCTCATGCAATTGCCGAAAATTTTCAGAAAAGTGACCTGGCAGCCTTGAAGGAAGGATATAGTTCTAGTGAAATTGAAATTGGCAATCGGTTTTATCATGTGGTGAAACAGCGGGTATTGGACAGTGAGAGACAAGATGTCGGCATAACGGCTGTAATCCGGGATACAACGGATATTAAACGGGAGAGAACCGAAAAAAAAGAATTGGAAAAAAAATTACGACAATCTCAGAAACTGGAAGCTATTGGAACTCTGGCAGGCGGTATCTCTCATGATTTTAATAATATTCTGACAGCGATTTTAGGGTATACGGAAATCGCCTTAGAAGAGGTTGACGATGAGTCCTCAGTCAGTGATTTTCTTGACGAAGTATACAGCGCCGGTATGCGTGCGCGTGATCTGGTAAAACAGATTCTGGCTTTTGCCCGGCAGACGGAGCAGGAGCTTAAGCCCATACGGGTGGATCTGATTGCCAGGGAAGCACTTAAGCTGCTTCGCTCGACACTGCCCACAACGATTGATATTGTGCAACATATTAAAAGTAAATCACTAATTATGGCAGATCCTACTCAGATCCATCAGATCATTATGAATTTATGCGCCAATGCTGCCCATGCCATGGAAGAAAAGGGGGGAACCCTAAAAATCCGTATTAAGGATTCGGTTTTAGGGCCTCAGGTTACGGACAATTATCCTGATCTTGAGCCCGGGTTTTATTTAAAGCTGGAAGTTGAAGACTCCGGCATCGGGATTGATGCAAAAAATTTAGATGCCATTTTTGAACCGTATTTTACAACAAAAGAATCCGGCGAAGGGACAGGGCTTGGGCTGTCGGTGGTTCACGGTATCGTTAAAAGTTACTTCGGGGAAATTATTGTTACCAGCCAGTCCGGGAAAGGGTCCGTGTTTAAAATCTATTTGCCGGTAATCAAAAGTGCTGGGATTGAAAAACGGTTTGATACGATGGAAATCCTCATGGGCAATGAGCATATACTGTATGTTGATGATGAGCTTGCGATTGCCGAGTTGGGCAAAAAGATGCTGGAATCCCTTGGATACCATGTGACAACCCGTACCAGCAGTATTGAAGCACTTGAACTGTTTAAGTTCCGGGCAGATATTTTCGATTTGGTGATAACGGATATGACCATGCCCAATATGACCGGTGATCGGCTGGCATCTGAAATGATGAAAATAAGGTCGGATATACCGGTTATTATATGTACCGGATACAGTAAGAATTTCTCCGATGCAGACGCAATTGAAAATGGTATTAAAGCATTGCAGATGAAACCGTTGATTAAAAAAGAGCTGGCAAAAACGGTACGTAAAGTTTTAGATGATAAAAAACTGAATTGATTTTTTATGAGGGTTTCATATCGATTGTGATAAAAAAACGTTTACAAAAAAATAGGATCGAGGGCTTTATGCAAAAGCCCTCTCCCCCCCCGATCCGGAATGTTGATGAATAGTTGTTAAAAGTCGTTTCATAAACCCCGGATCGCATTCAGGAACAAGGCGCGGCCTGACGAAAAAGCGGAGCATACATGGGCGCGTATGTGAGCATTTTGAGGAAGGCCGCAACGCCGTTACTGGATGTTAGATGGGGTTTTGTAATGACTTCTATGGTAATTGAGCCATTTTCTTGTAATCAATCGCCTTGGCATAGTCTTTTAACTCTTTTTTTGAAATTCCCTGCCCGTCAATAGATACCATAAAGCGGTTGGCAACAACGATCTGAATGTCTCCCGCTTTGGTGTTGGGATCATATTTGACGATTGCCTTCTGCTTTCCGATACGCTCCAGTTTGCCGCCATTGGATGTGGCAAACATGGGATTTGACATCATCATCATCACGCCCTGAAGCATGGGTGAGTCAGCCATTATCTCAATATCAATCGAACTGTTGCCCTTGTTGTAAGAGCGCTCAGCGGTGATGCCCCCGCCCAACATAGCTGAACTTGCGGCCTGGGATGTGGCGGCTTCAGCCTTCCATCCCTTGAGAGGGGCAGGAAGAAAGGCTTCTAATCCGGCACTTTTTTTCTGCTGAATCATCTGTTCGGCAAAATTTAAGCTGTCCACGGCATCAGAATAAGCGCCGTCCTTGTAGTATTGCAGTGCTTCATTAATATAATCAGTGACATCATCTGCAAATGAAGCCGTTGAAAATGTAAAAAAGACAACTGATAAAACAGCCAGGATGATTGCGGTTTTTGATAATCTTTTCATTTTAAATATCTCCTTTAAGTCATCTATGTTAAATGGTTTATTACTTTTCCAGTTCAATTATTTTTGGAGTAATTCTCCCGTCTTCTATTTCAAGTATACCAACAGAAATCGGCAGTTTGAATCTTCTGGGGCCGGCGCTGCCCGGGTTGATGTATAATACATTGTCTCTGTATACTATCCCGGGGCGGTGAGAATGGCCGGACACCACCACTGCAAATCCGGCTGCGGCCGGGTTTAAATCCAGCTGATCAATGTCGTGAAGCACATAAATGGAAACCCCGTTCATTTCAACAATCTCATATCTGGGAAGGGCCATGCCAGCATGGTTCCTGTCCATGTTGCCGCGTATCGGAAATACCGGTGCAATTTTTTTTAATGCCTCAAGGATCTCCGGCGTGTCAATATCTCCGGCATGAATAATGATATCAGAATCCGCCAATGCCGCTGCAGCACTTTCGCGGAGCAGGCCGTGAGTATCTGAAATCAGTCCGATGTATTTGATTTTTTTGTCCATGAATGTCATCCCGGATCAGTGGCGTTGACGCTATAGTTAGTGAAGTAGAAAAATAAATATATACTCGAATTAATTCAGTGCATCAACACAGAAAACAAAAAACAGGGAAATCGTTCCCGGTTGTTTTTCTAGTAAAAGAAGTTTGTTTGTGATGTGCAGACTGTACTGGTATAATAACTTGAAGTGACCATGAAGAGAATATTTTTTTTATTCTTTATAAACATGAGTATTACTCGTCTCCGGAGGAATGAAAGTGAAGCTTATAAGCACTGGCTTGCAATTCTTTTCGTCTTATTGGATAATTTTAATCATAATAATAGATTTGTAAACCGGAAGATGCTTATAATGGAAAAAGGTGAACAATGGCCAAAGAGATTGAAAGAAAATTTACAGTAGACATAGAAAACTGGCAGCCGGTTGACAAAGGAGTCCAGATCCGGCAGGGATATTTGCCCACGCTTGGCAAAACAGCGGTCAGAGTACGTATTTCAGCTGAAAGTGCCTGGCTGACGTTGAAAGGCCAAAACAAGGGCCCGGTCCGGTCTGAATTTGAGTATCCCATTCCACTGGCGGATGCCCAGGAGATGCTGGATGAACTGTGTGAGCGCCCCTTTATTGAAAAGACCCGGTATATTGTCAATTATGCCGGTGCAACCTGGGAAGTGGATGTGTTTGATGGTGAAAATGAGGGGCTGGTGATTGCAGAAATTGAATTGGCATCTGAAAATCAGACAATTGACCTGCCGTCCTGGGTGACAGCAGAAGTTACCCATGATCCGAAGTATTATAATGCTAATTTAATCAAATTCCCTTTTAAAAACTGGCTTTAAAAACAAGATAACATGCGATCTGTATTGCTGCAGAGGTTTTCCAGGCTATCCGGACAGGATATGCAAATTTTCGAGCCTGAAAAACCTCAGCTTTTTGAATGAATTACGTCACGGGCAGCGTTTCCGGCAAAGCCGTTTTTATGTGAATATCATAAGATGATATGAAATGTTGAGTCTGCTGTATCCTCTCCGCAATAAGGACAAAATTTAAAGTCTGATGATGCCACCGGATTTTCACATTTTTTGCAAAGGGTGGGTGCCGGGGCCAGTTCAACTAAAAGTTCCCCTTCTTTGACCGGTACCATTTTACGGTCTTCGGAATAATTGGCGGTTTTCAGAACCCGCTGTACCATTGCATCAAATGGTGCGAAAACCGATCTCATGAGCGATTTTTCTGGCCTCATCAATGGTAACTGATCCTTCGGAGCCTGGAACCACAGGTACATCAAGCTCTTTGGCCAGTCGCCGGACATCAACCTTATTGCCAAGCGTTTTCATGGCATCTGCGGGCGGACCGATAAATGTAATTCCCGCTTGTGCACATTTTGCAGGGAAATCTTCATTTTCTGAAATAAAACCCCAGCCCGGATGGATGCCAATGGCACCCCGGCTTTTTGCCTTTTCAATGATCAGTTCCAGATCCAGGTAGGCGTTCGGATCATCTCCAAGCAGGAGCAGTTCATATGCCCCCAACGTTGACGGGGATGTTTTATCAACATCGGTGGCTGTCAGGATCGGGATGCCTTCCAATCTTTCGGATATGGACCGGCTGATCCGTCGGGCCGGGGTGCCCCGGTTGGCGATTACAATCGGTTTTTTTTCAATTTCTTTTTGAACATCATCAAATGTTTTTTTGTATCATTTTTTCTCTTGTGTCCTTTGGAAATAATATGTTGATACCCATTGATTATAGATAGGTATTTTAATTCAGTTTTGAGTTACACGGGAATAATACTGCCCGAATACATCACGTCGATTGTGTTTCCTTTTTTTTATCCGCAGGCCGCCGTCATCTGCCAGTCCCAGGATGACTGCGTCAAAAACATCCGCGTTTATCTGGCGGATCAGCACTTTTTTGCCGACCCATGCCATTTGCATATCAATCATTTTGATAAATTCTGACGGTGTTAGGGTCTGGATCAGTTGTTCAAACAGGGATTTCCCTTTTTCTACCAGTTTCATCCACAAAGAAAGCGGGGCCATCTCATGCCCCTGAATAAGCAGATTGGTAGCTGGCACGGCAAACTCACTCCGTAATTTGCTGTCTTCGGGTGAATAATTCACATTTATTCCGGTTCCCACCAGAATATGATTTTCACGTCTTTCCACCAGAATACCGGCAAATTTTTGGTTATTTATCAGCAGGTCATTGGGCCATTTAATCTTTACCGGTACGTTGAGTTCTTTAAAAACACGGGCGAAAACGAATCCCACCACCAAAGACAATAAACCGCCCCAATCCGTTTCTGACTCCCCTGTATGTTTTGGCAGCGGCCATAGCCAGGAGGCATGTATATTTCCGGCCGGTGAAATCCACTGCCGTTTCTGCTGGCCTCGTCCGACGGTTTGCTCAACGGCAATCACCGAATCCCAAGTATCCATCTGGCGATTTTCAATTAGATTCCAGGCTGCATCCATGGTCGACGTGCTTTTTCCGCAGACAAGTACAGCCGGTCCGTCGCCGGGAAGCTGTGGCTGCCATACCCATTTTTCTGTTTTATTCGGAGGGGCATCAAAACGAGTTGAACGGATCCGGGTCCAGGGACCATAAGCTTTGATATCTTTTTTCCAGAGGATGCTGCTCCTGGCGATATCATCCGGTTCCGCCGCTTTAAGTATGTCCTGTATGTTAAAATCGAGTATGGAAACCCTGCATGTCATATGTACCGACTTTTTTTATATTTAGGTGGAAATATTATTCCGGCAAAAACGTTCAATTTATAGATTTTTATTCAACTCTGTCAAGAAAAATTTTGTAATCTAATATGTTAATTTTATAAAGGATTTGTGCTTAAAGCTCTGGCGGCCGCATTTATTCATGATCAGATCACGGAGATGGTTTTGCAGAAAAGGTTTTTAATTGTTCAATGAATTTGGCGTCTGCAATTATTGTTTTAATATTCTTGATGCTATGGTATTTTTATTGTGAATTTATTGTACAGTTCTTTGTATTTTAAGCAAAAGTTGAGAAAATATGTCAGGAAAAATTTTTAAATCCCCATTTTATAGTGAACTTGATAAGGCCATTAAAGATCTGGGCGGAATGTTTAACGCCCATCTTCACCTGGATCGTGCCGGGACAATTGAAGCCAGATATGTTAACAGCATCGATATCGCTCCCCTTGATAATAGTCACATCTCTCTTGAACAAAAGCACCGTATGATTTCAAACATCCATAATAGCCCAGCCTATGATCCCCCGGATCTGAAACGCCGGGTGAATTATTACCTGGATGTCATGGCCTCTGTCGGAACCACACGGGCCAATACGGTTGTTGATGTGACCTGCGACAGGGTCGGCGGATCAGCGCTGGAGGTAATGCTTGAAGTCAAACAACAGCGGAGTAAGGAAATCTATCTGAGTGTTGGGGCGTATTCGCCGCTGGGGTATAAGGATTCTGATCCGGAGCGCTGGGATTTGTTGGTAAAAGGAGCAGGGCAAGCTGATTTTCTGGGGTCCTTGCCGGAAAGAGACGATACAGAAATTTATCCTTCTCATATCGGATTCTATGAACATTGTCTGCGCATGCTGGCACTAGGGAAAAGATTAAATAAACCGGTTCATGTGCATATTGATCAGCGCAATGAACCGTCTGAAAATGGAACAGAACTTTTTTTAAAGGCTTTAAATGAG